>PVMK01153596.1_pt1 | contig 16068 bp, 24 predicted proteins | sample 1853481 | NCBI WGS metagenome assembly PVMK01 (sample SAMN08533507, study PRJNA380276) | Marine sediment metagenome, whole genome shotgun sequencing project.
TCCGGTGTTAGGGCCTCGGAAGAAAATAATTCGCCAACCTTGCTGGTCTTTACATTATTGCCCAATCTTGATATAAAATTACTAAATTACAGAAATCGTTGAATAGTTGGTTAATTGACTGGTTGATTTGGTAATTTATAGGCAATTTTGTTCAGGATTTAGTTCAGGTCTCACACTGCGATGAGTAAATACGAAAAACTACTTTTCAAAGTCCTCAGGGGGACTTCTGACGCAAACATATCATTTAACGATTTGTGCGGTTTGGTGAAAAGATTTGGATTTGAAGAACGCACCCGTGGAAGCCACCATGTGTTTAGAAAAGAAGGTATTGAGGAAAAGATAAATTTGCAGCGGGACGATGATAAGGCGAAACCTTATCAAGTGCGTCAGGTGCGAGCTTTAATTCTGAAGTATAAGCTTGGAGATAAGTTATAATGAACCGATATGAAATTATCATCTATTGGAGCAACGAAGATAATGTTTTTATTGCTGAAGTGCCGGAATTGCCGGGTTGCATGGCACACGGAAACTCATATGAAAAAGCTCTGGCAAATGCCAAAGAGGCGATTCATCTATGGATTGATACAGCCAAAGAATTTGGCGATCCTGTACCTGCCCCAAAAGGGCAGAGGCTAATGTTTGCGTAACAGCACCAGTTCGATACGGGGATGTAGTTACTGGAATAGGGGGCGCCCATTAGAGGGCGTGTCAATTAAAAAAACACCTCTCCGGAAATACTGCTATTGCTTGGATATACCTGCTTTTTCCTGCTGCACTCTTTCATGTAAGCATATCTTTATTAAGGCCGCGCGGTCGACATCGATGCTCTGCCGGATTTCGTCAATTTCCTGAGCCAGCTCCTCTGTAAAGACGTATGAGGACATCCTATGATTTTATGCTTTTTTATCAATTTTCTTATTATAACCAACCTGCCGGGTGCTATCAATATCAAAAGCAGGAGCATGATTGCTAAAATGCGATTTCGTCGAATATCCTGTGAAATACTCTCTTGCGAATTAGAGAAGAGGGTCAGATCTTTAGAATTGACAAAATAGATTAGATATGCCATTAAAGTCATATGGCAAGACCTTTAAGAATCGAGTTGGCCGGTGGGTATTACCACGTGATGAACCGGGGTAATAACCGGCAGGATATCTTTTTGACCGATAAGGACCGCAAAGCCTTCCTGGAAGCGTTGGCTGACAGTTGCGAAATTTATCAGGTCCACCTGATTGCCTATGTTCTGATGACCAACCATTTTCATCTGCTGGTGCACACCGCCCGGGCCAATCTGAGCGAATTTCATGCGCCATTTTCAGGTGACCTTCACGGTGCGCTTTAATCGCAGGAATCATCGCTCGGGCCATGTGTTTCAGGGCCGCTTTAAATCTTTGCTGGTTGAAGCCGATGAATATCTTTTGCCGCTAAGCCGCTACATCCATTTAAACCCTGTGCGCACGCGGCAGTTTAAAAATGCGGAGTTTCACAAAAAAGCCGGGCATCTTAAAAAATATCCCTGGAGCAGTTTTGCGGGGTATTGCTATCTGAGAAAAAGAAACTCGCGCTTTGATTACAGCCGGCTGCTGAAAACCTACTTTGGCCGGGATAATTCACAGGGGCGTCGTCAATACCGTGAATATGTTTTGAAAGGAATTGACGGGGAAATTGAAAATCCGTTTGAAGATGTATTGCATCAATCGATTCTTGGAACGCAAGACTTTGTTGAATGGGTAAAAGAAAAGCTTCCCCGCAAAGAATCCCGGGAGGTCCCGGCCTTAAGAGGCATACAGCGAAACCTGTCTGCGGATCAGGTTGTCAAAGTTGTTTCTCAATTTTGCGGTGTTAAGCCGGCGGATATATTAAACCGCAAAACCCGGACCAAACGGGTGCGGCAAATGACAATGGAACTGTGTTACCGCCACAGTAACCTCAGACAAAAGCAAATCGGCCAAATATTTAAGGTGGACTACAGCACGGTCAGCGTAAACCGCACCCGGCTGAAGTCTCGGTTGAAGACCGACCGCAGGCTGAAAAAACAGTTTGATCAAATCCAAAAGGAAATAATAAATTTACCAAATTGAAAATATTGATTCCCTGCTTCTGAGCCCTTACCGGATCATGCCGCATTCAGCGGTTTAATCCGTTCGATTTCACGTTTTTTTTCTTTTTGAGCTTTCCAAAGGGCAATGGCCCGCTGCGCATTGAGCCAGAACTCCGGTGAATTCCCGAAGAGCCGGGATAGGCGCATGGCCATAACCGGCGATACGGCACGCCGCCCAAGCAGCAGTTCGTTCACCGTCTGGCGGGAGACTTCGAGCTTTTGAGCAAGGCTGGTTGTCGTCAGCTTAAAATCCGGCATGAAATCCTCGCGAAGCATTTCGCCCGGATGTGTCGGTTTTATCTTTCTGGCTTCAATATTTTTTATACTCATGAGTTCATCCTCTCAATGATAATCTGTTATTTCAACCTCGTAGGCGTCACCATCAGTGAAACGGAAGCAAACCCGCCATTGATTGTTTATCGATATAGAATGCTGGCCTTTCCGATCACCTTTTAACGCATGGAGGCGGTTACTTGGCGGCACTTTTAAGTCGTCAAGGGAAGTTGCAAGGTTGATATACTCCAGGCGTCGTATAGCTCTTTTGATTATATCCGCAGGGAGTCGTTTCGATTTGCCCTCAACGTAAACTTTGCAGGTGTGTTTGTTTGCAAACGTTTTAATCACAAAATTATTTGTACCTTGTCACGTGACAGATGTCAATAGCTCGTTATATGGTAAATGCTAAAAGCTTCAGTAGGTGCCCAATGTGGAATATTCGGTTGCTAAATGGTGGATTATGGTTCAAATAAATTGGTCTAATTTTGTATATGGCACCTATGTTTTTTCGAGGCAATCGATCTATGCGATATTCCGGTATTTATAAAGAGAAGCGGTTTTCATTATTTAGTCTTTTTCTTTTATTCATCGGGATTAGCGGTATGATCTTTGCTGTCACTTTTGATTTCTTCAAAGCAGGTGTACCAAATTTTGGAATTAATCAATTAGCAGGCTTTGCTGTTAGCGCAATAATAGCATTGGCAGGACTGCGTAAAATTGCACTTTTGAGGGCAAGAATATGGGATGGTTTGTTGTTTCTTGTTTATTTAGCCGGCATATTGTTCATGGGGCTAAGATCTAAGAACCATGAATTTAATGGGTCAAGCGGTATGTTGCAAGATCTGAGTTTTTCTTTTTCTGATGTCGCTATAAATATTTTGGGCTTTATCCCGCTTGGTTATTTGATGATGTCATTCTTTCTTTCAAGTGATCGAATACAAAAAAAGATTCCCGTAGTTTGTCTAACCATTTCAACCTGCATCGGTATAAGCTTACTCATAGAGTTGTCACAATATTATCTACCAAGTAGAAGCTCCTCTCTATCAGACCTATTATTTAACGGATTAGGAGCGTTCGGCGGCATTATTTATTATCTTTTAGAGAAAAGACTCTCTCGTAATAACTGAGCCAAGAAGGTTTCAAAATTAATACAAAAACTAAATTACTTTTTTTCAGATGTGCTAATCAAATCGCATTCCATTTGTTTATAAACAGGCCAATTTGATATAACCGTTGAGACTATGAATTCTTCATTAAATATCTCATTTCCTATTATTTCTTAGTATTTTAAGCGCTTCCAATATAAAAAGATTCAGTATCTTCCCTCCAGGAAAGCTCACTTTCGGGAGCGGGAGGGTCGCCCACGGTAAATGGTTGATAATTTAGAAAAAGTGGAGAAACAGGGACGCCTATGATTTTATGCCTTTCTACCATTCTTTATTAAAACTGACCTGGCGGCCGCTTCCAAAATCAGAAGTGGGCGGAATGACCGGTCGAATAATGGTCAGCCTCCGAAAACCAAACCAAAATTAAATCATTTGAAGGGTTGACGACCAAAGCCACAATGGGTATACTATATTTGAATAAAAGGTATACCAATTTTGAAGGTTATGCAAATGTCCAAAGTAACGGAAAAATATCAAATCACTTTACCGGTAAAAGTTAGAAAAGAGCTGGGGATCGTCCCCGGAACAGAGGTGGATATCATTAAAAAGGGAACCAAATACGTGTTAACTTTCGACCCAATTAAAGAGCTTAAAAATAAATGGCGTGGAAAATTCAAAGACGATTCCACAACCATGGAATACCTTGACGAAATCAGAGGGCCGGCAAATTGAGAGTTTGTGTCGATACGACCATTTTTCTCGACATCCTGAAGGATGAATTTAGAGATTTCCAGGATAAATTATATGAAGCCTTGGTCAGAAAAGAAGAGTTGGTTTCTCCTTCTGTAGTCTATGGCGAATTGTTGCCCCAATTTAAAGGCAGCACTAAACAAATTGATGAGTTTTTAAAGGAACATCGAGTTGAAATTGAATCTCTTGATATTGTTGCAGTCACCGCAGCCGCAAAAAGCTGGATGAAATATTTGACAAGAAAAGGTAGAGTAAAATGCCCCAAGTGTGGCCACAAAATGGTTTATAAGGCCCATTTTCTTTCCGACTTTTTTATTGGCGGCTTTGCCTCCGCGAAATGTGATGCGATCCTAACCAGGGATCGTGGAATATATAAAAAGTATTTTCCAAGCCTCGTCGGATATGAGAACTGTTTGGCCCAAAGTTATCGTCGAGGTTGAGTGGAAAGGGGGACATCCTGAAAGCGCCGGTTAAAACCGGCATGAAGTATGAGGTGAGGCCTTAGAGTAGGAAAGAAGGAGGGTCGCCCATTAAAGGGCGGGTCAAGAGAAAAAACACCTCTCCTTGCAAAAAACACATCTTTTTCGCTTGAACCTTGATAGATTCGAAAAAGCTTTTTCGAATCTATCAACCTAATATTTCGCAACAGCACAGCCTCGCTTTATCACCTGATCTGCACCCGTTATTTCTTTTTTATCGGTTCTCGGTCAGCATATGCTGATCCGCACCAGTCACCCATCGAGTTCAAGGCAATAATTGGAAAGCAGGGTTCAGCGGTTAATTCCTATAATGGATGAATTAGGAGGCTCAAGGCGCCCCCGCAGAATGCGGGATTTCACGTCTTGATTCAATATATTATTGTGTTCAACCGGCCACCGGGCGTCAGGAAAATAGCGCATATCTGACAGCTCATATAGGATATTGGCTTGGAAGCTTGAAAGCCTTCTGTCTCTGCAGTCTCCCAGCCTCAAAGCTTCCCAGCATGCGAGCCTATGAGGAAATTGTTTTTTATTTTCTATGGGCATAATTTAAACCGGGCGCGCTCAAAATGGCTATCAAATGAGAATACTCTTTTGATTCTTTTCTTGTGCATGAGTACAATTGAGATGCAATCGGTAAAACTGACATTTTGGTCAGCATACTTTTGAAAAAACTCGATAGCTTTTATTTCATCTTCGCGGGTTGGACGCAGAATAATAAGAAGCTTTGATGCATAAATGTTTGCCGCCCGTTGGGAAGCGAAATTATAACCGGCCCGGCGTCCCAGCAAAGTAAATGTTTCGTCCAGTACGAAGTTGCTGGTAAAGCACGATTCCTGGTTTTTGCGGATATTTTCCCAGAAAGCACAGGCTTTTTGATGATACTGATCCCGGTTCAAGTAGCGAGCTAAAAACGCACCGGTATCGATATAAATCACGGTTTATCTCCATAAAGATAATCGTCGTGCTTCAAAGCGAGGTCCCCGGGTGTTTTACCCTGAAAAGTAGCATTGTCAGCGAGAAAAGGATCATCATCCGCTTGATCAACATCAGGAGTCTGCAGGCTCTTTTCGAGGGATTCTCGAATGAACCCCCCAAGAGATAGGCCCACTATGTCCGCGCGTTTAAGCGCTCGCATCTTTAAATCTTCAGGCAGCATTATAGTTGTACGTTTCATAGCGTCTCCTTTATTGTTATGTATGCATAATAATGCCGCCATAATATTTTGTCAAGGCTTTTTCATAGGAGAGAAGAGAGGTCGGGCCACGGTAAATGGTTGATAATTTAGGTAAAGAGCTAAAAATGAGGTCGATTTTTGGGCTTATGGAAAAGAGGGACGTCCGTTCTATATTTCTATTTGAGAAATAACCGCATCAATCTCAAGGCAAAAGCTCAAAGGCAATCCGCAGACTTGTCCGCCATTTTTGTGGAGGATTACACAGATGGATTAGAGCTGAAGGCTGAAAGTTTATCCGCAGATTACGCAGATTACACAGATTAGTTATAAAGATAAAGAGATAAAGGGGATGGTGGAAGGTTGGAATCGATAGATAGGGACGTCTATGATTTTATGCTTTACTTTAGATAGAGCATTTTATCAAAAAGAGGAATACTCCTTTATCATATCGCTAATATGCTGCATCTCCTACATTCCAGGTATCAATCGGTAAATTAAAGTGGTCAATGGTTGAAAATAGGCGTCAGGCGTCAGGCAAATCGATTGCGGATTGTGGATTTCGGATTGCGGAATTTTAATTAGCCACAGACCCGTCTTCGCTCTGGAGAGCTACGCCGCGGCAGGCCCCACACGGATTCACCCTGTTAAATCCTCCGAAGGAGGTCCGCTACGCGGAATTTAACTGGGCAGGCATAAACAATTTCAGTTGGTCAATTTACCTGGACCTAATGTCTGCAATGGCAGGCAAGGCGCAAGGATAAATGCGTTAGGTTTGAGGTTGGAGGCAAAATAAAACAGGCGTCAGGCTTCTGGCCGCTGGCTGCTTGTTCTCGGCTTTCGGTTTCTGGCTGCTGGTTGCAGGTGTCGGGTCTTCGCGATTTTTACCAAAAGAGCCTGTCATTCAATAGGCTGGTAAATCAAATGATCCGTCAGTAAGGCTTCGGAATCCTGCTACACCATGAAAATTTAGCATTTTGTCCGTATATCTTGTTGACTTTACTTGCTATTTTGGTAATATGCTTACAACCTCACCCTTTTGAAAACTCTGGGGATAAAGCCGTGTCTAACCTCAAAAAAATATTCGAACTGTTCAAAAAAGGGGACCATGTGGCCATTTCACAGGAGCTGAGGTATAAAAACTGGTCCGTCTTGAGCAAGGGTGAGATTGCTATGCGAGGTCAGAGAAAAAAGGCAAAGGCTAAGATAAAAGGGGACGAGGAGAATGAAAAATATTGACAAGGATAAAGCGGATGTGCTCAGGGTCATAAGAGAAAAGCAATCCGAACTGGCTAGTCGCTTCACGGTGCTGCGCATCGGAGTATTCGGTTCCTTCGCCAGAGGCAACGCTGGCCCGGAGAGCGACGTGGACATTCTCGTTGAGCTGAAGGAGCCAACATTCGACAACTATATGGATCTAAAATTCTATTTGGAAGAGATCTTGCACCATCCGGTAGACTTGGTGATTCATGATGCGATCAAGCCACGCCTGAAACCAATCATCGAGCAAGAGGTGGTGTATGCATAGTGCGGGAAATGGGGACGTCCCTTCCATATTTCCATTTAAGAAATAACCGCATACGGCACAAGGATTAATGCGTTAGGTTTGAGGCCCGCCCGCCTCGCATTGCTCGCATGGCGGGCGTGGTTAGAGGTTGGAGGCAAAATAAATTAGGCATCGGGCGTCACCCAAGATATTTAGCTAATCCAAGCTTTTAATTGCTCGATAGCTTTAAAACCTGCCCGCTATATGGTATAAGTTGATGAAAACTATGAAAACGAATCCGGATATAAAATTATTAGAAAAAGTCTTCAAAAAATACCCTGAAATAGAGGCGGTTTATTTGTTTGGTTCCGCTGCGGCCGGAAAACTGCACCGCGAAAGCGATATCGATCTGGCCATTTATCCGGATACGCCTGGCCTGCGAAGGAAAAAGCTTATTATTCTAACCGAACTTGCTCGACTCGGTTTTTGCAATGTTGACTTGGTTTTTATGGATGAAAATGATATTGTATTGCAATATGAAGTAGTTAGGCAGAATATTGTTGTTTACCGGGTGAAAGGATTTGACAGGGGCGCGACATACTCCAAAATTATCCGACAATACCTGGACTTTTATCCATACTTAACCGAACAGCGGAACGCATATAAAAAGAGGATATTAGGTGGTTAGAGCAGAAATTATCCGAAAACGGCTAAACAAGCTTGATGAAAATCTCGCTGTCCTTAAGAAATTGCAACGATACAGCTTTGAGGAGTTTATAGCAGACCCGGAGCGCTATGGGAGTGTTGAACGATTTTTGCACCTTGCCATAGAAGCTTTAATCGATATGGGCAATCACGTTATTGCTGACTCGGAATTGGGAGTTGTAAATTGGTATAGCGACATTCCAAAAATATTGGCCGAGAAAGAATTCATTTCATCTGAATTAGAAGAAAAGTGGATCAGCATGATCGGCTTCCGCAACACGCTGGTGCATGAATATATCGATATTGACCGAGAAATCGTCTATGATGTTCTCCAAAATAACATTCAGGACCTTGAGGACCTGAAACGCGCATTCGCACAATTCCTTTAATTTGACTATTCAACGAATTGATGGGTCGAAGGGGGGCGGGTCGCGGTAAATTCGAAGGGGTGGAAATGGGGACATCCTATAATCCCCCTGTCAAGAAAAATATTTTATATATTAATACCAGTATGTTAAAGCGTTGCAGGTTTTCTGTATACACTTCTGCTGCGGCTTCACACAAAATGCTTTCGGCGTAATCTCTCGCTTATCCATGAGCTCTGCACTTGATCGTTACATTTATCCGGCGTACCCTGTGCAACCGGTCGCCCATCATCCCTTATCCAAGTTTTGAGCTCAGCGAGAGGCCCAGTATTGTCCCGCCCGAGGTCAATGGCTATGCCTCTACGTTGTTGGTCGGGCTCTCTCGCCGAAATTAATATTCAGATTAGATCGTTATGCAATCAGGGTCAAAATACTCTCTTTTCTTCATCAACGTCCATGCAATCACCAGCAGTTTTACCGCCAGCTTAACCCGCATCTTGGTTCGAATACCTTTTTCGCGTTGTCGACCTTCAAGCACCCGGTGATAATATGCTTTAAATCGTGGTGTACGACTTGATGCGATCAGCGCCGCCTGGTACAGAGCATAGCGAAGCTCTACTTTGCCCTTTTTACTGATTACCGGAACAGCCGAAGAACTTGTCTTGCCGCTGCGTTTGGCACTTAAATCAAAGCCGGCAAGCCGGATCAACTCACTGGCTTTATTGAATCGCAACGGGTTGCCGATGGCCGCCAGTACCACCGCCGCAATATAAGAGCCAAAACCCGGAATGCTTAAAAGATACTCATACTCGACAAAGCTGCGGCACAAGTCCTCAATCATCTTTTGCACTTGATCAAGCTGTTTCTTGATATACTCAACCCAGCCCACCATTATCTGCGCTTCGAGCTCAAGCGTCTGGCCCGGGCGACAGCCGATCGAATAAGGCGCCATCTCCCAGATCTTGCGCAGCCGCTGATACTGGCGCAGACCCTTTTTGCCAGTGGTGACCATCTGAAAAAAATCTTCAAACCTCAACTGATTGATCTTTGCCGGGGACAGACACCAGCGAACAATGGCCAGGTTTTCCGCCTCGCATTGATGCCAGAGCCTGTCGAGCTCCGGAAAATACTGGGCCACCAGATTGTTGCGGATCCGTATCCGGCAACCGTGTAGCTGTTTTTTTAATCGCTTGCGAAGCAACAGTAAATTGCGGATGTCGCGCAAGTCAATATTGGGCAGGTCGTAATATTGACATTTTCCCTGGCCCACCAGATCAGCCACATTGGCCGAATCTTTCTTGTCGTGTTTATCCCAGCGCCCGTCCAGAGTGCGCCGATTGTCTTTAATGGCTTCATTGGTTACATAAACCACCAGATAGTCTTGCTGAATTAAAAATTCTGCCAGCGGTTTTTGATACACGCTGGTGGGTTCCAAACCAAAGACAACTTGTTCAAAACCGTCGCGGTCCTGATAAAACTGCACCTGGGTCAAAAGATGCTCAAAGCCACTGGCATTGTTTTCAAAAACCAGTCCTTTATGTCCAATGCGGCCCTGGGTAGTTGCAAAAGTAGCGTAGTGCTTGCTTTTGGCAATGTCGATGCCGACAGTCAGATACTTGTCCGATCCACGAATCTGTTTTCTGAATTGACGAAAACGCTCAATCCTGCTAAGGTCCTCTTGTTTCATAATAACCTCCTTTTGGCTGTGGGTTTGTATTTGGCTGACTCTATGCTATCAGGAGGTTATTTTTTTACAAGGCGACAATTACTTTTCTTTTTACTACTCTTGGAGGTATATTCTTTAATAATTTCAATATATAACGTCCGTTCTATTTATATATTTGGTGTTGATTGGGTCAGAGCGCAGTAAGTGTTTGGTTTAGGGCTTACGCAAAAAAAAATTGACTTCAGCGGTTGACGATTTCGGCTCGTAACTATCCTTCGCAGGTGAACAATGAGCGGAATCTGAATTGGCCACCCCGGTGGAATCCTACCTTCGGTGGTTTCGCAAGGCGAAATTCCACTGGGCAAGCAGACTCACACGGACCCGTCTTCGCTCTGGTGAATATAACGTCTATGATTTTATGCTTTACTTTAGATAGAGCATGTTATCAAAAAGAGGAATACCCCTTTATCATATCGCTAATATGCTGCATTTCCAATATTCCAGGTATCAATTGGCAAATTAAAATGTTCAATGGTGATATTCAGCCTTATCCAATATTTCCTGTCTTTCATAGTTTCCAATATTAGAACAATTCCGGCTTTCTTTTCGGTCTGCAGAGCCAAAAAGCTTGCTATTGATCTAGAGCGCCCGTTTAATGATCTCATCGAAGAAGCTCTCCGAGACCTGCTGAAAAAGTACGAAAAAAAATCTCTGTGATCTCTGTGAACTCGAGCGCAGCCCCGCGGAGCGGGATGCAAGCTCGGGTGGTGAGAAAATAAAACAATGCTATTGACATATTGAAAATAGAGAATTATTATTATCATAATAATTTCATGGGAGCACGCAATGGATTATATCGAGAAAATTCTACCCATAACAAAGGTTAAAAAGGAGTTTCTGGATGTCATAAAAGAGATGACTGTGGAGGAGTCTACCATCACGGTCACCAAAAATGGCATGCCGGTAAGCGTCATGATGACACCGGAGCGTTATGAGGGACTTTTAGAGACTATCGAAATCCTTGCCGATCCCAAGATTATCAAAGCCCTGACAGCCTCAGCGAAGGATTTTCGGGCCGGTAAGGTTTCTACCCATAAAGATGCCTGGGCGGATTAATGGTCGAAAAATTTAAGCTGATTTACTCCGAGACTTCCCTCAAACAGATCAAGAAGCTGCATCCCTATCTAAAGCCGCTTGTAAAAGCAAAAATCGAACGCATCAGTGCTAATCCTCACTTAGGAAAGCTGCTTGAAAAGGAGCTATCCGGCAATTTATCTTTTCGGTCAAAACGCTACCGTATTATTTATAAGGTAGAAGAAAATACAATAGAGATACACTATATCGGCCACCGAAGAGATATCTATGAACTATTTGGTGACCAGTTACGCGAACTCAAAAAACGCAGCTGAAAATTTTCAACTAAACAGCGAGGGGGTCAGATCTTTAGAATTGATAAAATAGAAGAGATATGCCATTAAAGTCATATGGCAAGACCTTTGAGGATCGAGTTGGCCGGCGGTTATTACCATGTGATGAACCGGGGTAATAACCGGCAGGATATCTTTTTGACCGATAAGGACCGCAAAGCCTTCTTGGAAGCGTTGGCTGACAGTTGCGAAATTTATGATGTCAATCTGATTGCCTATGTTCTGATGACCAACCATTTTCATCTGCTGGTTCACACCGCCCGGGCCAATCTGAGCGAATTCATGCGCCATTTTCAGGTGACCTTCACGGTGCGCTTTACCGTCCAGCAATACCACTTCAATCTGCCCTTTGTGCGCTTTGCACCACTGCTCCTGGTACCATTTTTCCGGATGCTCCCGTTTTGCTAATATCAGTGATGGAAACAGAAATACTATGATAAGTATTAAAGCTATTTTCATTTGAACTTTGCTTCTAATACCAGATTGCATTGTCTTTAACCGACAGGGCATAGGTGTGGATTTCTGATTCACACCTGATTCTCATTATTTTCCAAACTAATCGCCCGGTTCTCGAATACGTTATTGATTTCACCCCTTATGAAATTGATCTGCAACGAACCGGTCTTTTTATTGTTCATCCATTTTTCAATTAGCCTTATCAATTTTTCCGGAATATCTGTGTCCGTCATTTTTGCCTTGCCCCCTTTCATTAAAAACCAAGCGTCCAGAGGATTCCCCGCGGACACAGGACTGACCGCCTGCAATTTTGCAGCACCTTCGAGCGCTATGTTTGATAACTGATTGATCATTACCCTGTGATCTGAGAGTATTTAAGAATTTAAGAACTTCTTAATTGCTTAATTTATATAAAATAAGAAGTCAAGAACATATTTGTTGAACATTTGAAATAAATGATTTAATAGTCGGATATGCCCACTAAAAAGGACATATTGAATTTTGCAGTTGATAAAGAACTAATGAAACGCTTGGACGACTTCCGCTTTGAAAACCGCATTAATACACGATCTGAGGCTATAAGACGGCTTTTAGACGAAGCCCTTAAAAAGTACGAAAAGAAAGACAAATAATAACCTTTTAGCCGAGGTTGCCATGAATTAAATTAGGCCCTGTTTCTCAATTTGAGTGATGGGGTTTTGTATTTTGGGGAAAAGACAAAAGCATCCTGGGGGACAGAAGGCACGAAGCTCAAAAGGGAAAAGTAGGGGGACATCCTATGGAAAGGTGGGGACATCCGTCATATTTTCATATTCAGATTTCCAATTATTGACTTCGGAAAAGCCTTTATGTTAAGAACTCGTACATAATTTAAATGCGCTAACCCAAACCCTTTGAGGTGGTCGTAGAAAGAATCGCAATACCCCATTTCTTAAAACGAGGACTGGGGTTTTTACTAATCGAAACTCACAGCAGTGTACGGAGGCTCAAAAGTGGCTAGAAAAGGTTGGATATTTCTGCTTGGTTTGGTGATTATTTACAGCTGCGCAAAAGTGACGGTTTCACCTGTTGACAATGACCACCCTTACACGCAAGGCATACGCTTTTATCGTCCTCATCCTTATTTGTTAGTTACTGAAAAATTGGAAACACTGGATCGCCGAACCCTTGAGGGCAACATCATTTACCTTCCCCAAAAGAAGGAAGAGTACGTCATTCAGGTTCAAGCCGGTATAGGAAAAGTTGATCTTAAATTAAAATTAGAACATGGATGGCGCCTCACAGACTTCGGCGAAGTAAGAGATTCAAAAACACCGGAAACGATAGAAGCTTTCAGCGACCTTTTGCCTGAAGCAGGTGACATATTGGTTAAGTCATTTGCCCCCGACAAACAATTGGAAGAAAACAAATTATCACCCGGATTATGGCGATTTGAGTTTGATGAAAACGGGTATGTTAAAGGTCTTTTAAAAATTATTGAATTTGAAAAGCAGTAAAAGCGATCCAGGTGGAAAGGAGAAAGGGGGTCGGGCCACGGTAAATGGTTGATAATTTATGGAAATGGGGACGTCCCTTCTATATTTCGATTTAAGAAATAACCGCATCAATCTCAAGGAGCGGGGAGAAAAGCCATGCCAGCTCCCCGGTTAAATTCGCTTCGCTCCAATTCTACGAATTATTTAACTGGGCAGGCCCCGGTTGAATCGGCTTCGCATTTAACTGGGCAAGAAAATCCCCCCTGACCCCCTTTAGAAAAAAGGGGGGGGTAGTTGACTCGATCATTCATCATTTGCACGGATTACTGGTTGGTTGTTGAGTCTGGATTGACAACCGTGTTCCTATCGATTATTTTATTATAGCCCATGATTAATTGGGAGGTAAATTATGAGCACATTGGATCGAATTGAACTCAATCCAACAATTTTGTAATGGCAAACCCGTGATTATCTGATAAAATCATTATAGATTTACCAAGAGTTAAATGTGAATAAGCGAAAATTGCTCCAAAAATTGATAGCCGGTTCAAAGAACATCAGGTTCAATGAAGCGACGACTATTGCTGAGGCATTTGGGTTCAGATTGGATCGCATCTCCGGGGGTCACCATATATTTTTACATCCGGATCTTCCTGAGTTGGTAAACCTGCAAAATGTAAAAGGCAAAGCTAAACCTTATCAGATAAAGCAATTGCTGAAAATAATTGAGAAACATAATCTTCATATGGAGGATAATGAATGAAAGACTATCATATTAATATTTTCTACAGTGATGAAGATGAAGGATATATTGCCGACATTCCCGATTTAATCCATTGTTCCGCTTTTGGTGAAACACCGGAGGCGGCTCTTTCGGAAGCTATTAAAGCAAAAAATGCATGGATTGAATCGGCGCGCAATAGCGGGAAGCCGATTCCAGGTCCTCATTATCGGCCTGTGATTTACCAGATTGCTTGAATCCTCCGGTGAATAATATAGAAATAGTGGAAAATAGGGACGTTGTGAAAGCGCCGGGATAAACCGGCATAGAGTAGGGGATGAAAGAGCCCTACATGAAAGGAGAAGCTGCTCCATTGTGGCCCCGAGTCATGCGCGGGCAACCGTGAGGCTGCACGTGAAGCGTTGACAGGGGAAAGCGCAGGCCAGCCATTGAGCTCCGAAATCACTCGTTTGGGGTGCCGACCCTGTACAACGTGGGGGAAGGCAACACGGCATGAGACGTCATACAGCGAGTCACGTGTCGGCCTTGCGGAGTCAAAGACCCTGAGCATGCGCGGACACTCTATGCACGAGAACCGGGATATCTCAACAGTACCCGTCTTTAGCTTCGGCGGGTCGGTCAGAGAAGGCCTGTGGCGTATAATCCTGACATGCACGCTGATGAGAAGTCGGACAACGGAATAATACCTGTGAAGGCATCGAACAAAAAGGGGCAAACAATTATAATAGGCAAGGCGCGCGTAAGGCGTTAAGCCTGCATGGGGCCTGCCACGGATCGACTCGCCAGAGCGAAGACTGGGCTGTGGCTAATTCCCCTGGCGGATTAAGCCGGAAACCGACCCGTCTTCGCTCTGGCGAGCTACGCCGCGGCACGCAACTCAAGGCCCCAGGGCGACACTTCGGGCCGGAAAACGACAAGTCATGCCGTAGTCGGCAGGCAAGTCGGCCTTGCCGGCTATTGCTTGGATATACCTGCTTTTTCCTGCTGCACTCTTTCATGTAACCATATTTTTATCAGGGCTGCGCGGTCGACACCGATGCTCTGCCGGATTTGGTCAATTTCCTGAACCAGCTGCTCTGCGATATCAAGGGTGATACGGACCTTCCTTCCGTGGCGGATAATCTTAGCTTTGGTCATATCAATCAGGTCATGAATATCTTCACCTTCGTCGAATCGACGATCAAATTCCTCAGTGCTTTTTGCGAATTTATTTGTGCTCATATAATTTAGTCTCCTTTTTCCTTGCACACCTCACCGATATTATGCGAATGGCATCCATCCGTCGGGTGAAAATTGCAGTCCAAAGTTTATCTCCGATTTTCCCAATAAGAGCATTTCTATTTTCAGCCGGGAAGTTCGTTTGAATTTCGATTCGATTTTGATCGTTCCATAATTCTGTGGCGGTATTGAAATCGACACCGTGCTTTGATTTGTTTGCCCGGCTTTTCTTTTCATCCCATTCGAATTCCATCGTATAAATATTATAGTGATTTTATACCAAAATGCAACAAAATTAATGGTATTTTATAGAAAAAGTGAGAGAGTCAAGGCCAGGGTTCAAGGATTCAAGGCGCATGGCGCAAGGTTCCCCCGCAATATGCGGGATTTCATATCCTGCTTTAATATATTTTTGTATTCAACCCCGCAATATGCAGCGATTTTCACGGGGTTATTTATTTGACTTAACGTGTTTCATTTGAAGCGAAAATCGACTTTAAAATTGTATAACCAAGGCACTCTGGGATCAATGCCTTCAGTTTCAAGTTTTTGTTTTTGAGGTAAATTGATATAATGGTCTTTTAAAGTATCTGCCTGGGGCGCATTATAAAAGGTTACAATGATGGTATCATCCTTGACCCT
>PVMK01144326.1_pt1 | contig 16064 bp, 15 predicted proteins | sample 1853481 | NCBI WGS metagenome assembly PVMK01 (sample SAMN08533507, study PRJNA380276) | Marine sediment metagenome, whole genome shotgun sequencing project.
TGTCATTGAAACAATTGGCGCCGCAATCAAGCCACGCATTCGTGCCCAAAAAGGCAAGAAAATCCCCGTCGAAGCGGGGATTTCAATTATTTCCCGATTTCAGGATTTTTCGTGTTGAATATCCCACAGGTAGTCAGAGTGGGAGGTGCAAATACTGCTGAACTCATTGGCCTCAGCATTATCACCGTCACCATAAATTGCTTCCAGAATCTCACCCCGGGCTTTCAGCAAGTCGGGATAATTTGCCCCGGTCATCGTACCCAGACGCCGGTACTCTCCACCAATAATGTGAGAAGACCAACCCCAGGATGTGATATTCCCATCGGCCACAGCTTTATCATATATCGGTGCGAATACGTTCTTGACAATCTCATCGCCTCGCTCTTCTTTGGCGATGTTACAGATGTGGTATACCGATAGGCTAACTGCACCGCGTTTTGTATCTGCCGAACTACCGGCCTCGGACTTCCATATGTAGTCATCATGTGCGCCACAAATTTTACCGAAGTTATTATCCGGATCTCCGCCAGCAGCGTCCAACCTGTCGCCGATGGTTTTCTGAGCGGCCAGTAAACCGGCGATGCTGTCAGAGCCATGGTACTGGATGCGACGCCATTTGCCGCCGGTTTGGTGGGCCAGCCAACCCCAGTTCCTGATCGTGCCATCGGTGACTGCTGCATCATAGACTGGCACTGAGTTGGCCTTGATTATTTCGTCTGCCTGCTCCTGTGCGCTTGTTTTACAGTAGAAATAGGTGGCATATATGTAGCGGTCAGCCGTTTTATCTTCATCCGCTGCCATCAGTGCTGCGGGAGTGGAAATTGCCAGGGTCAGGATGGAAATACAGATGTTTTTCTTGAAGTAAGCTTTCATTATGTTTCTCTTTTCGTTAATAGATAGTTTTAATTATTTAACGTCAATCTTGCGCACCATGTACTCGCCAGTAATTTTACGCATGGCCGGATAGTTCTTGGTGATTTCACGTGAACGCTTCTGATTGGCCTCACCCCAGGCCTTCATGAATTTATCGTATTCTGCTTTGTTCGGATCCAGTTGATCACTGTTAGCAAATTCGACCACCAGGAACAGGTTTACGTCACCACTGTTCTCCAGTTGGCTGCGGTAAATTGCAAAATCTTCTATTTGCCCCAACTCCTTTGCGATCTTATTGGAAGCAATCCAGGTGTCACGCAAACCTTCGAGGTAATCATCGCCCATGTTGGGATCAACTTTAACCAGCGTGATGTTCCAAAGCTGATCACTGATTTCATAATCACTGAAGGGTTCCAGTTGGGCCAGGGCTGATTGTGAAAGGAATAGGAACAACATGGCACTCAATATAATTTTTATTCGCATAAAACTTCTCCCAAGTTTCAAAGACGGGACAATTCCCGTTTCTCCGAATTAGTATAGTTGATGAGAATGAGAACTGCTTGCTGACGAGAAATCTATTTACCCTGTATGCTACGCAACCAGTTTGTAATCAATAAGGGCACAGATATTATGAGTGCAAAAATACTTCAAATCGCGGATAACTTCTGGAATATACGTGGCTCGTTCAAAATTGCCGGGGTTATTGATATTGGTACACAGGCATCGTTGGTCAGACGCGACAATGGAAAATTTGTTTTCCTCGATTCCTATACACTCAGCGGTAACATCCAGCAGGAGATAGACGAACTCACCAATGGTGGAAAAGACCTGGAGGCTGTTTTAAATCTGCACCCCTTCCACACCATTCACGTGCCCTGGATGCACGAGAAATACCCACATGCCAGGCATTACGGGACTGCCCGCCATCTTTCAAATTTTCCGGAACTCGATTGGCAAACATGCTGCACCGAAGACCCGGAACTTCATGCCATGTTTGTTCAGGAGTTTGATTTTTCGGTGCCACGCGGTGTGGACTTTATTTCTTCAAATGAAAACGTCCATTTCTCATCGGTGCTTGTATACCACCGGGATTCCCGCACCATCCATGTCGACGATACGCTGATGTACATCCGCTTGCCGTTGCTGATGCGCTTTTTCGGGCTAACAGATGCAATGAGTTTTCACCCCACACTTGGCAAGGCTCTTGAGAAACGTGCGGGTGCGGCGCGTGAATTCAGTCAGTGGGCCGAAGAATTCGCCGACAAATGGCATGATGCAAAAAACCTGTGCGCTGCCCACACCGCCACTTTAGAAGGCAGTGAAAACGACACATTATCGATACACGACCGCATACTCAGCGCACTGAACAAAGTTCACTCAACACTTAAGGCACATGAAGACAAGTTCGGTTAAATGGCAAATCACAGGTCAAACAAATAAGTGGAGTGTTGCTAACTGACTTCACTTACCAATTCAGCTTCCAACGGTGTCGCAGTGGCTTTTTTCTCATCTGAATAACGCATGACTTTGCCATAAATAATCAGTGAAATAGCTGAAACCATGGCGATTGCCGCAAAAATATACCAAATATAATGAGCATTACTCGCTGCCGCTTGCCATGCTTCATGACTGGCGAATTTTCTGGGGTCAGGGCAATACGCATCTAACAAGTAACCCGATAAGCCAAAACCTAAAATAGAACTAACAAATGAATGCAAGTGTGAGAAGCCCAGGTACATCGCTTCTTCACCTTTCGGTGCCTGTAGTGAAAAATACTCCAGGAATCGTGGTGAGATGAACGATTCTGCAAGCCCCTGGAAGATAATTCCAACAATCATCATAAGCGCGATCGGATGGACACTCATAAAACCCAGGTCGACATTACCGTGAATTAAATTACCGGATGCCATCGCCAATGCTGAAATGGGCATGATAAACATACCCGTTGACATCGAAAACAACGCACTTTTCCGTCTCATCAATGAGGTAACCAGGCCTACGGTAAGGACCACTACCAACGGATTAACATTGGCGTACCACGAAGGCGATGCACCCTTCACCTGCCATTCTTAATACGTATTTAGGCATCGTGGCGTATAGCTGATGCTGTACCATCCAAAAGCCGGTAATGATTAGAATCAAGGCGATTAAACGACCATTCGTCAGCACTTTCCACAGTGCCTGCAAAATTTGTTTCATTGATTTGCTGGCAACGATTTGATCCGCATTTTTAAAGAATAAAAAGATACTGATCAACGCAACAAACGTCATACCTGTAGCGAAGTAGTTTAGATTGATCAGCCCCAGATCACCCATCGATTCACGCAGCGGTTTGACAATCGTTTTACCGGAAAAAGCACCCAGATTAACCATCATATAAAAGATCGCAAAGCCTCTCGCACGATTCGCTGCTGTCGTCGTTCGCGCCACCGTGGCGGTGATCACTGCTTTAATAAAAGAGCCGCCAATCATGATAACGACCATGATTGGTATGATTAACCAACGGGCATCCGCCTCTCGCAAACCGGTAAATGTGGCAGTTCGACCGTACTCTACGAGCCCCTGCTGTTCTAATGCTAACGGAAACAGAGCCAAACCGAGATAACCAACACTGAGAAGAGAAAAAGCCAATAACAGGGCATTGCGGAAGCCCACTTTATCAGCCAATGCACCTGTAAAAGTTGGCAGGAAATATAACCCCGCTGAAAACCCACCGGATATCCAGGCAGCCTGAATATCATCAAACCCCAGGATTCTCGATAAATATAAAGTTATAACAATAAACACACCGTAGTAGGCGGCCCGCTCTAACAATTCGACCGAATTTGCAATCCAGAATGTACGCGGAAAACCTGCAAACATGGAGGGAGATTTTTTGTTATTCATAATGATTCTTCAATTTTTTGCAGGGCATAACATAAGAGTAATCATGGTAAATTACAATGATGTTCGTTCCGGTTTTGCACATTCGGATAATGCTGACCAGCAAAGGTATCAGATTAATTATTTCTGAAAAATCAGACCCCGGATAAAATCTCTGGTTTTATCCGGGTGACGTTAAGTAAAGGTGCTGGGCTATAATGCCTGACCAGTCCAGAGTCCACACTTATGTCCAACAGCACCATCCCCACCCCGTCCACCGAATTGTTCGGCTACCCAAAATACTGGGCCGAGTGTTTTGGTGTGGCGCCGTTTCTGCCCATGAACCGGACGGAAATGGAAACCCTGGGTTGGGATTCATGCGACATCATCATCGTCACCGGTGATGCCTATGTGGATCACCCCTCGTTCGGTATGGCCATCGTCGGGCGATTGTTAGAGGACCAGGGTTTCCGCGTGGGTATCATCGCGCAGCCGGACTGGCATTCGGCTGATGCATTCAAGGCACTGGGCAAACCAAACCTGTTTTTTGGCGTGGCGGCCGGCAACATGGATTCGATGATCAATCGCTACACCGCGGAACGCAAAATACGTTCCGATGACGCCTACACACCCGGTGGAATGGGTGGTAAACGCCCGGACCGTTGTTCGCTTGTTTACAGCCAGCGCTGCAAGGAAGCGTGGCCGGATGTGCCAGTCATCCTGGGCGGTATCGAGGCCTCGTTGCGGCGCATCGCCCACTACGATTACTGGCAGGACAGCGTGCGCCGCTCTATCCTGCTGGATGCCACGGCTGACCTGTTGTTGTACGGAAATGCCGAGCGTGCATTGGTCGAGGTGGCACACCGACTGGCCCGCGGCGAAGATGTTGCGCTGATCACCGATGTGCGCGGAACGGCACTGATGCGCAAGGATACACCGGACGGTTGGTGGGAAATTGATTCCACCCGCATAGACCGCCCCGGCAAGATAGATCAAGTGGTGAACCCCTATATCAACCCGCGCGAGATGGATGCCAGCGAAAAACAACGCCGGGATGCAGCGATGTACGGCGTGGGTGATCCGGAATCGGGTGAAAAGGCCGTACAGTTCAAGCCTCATCCAAGCCGTGACCGTGACCGCACTGTCATACGTCTACCCTCGTTCGAAAAGGTTCGTAACGACGCGGTTCTCTATGCCCACGCCAGCCGGGTATTACATCTGGAAACCAACCCGGGTAACGCCAGGGCACTGGTGCAAAAGCACGGCAACGTAGACCTGTGGCTGAATGCCCCACCCATTCCCCTGTCCACCGCGGAAATGGATTACGTCTTTGGTATGCCCTTTGCGCGGGTCCCGCACCCGTCCTATGCAGGTGCAAAAATCCCTGCCTACGAGATGATCCGGTTTTCGATCAATATCATGCGTGGCTGTTTCGGTGGCTGCACCTTCTGCTCCATCACCGAGCACGAAGGACGTATCATCCAGAACCGTTCCGAGGAGTCGATCCTTAACGAGGTGGAGCAAATACGCGACAAGGTTCCGGGCTTCACCGGGGTTATTTCCGACCTCGGCGGACCGACCGCCAACATGTATCGCATCGCCTGCAAGAGCCGTGATATCGAAGCGGCCTGCCGCAAGCCCAGCTGTGTTTATCCGGGTATTTGCCCTAACCTGAAAACCGATCACTCGGCCCTGACCCAGTTGTATCGTGAAACGCGAAAGCTACCGGGAGTGAACAAGGTTTTGATTGCCTCCGGTCTGCGCTACGACCTGGCGGTGAAGGACCCGGAATACGTTAGGGAGCTGGTCACCCACCACGTTGGTGGTCAGCTGAAAATTGCCCCGGAGCATACCGAGAGCGGTCCCCTTACAAAAATGATGAAGCCGGGTATCGGCAGTTATGACCAGTTCAAGAAGCTGTTCGAAAGATACTCCAAAGAGGCAGGCAAGCAACAGTACCTGATCCCCTATTTCATTGCTGCTCATCCGGGCACCACCGATGAAGACATGCTCAACCTGGCAGTTTGGCTGAAACGTAATGGTTTCACTGCCGACCAGGTGCAGGCGTTTTATCCTTCACCCATGGCCACGGCGACCGCCATGTACTATTCCGGTAAGAACCCTTTGCGCAAGGTGACTTATAAATCCGATGAAGTGGTACCGGTAAAGTCTCCGGAACAACGAAAATTGCACAAAGCCCTGCTCAGGTATCACGATTCAAACAACTGGGAAATGCTCCGCAAAGCACTCCGAAAAATGGGCAGGGCCGATTTGATCGGAGACGGCGAATCACACCTGATCCCTTTGAGCCAGCCTGAAACCGGTCGTGGTTATCACGCGTCGCGCAGGAAAAATACCGAGCAGGCGCACCGCCGCCGTACCGGCAAAAAAATCCTGACCCAGCACACGGGCTTGCCCCCGCGCGAGGATGGCAGCCGCAAGCCGGCCAGGGCTGGCAAGAAGCCGCGCAAGCGCGGGCCACGGGGTTAATCTGGAGGACGAAAAATGTCAAAACGCGGCCTGATGCCAATGCTTCATGGTGATATCCCAACCCTGTTTGAAGCACAAAAATCACAAGACTACACAAGTGATGTTGTCTTACTCGGTGTACCGTATGAGGGCATGCTTGTTGGTGGTCGTGGCGTACTCTACCCGCCAGGCTCGCGCCCGCCGGAATCTTTTTATGCCCGTTTTGGTTCTGATGAAGCACCGGATGCAATTCGTCAGGCCAGCGTAATATATTCCCTCGAACACGATGGTGGTATTTCTGCAGAGCTGGGGTTCACCAATATTTCAGAAAACCTCAGCATTGTGGACGCAGGCAATCATGATCTCGAAAGCGCAGAGCATGTAGCCGAGCAGGTTGCGAACGGGGGCGGAATTACCGTGGCGCTCGGAGGAGACCATACCATCCCGACACCACTCATCAGGGGCCGGCAAAAAGGCAAACGCGAACGCATGGGTGTGGTGGTATTTGATACTCATCTCGATTTGCATCCATCACCACCATTATGGGCTGGCTCCCAGTGGCGTACCCTGATTGATGAAGCTTATCTTCGACCTGAGGACATAATACTTATTGGCTCACGTGGAGTGCGCCAATCCAGACATGAGATTGAATACGCGAGAGAAAACAACATCCTGACAATAGGCGTTCAGCAGATTGATGAACAGGGACTGAGTGCAGTATGCGAGCAAATGGCAAGCCGCTTACAAACCGTTGATTCAGTTTACATTTCCCTGGATATTGATGCCGTTGACCCAACTTATTGTCCTGCTCAAAAATATCCCGATGCCGCTGGACTCAACCCACGGGAAGTTCTGACAATTATGCGAAAAGCAACCGGGTCAAAGCCGATATCCGGTTTCGACCTCGCATGCTTTTCTCCGCGCTATGATGAAGGGCAACGGGGAGCATTGGTAGCCGCACGATTTGCACTTGAGGCAATTTACTCTAAATTGAGGTAAAAAAACGTTGGTAGAAACAGCCACAGATGAAGCTTTGGACCAGCAGGTCTATTCAATACTACGCAACGCCATTCTGGAGGCATTTCGTAGCAATGATTCAAAGCTGGCGGCAAAGAGGATGGAAAAACACATTCTTCGTGCTTTCAAAGATCTCTCCCTGGACTCTCTGGACGAGGTCACACGCTCCTTTCCCCGATTGAAATAGGCCTCTCAGAAGCGCGCCCTTGGAAGGCTTAAACAATTTTAACGCTTCGGTTTCGTCGCGCCCAATACCGATGCCTTCGGCGACCGGTGTCTGGTTATCCAGACCAACATCAACCGTCTCATCAGCGGAGAAAATCAAGGGCTGAGTCTTTTCGATCCTGCCCTTGGCAACGGTCTCACCGTTGACCGAGAGAGTGGCCTGATACACTGGACTCCCAGGCGGCGGTTTCGTGCCACTTACCAAATGCGCCCGTGCTGTGGAATTTATTGTAGGTGATACCCTCAGTGGCAAGCCTGTCGAGCGTCGACGTCTGGATCGGTCCCCGAAAGTGCTGGGACCACAAAAACCAATATTATCAATCAGCACGATTACGACATTGGGTGCATTCTTCAGAATGTAAACGCCCAGCCAAAGGTCGGGCCGGATTGTGACATATCGATTTTGTATTTGAGTCCGTCCGAGTTGCTGTCGTTACCGATATTCAGGTAGCGGTACCCAAACCAGAGATTATTCAGATCACTGATGCGGTATAACGCGCGAAATTCCGTACTGAAATCTCGATCGTTATCCCCGGCAATACCCAGGTCCGCATTCAGCATGATGCCCCAGTCATCGTTGAACCAGTGATCAAAGTTCAGACCGAACAAAAAATCGAACATATTGCTGTCGGTGATGTTGATCTTCTCGTTGAGCAAGTCCTCCGAACCGATGGTGCTGCGTATCTTCAGATCCATCTTTGCGTAAACGTTTCTCACACCGGCAACCAGTCTGACTTTCTCATGTACTCGAAACGATGCGAGCAGATCGTTAACCCCCATATCCAACTCTGTCTTGATGCGTGTTTCAAGCAGACCCGAGCGTGAGTTTTCGTCTTTTACGCGCATGAAATTGCTGCGATACACCAGGCCGTAGGGCCCCTTGTTCGCATACAGTTCAAACATCAGACCAAAGCTGAGATTCTCGAGAATGTCCTTAAACTCTATGGTGAAGTCGATAGACTCGTCACCACGTATTTTACCGTTGATTGACGGTGCCCACAGCATGGGAAAGGCGATCGAAAATCGCCATTGCTCATCGGTGGCAGGCAACAGGTTTCCAACTGCCGAGGATATCGGAAGATCAGCTGGTTGGGATTGAGGGTCCTTACCCGCGTCCTGAGACAACACTCTGAAAGTCATGAGTATGCATGCAACGAGTATTAGGAGTTGTACCGTTCTCAATCGTCCAGAAATCATATCCAAGATCCGTAAAAAGCCAGACGCAATTGTGGTTATTTCTTTATCAAATAGCCAGCAATCAGAAATGCGCTCCATGGAAGCAATGTTCCAGCCATTGCCGGCTTCCAGAACCCCGCCCACGTAGATCGGTGTCTGGGTCAGCATCCGAATCCCACCGAGCCGGTAATAATACATGGCTCCAAGCGTGCCACCGTGATTACCCGATAACTGTCCGGGCTGATAAGCGGTCATATTGGTAAACCCACCCAGTTGAAACAATCCCCTGTCATTGGGTAATTCATTATTCACCGTGGCGAAACGATAAATGAAACCCAGCGTATTTCGGCCCCAGGTGACGGGTTGGTAGCCACCGATCTGGAAGGTATCGATATTGCTGTCTCCGCCCAACCAGGATGTAGGAAAACCCAGGACATCCACATCTAATCCCTATCCTACAGAAATATCAGTGGTTTACCCGCAAAACCTATTACTTGATAGACATCAAAACCTATAAATGCTATAACAGAATACCCTATGATTTATAAGACGCTAAAACCTATAGAAAGAGAGTGACTCGAATGGCAAGTCCCCAGGAAAAACTGGCTGAATCCCTTCAAATTCTTAGAGAGTTGCAAGAGCGCGGAGTAATTGCGGTAAGGTCAAGTGACCTGAGTCGGACCCACCGGGAACGCCTTGTTAAAAGTGGCTTCCTTAAGGAGGTGATGAGGGGGTGGTATATCGCTTCGCGCCCGGACGAGACTCCCGGAGATAGTACCGCTTGGTATACCTCATTCTGGGATTTTTGTGCAGCCTATCTGAGAGAACGGTTTGATGATGACTGGTGCTTATCTCCAGAACAGTCGCTATCCCTCCACACTGGAAATCGAACTGTGCCAAAGCAATTGCTGGTGCGCTCGCCGAAAGGGGGGAATAAACCAACAACGCTTCCTTTTGGGACATCCCTGTTTGATGTTCGTTACACAATGCCCAGGAAAGATGACATCGTTGAAAAAGATGGTTTACGTCTCTATTCGGTACCTGCTGCACTGGTTGCCTGTCCGAAACATTTTTTCCGGCAGGCTTCAACAGAAGCACGTGCTGCCATGGCAATGGTAAAAGATGCTTCGGAAGTACTGGCACTCCTGCTTGAAGGCGGGCATAGCACGATTGCGGGGCGTTTGGCCGGTGCTTTTCGGAATGCGGGGCGTAACCGCATCGCCGATCAGATCGCAGGAACCATGAAAGCTGCTGGTTATACAATTCTTGAATCCGATCCATTTGAAAATGGACCACCCAACATACTGGATGCGCGGGAAGCTTCTCCTTATGTGAATCGTATCCGTTTAATGTGGCAGGAGATGCGGGAACCCATCATTGAACGGTTTCCGGCAGCGCCTGGCTTGCCAAAGGATATTGACTCATACCTCAAGCGTGTCGAGAAGATTTACGTCACTGATGCCTATCATTCATTATCGATCGAAGGTTATCGCGTAAGTGCTGAGTTAATTGAGTTAGTGCGAAGTGGTGCGTGGAACCCAGAAAATAATGAGAATGACCGGGAACACCGTAATACTCTGGCGGCAAGCGGATACTGGCAAGCTTACCAGGCTGTACAGGAAAGCCTGGGTAAAATTTTACACAATGAAAATTCGGGAACAGTTGTTGGTGACGACCACAGCAAATGGTACGCCGAACTCTTTGGGCCAGGTGTTACAGCGGGCATTATCAGCGCTGTTGATCTAGCGGGTTATAGAAGCGGTCCCGTTTATATACGCCGTTCCATGCATGTACCACCACCCAGGGAAGCGGTCCGCGATTGCATGCCTGCATTATTTGATCTTCTGAGTGAAGAACCCGAACCCGCAGTTCGCGTCGTGCTCGGGCATTTTATTTTCGTCTATATTCATCCCTATGTGGACGGTAACGGGCGTATGGGAAGGTTCTTAATGAACACAATGCTTGCAAGCGGCGGCTATCCCTGGACTGTAATTCCTGTAGAAGAACGGAACGCCTATATGGCAGCACTGGAAGATGCCAGCGTGAGCCAAAACATAGCACCATTCGCTGCATTCCTGGCGAAATTGGTGGATGATGGAACAAAAGGGAAATCAATTCCCAAAATCCCGTCTTAAGTCCAGTAGAACAGTTGAATTAATCACGCAAAATTCACGCAATCATGCGGAGCCATACAAAATTAGAACGCATCACTTCTGCAAATAAACACACGGATTCTTTCTTAAATGTTCGCCGTATGGCCGATACCGCAACAACGCCCTGCAAAATAGCCTATGGCAGAAAACAGCCAAAGCCCTAAATAATATAACGGCGCTTTCGTACTAAAAATGGAAAACTACCCCGAGAGCTGGTCCTCGGATATTGATGTCGTCGAGTACCTTTCCACCAATATCCCAGGCAAGATATCGGTAGACCAGTGCGATGTCCGCCCAGTGGGACGCTCTGTATGCGATTCCAGCCTCGGCCTGCCAACTGAAGTCTGAATCACCTGTACCGACATCCCCGTAGTAACTAATCAACCAGCGATCACTCAGACCGATCGTACCCTTGAATCCAATGAAGGCATCCAGCAGATCCTCTGATGCTGATATCGGAAGCCTATAGTTTAAATCCTGAAAGCCCAGGTCAAAGTCCAGCACCAGGTCGTTGGACACGTCCATGTAGCGGGCACCGAAAATGAAATCTGCCGTAGTGTTTTCCTTGTTATACAGGTTGTAACCACCACCCAGGTGCAGAATCAGGCTTTTAAGGTCGAGTTTGACATCAGTGGTTACATTGATGATATCTCCGCCTATCGGGGGAATCAGGTCCAGATGTGTTTTACCCGATATATTCCCGTAGATGACATCGGTCATGATTGACCACATACCCTTTCTGGCCTGGTAACTCCCCATAAAGGCGAATTCAATACTACCGAGCAGATCTTTGTAACCAATATCAACATCGCTGCTGCTCTCAGCTGCGACATCAATACGGTTGCCGAACGCCAACTGGCCACCGATATCGACACCCCAACCATAAAGGGCAAATGCGTGTTGCCATTCGTCTCCGTAACCCTTGTTCTCCTGGGCCATTGCAGGCGATGAAAACAAAGTGGCCAGCGAAAGTGCCGCCAGGATTTTAACCATACATCTTAATTTTATTGACATTTACTCACCCAAGTTATTTCGACAATTATTTAAATGGTAATTATTCAGGCGGTTCATAAGGATCCTGTGTCCCAGGTTTGATGGGCGGATGTGTTCTTAGCGATTGGACATGTGTGGCTAATTGGCCCAGCGCCGCTTTGGGGACCCACGTGGCCGGGAACAGCACGTTCTCCCGTTCTTGTGGATCTGTAAGGAGGTTATAGACACGAGGTGTTCCATAGCTGATCGTTTCGGCAAACACCGAGTCTTGTTCTTTGAAATTAACCTTCCAGTTGCGCCACTTGACGCCGAAGACGGTGTTACCCATGTACACGATGAAACCCTCGCGGCCGGATTGCTCCTGTTTGCCAAGGAAGAAATCGGCCATGTCCAGCCCGTCGATGACGCGGTCTTGCGGAACTTTGCCACCCGCGAACTTCGCGAAAGTTGGCAATAGGTCCATCTCGTGTACGATCTCGTCGCTGGCAATCCCGGCAGGAATCTTACCTGGCCAGCGGACCACAAACGGCACCCGCAGGGCACCCTCGAAGCCGGTAAAAAGAGTACCGCGCCAGGGGCCGGCCGATCCGTGCATGGCCGACTCGATAGTGGCGCTGTTGTTGCCGTGAGACGCTGCTTCCGGCCCGTTATCAGCCGTGAATACGAAGATTGTGTTGTCGCGAAGACCCAGGTCATCAACTGCATCCAAAAGTTGTCCGGTGTAAGTATCGATCTGGAGTAACAGGTCCGCCGAGGCCCCGTTGCCTGTCTTGCCTGCAAAGTCGGGATGTGGACGGGTAGGATAGTGCGTCGCGGTGTACGGAAGATAAACGAAAAACGGCTTGCCTGCCTTCGCCTGACGACGCATGAATTCGATCGCCTTGTCGGTGAGATCAGCATCGATAAGCGGACGGTAGTCCAGCCGCCAGGGCCGCACCCTTGTCGGTTCCTCACCCCTGCGTCCTTCCATGACGTAAGTCTCTTCGACACCGCTCTGCGCAAAACCAGGTAGTTCGGAATAAGCCGATTCGTCAGTGGAATTGGGAATTCCATACCATTCATCGAATCCCTGATCGGTGGGGAATCGACCCGGGGTACGGCCGAGGTGCCACTTGCCGTACATACCGGTGGCGTAGCCCGCATCTGAGAGCATTTCGGCCATCGTGGTCTCCCATTGAACCAGACCATAAACCCCGCCACCCAGCGGCACGGTTCCATTGCCACTGCGGATGGCGTAACGACCGGTCATGATCGCAGACCGTGAAGGCGTACATTGCACTTCGACATTGAAGTTGGTTAGCCGGAGTCCCTCATCCGCCAGGCTGTCCAGCCGGGGTGTCGGTGAGCCGCGGATGATTCCACCACCGTTAAAACCGGGCTCACCCCAGCCGAAGTTATCCAGAAAGACAAGTACGATATTGGGTTTATCCTGCGCGTGAGCTACCGACAGGAAAGAAAGACAGATGCAAGCGATTACCCCGAGCAGAAATCGGCTCGTAAATCTCGTGGCGTTTTGGATCATTAGTCTCTCCTGAAATTACTTTCTTAAACAGCAAGTCACTTTCCATCCCTATTTAGCCAGGTCGGCAGTTCATAGTGGTCGAATGTGGACGCCGGGTCTGCAATAAGCTGAATGAGTTCGTCGGCAGTGGCTGGCGCAGCTTGGGTTGCCCATGCGGTGCCATCAAGCGTCTGTTGATAGCCGCGATTAAACAGTTCTGTTTGCTCCACCGGGTCGAAGGTCAGTGAACCTGACGTGAATTCAAAGTCCGGCGGTATGAAGCTGACATGGAAATCCGCGCCGTGCACCATCGCGAGAATCCACATACGATACACACTGCCCTGGGCGACCTTGGTCAGGAAGGCATCGACGGTTGCTGCGGCGATAGGACCCATCTTACCTTCGACCGGTTTGTAGCTGCGGGCCCCGGATGCCGCAAGGGAACCATTGATCAGCAGGTAAAGTTCCTGCCTGTAGTCACTTTCACGGATACCCGCGGCTTCCATGGCGTGTCGAACCTGCTCAAAGAGATCGAAATCGAAGAAAAACGCCGATTCACGGATACCCCCATCAGTGTGCATCTCGGTGAATGTACCAGATTCGCCCTCGACCTCCAGGTAGACCGGCGGAAACGCGATGGGGAATGCCGCCGACGCCATTATCACGTCGATAAAACGTTTCAGACGATCGGTCCGCGCGGATCCGGCGATTACACCCATGTCCCAAATCGTGAACACATTGGCATCGAGGTTGGTCGTACCGATAAATAGTCGGCGGCCCCTGCGGTGTTCGGCGGCAACAAGATCAAGTGTCGCCTCGCTAATGATCGACAACAGTGTCTCACGTAGCGGTGCCGTGTCAAATGCCGCCGGCCCCTTAATCGCTTTGAGCATGCTCAACTTCCGGAACACATCGTCGTCGCTGATGTTTTTGTAGATTTCAAGACCGTCATCAAACTCTGGTCCGAGAAACGCATGAGTGGCTGTCAGTGCACCCGTCGAGATGCCTGTTACTACGTCAAACTGCGGACGATCACCCCGCGCTGTCCACCCACTCAGCACACCGGCCCCGTAGGCGCCGCGTGAACCACCGCCCGATAGTGTCAGTGCGCGATAAGGGATCTTGCCGGTAACACCGGCCCGGCGCATTTCATCGCGCCTGGTCAGCAGTGACCTGATAAAGCTGTCCGTAATTTTTTGATCAATCTCACCAGCAGCAGACTGTAATGGTACTGACCCCCAGGGTTGTGCAAGCGGTGCGCCTTCGACTGGTGGCGCAGGACGTGGAATTGAGGCGCAGGCGCTGATCAAAAAGGCCAGCATAGAGAGTAAGTAGATTCCAAGGTGATGGTTTCTTACGACAGGATCGATCATTTCATACCTCCCCGGTAGCGTATTGATCCTGTTGTTACCACGTCGGTAGTCCTTCCCACATTTTCATGAAATCCGTATGCCTGACACTTCGCTGCATGGAAGAGAACTTGACCACTTGCCTGCCAATGTTCCGAAGTCGGTGTTCGATGGCCGGGTCAGTCACCGTACCATCGTCATTGAATGTGTTTGATGAATCAGCCACCGAAACTTCCTGGGGCAGCACCCAAAAATGCATGTTCCGCCCGATGGTGCGCATGGTATTAAGCGAATTGATGGCCCCCAGATGACCACCGGCAACACCGACCAATCCCACGATTTTTCCTTCCAGTTGCTCCTGACTCATCAAATCCAGCATGTTCTTTAAGCTACCGCTTAAGCTCCCATGATATTCAGGCGACCCGAAGATAATGCCATCAGATTCTTTGATCTCCTCACGCAATCGAAAAACATCCTGTGGATAATTCTCTTCGTCAACTTCACCGTAGAAAACAAGCTTATAATCTCGAAGCGCTATCATCCTGGTATTCGCACCGTATTCCTCGGCGCCTTTGAGCGCCAACGATAACGCCATTTTTGTGGTGCTCCTGGCGTTTAAGCTGCCACAGACAGCAATGATATTCAGGGGAGGCTCAGAGTCGGGCTGAATATTGTCTGTTGCCATGGTCTCGGTCTCTTTTACTTTCTGCCAAACAGGTTTACAACATAACCAACGGCAAAAAACACGAATGCCACCAAACTGACGGGGGGCATCCCACCGTGCCAGCCAGATGGGTTGAGCCAACCCTCATAGCCCATGAAAAACACGTGTGCCGCCCCCAAGAGCATTGCAGTAAGCAGAAACTTTCGTGAGGTGATGAACCGTATGAACGCCTGGTCTTCACGTAAGTGTGTCTGAAAACTCAGGTTGAAGGCCCACAGAACCACGAACGCCAAAACACCACCAAGCATGCTAAGACCGGCCAAAAGTGTCAGCGTGCCATCCGTCTCAAAAAACTTGCCGTAGACCGAAGGGCTGAAAAGCATAAAGCTTATCAAGGCGTGTATGAGCACCAGTAAAAAACCCGTCATGCCAAGTGCTTTGCGTGCGTTAAGCCAGCCTTCGGGAACGTTGACACCCAGGTTTTTCAATGGACCAAACCCGAAATTGCAGGTCAGTAAGATGAAAGCACTCAGCGAAATTCCCTTGTTCAGGATGAAAAATGGAAAGTCCTTCCAGGGAACCGGGCCCACGATGTGGTAACGCAGAACGGCATATGCCAGGCCGAAGATCATGACAATTGCGATGATTGGGCCAGCGGAGTTGGCCTTCACCTGCTCATTCATGAGATGTCCTCCATGGCTTATGGCGTGTACCAGATCGCGACGTGTAGGCGCGTTCCTGCGTCGAGACCGGCGCCCCGTCCGGGATCGGAATGCCAAATC
>PVMK01125505.1_pt1 | contig 16061 bp, 11 predicted proteins | sample 1853481 | NCBI WGS metagenome assembly PVMK01 (sample SAMN08533507, study PRJNA380276) | Marine sediment metagenome, whole genome shotgun sequencing project.
CCATGATCCAGTTTCTCATGTTTTCATTATATGGCATGGGCTGGAACACCATTGGCGGGTACGGGGGCCAGGTGGATCTTGGAAAGGCCCAGTACGTGGGGATCGGAGCATATACCACGGCCGTGATGTTGATCCTGTGGGACGTGCCGTTCTGGGTTTCAATGCCCATCGGAATGTTCTTTTCTGTGGTCTGGTCCTTTATCATCGGATATCCCCTCTTTCGCCTTAAAGGGCATTATTTCGCCATTGCCACTATTGCCACCTCCCTGGTGCTCAAAGACCTCTTTGAGGTCTGGGATTTTGTGGGGGCGGCAAGGGGTCTGGAGATTTCACCCATTAAATACCACCCACCGGATTTTTTGAGGCTCATCTTTAAGGAGGACGTTTATTATTTTTATGTCATCTTAGGTTTTTTCTTCATAGGCGTTCTCTATATGAACTGGTTTCGGAAATCACGTTTAGGTTTTCAGCTCCGGTCCATCAAGGATAACGAGGATGTGGCCCAGTCCTTAGGGATCAATGTGCACTGGGCCAAGGTCAAGACCTATGCCATTGCCACCGCTTTTGTCAGCATGGTTGGCTCATTTCATGCCTGTTATATAAAGAGCATAGAGCCTGAAGATACCATGAGTCTGGACATATCCATCCTGATCGCCCTCATGGCCATGTTAGGGGGGGCAGGGTCTCTCTGGGGGCCGATCATCGGCGCAGGGATCCTGATCCCGCTCAAGAGTTACCTAAAGGAATGGTTAGGGGCCCAGGCCGGGATGGTAGGTATAGATCTGATCCTTTACGCGCTTATTATTATGGTTATTTCGGCCTTTGAACCCCGCGGTGTCTGGGGTATTGTAGAAAAATTCCGCCGGAGGAAGCGTAATTAATGGCATTCTTAGAGGTCCATAACCTGACCAAGGATTTTGGCGGTCTGAGGGCCAACAGCAATATCACCTTTTCAATGAAACGGGGTGAGTTAATTGGTCTGATAGGTCCCAACGGGGCCGGCAAGACCACCCTTTTCAACTGTATTTCAGGCCTCCATCCGGTTACCTCAGGCGGGATTATTTTTGATTCAGAAGACATCACTAAGCTGAAGGCCTATGAGGTGGCACAGCGCGGTTTAGCGAGGACATTTCAGGTCTATGCTGCAGCAGGAGACCTGACTGTAATAGAAAACGTCATGGTAGGATGTTTTATGAGGACCCATTTGCGCTCTCGGGCAAAGGCCCGTGCTTCCGAAATATTAAAGGATTTGAGCATAGACGATACTTCCGACTACCTCGTGAATGAACTCCCTGTGGCTGCCCAGAAACGGGTGACAATGGCAACGGCAATCGCGTCCGATCCTAAGCTCCTCTTATTGGACGAGGTGGCAGCAGGGTTGAACCCTAATGAAATTGATGAAATCATGGCCAGTATTAGACACGTGCATGACGATATGGGGATAACCGTCATGCTCATCGAGCACGTGATGGAGTTAGTCATGAAGATCAGTCACAGGGTAATCGTTCTGGACTACGGAGAAAAGATAGCCGAAGGGGATCCTGAGGCTATTTCAAAAGACCCGCGTGTTATCAAGGCCTATCTCGGCGAGAGGTATGTGCAGGAGCATGGGGGAATGGAAGAGAGTAAGGAGTAAGCAGTGGTAGAAAAAGATGAACGTCGAACATCCAGGTAAGCCAAGACTCCGACATCGAACGTCCAGGTAAGCGAAGACTCCGACATCGAATAAAAAACAAGCATCAACTCGCCATAGGCGAGGAAGCTTTAGGCACTTTTCCGATTCATCCGGGTTAGGGAGTAAGCAGTAGGGAATAAGCAGTAAGGCGGGATTTCCGCTTCGCTCCAACAATCATCAATCATAAATCGACAATCATCAATCCGAAGGTCACTTTCCGTTATGCCCCAGCATATTCTCCAGGTTGAAAATATCAAGGTGCGTTATTCCGGTCTGCCGGTTCTGCAGGGGATCTCCCTTGAAGTAGGAGAGGGCGAGACTGTATGCGTGGTGGGTGCCAATGGGGCCGGGAAATCTACCCTCCTCAGGGCAATAATGGGGTCTCAGCGTGTTTTTGAGGGACGGGTAATATTCAGGGGACGTGAAATTCAAAAACTCCCCACAGAAGAGATCGTCCGGATGGGTATCATCTACGTGCCCGAAGAGAAGATGCTTTTCAAACCACTCCCAGTGGAGGAAAACCTGCTTTTGGGGGCTTATACCGTAAAAGATAAGCAAAAGATTCAGGAGAATCTTGAGTTTGTCTATGGTCTTTTCCCCAAGCTCAAGGAGCGCCGTGCGCAGGCTGCATCCACGCTTTCAGGGGGCGAACAGCAAATGGTGGCCATCGGTCGAGGGTTGATGTCAAATCCCCAGATCCTCATGTTGGATGAACCATCCTTAGGACTGGCCCCCATTCTGGTGGACGAAGTTTTGGATACGGTCCGCCGCCTCAAGAAAGAGGGGATCACCATCCTCATGGTGGAGCAGAATGTGCTTGAGGCCCTTGACCTGGCCGATCGTGGATATGTACTCCAGACCGGCAGAATCACACAGGAAGGCTCGGGCCAGGAGCTCCTTCAAAGTGACATATTCCGTTCTGCTTTCTTAGGAATTTGATCATCCCGCCAAGAGTTATTCAACTCCTTTTAGAATCCCTGCCTCTCTTATGATTTTCTCAAGGGCTGCCTTTTGTTCTTTACCAAGGGGGAGAAGGGGAGGGCGAACCGGTCCGCCGTACATGCCTATCAGGTCTAAAGCCGCCTTCAGTCCAGCAATCCCAAAACGGGAGGTTACCGCCGCGTTGGCCGAGATAAGCCCGAGCTGGATGTCACGCGCCCTTTTCATTGCACCATTTTGAAAGCACTCCACAATTTCAGTTAAGGGATGAGGTGCTACCGCGGCAAGGGCCATAACACCACCCACCGCCCCGACTGTCAGGGCCGGAAGGAGAAAACTCCCCGAACCGGCCAATACCTGAAAAACATGGCCGCTCTTGTAGAATACCTGTCCCATTTTCACCACATTGCCGGAACTCTCCTTGAGCCCTATTATGTTGGGATGCTGGGCAAGCTCAATAATCGTCTCCGCACCCAGGTCGACTCCTGTAAAGGCAGGGACATTATAAAGGATGATCGGGATCGGTGATTTATCTGCGATCGCAGTATAATGAACCACCAGGGCCTTATGATCCATTCTGGCCTTGTAGTAGTACGGTGTAACGACCATGGCCGCATCTGCACCGAGAAGGGCCGCTTTTTCAGTGAGTTCCACTGTTTCCCCGGTGGAGTTACACCCTGTACCGGCTATAAAAAGATGCCCGGAATCAATAGCCTGCCCGGCGGTTTTCCAGATCTCGAGTTTTTCTTCCCTCTTGAGAAGAACGGCCTCGCCGTTTGACCCAAGAACGAGAAACCCGTTTAGAGGCGTCTTCTGCCACTTCTCAAGATTAAGCGCCAGATCATCATGGTCGACCCGGCCGTCGGCGTCAAAGGGTGTGGGAATCGGTGGAAAACATCCCTCTAATAGAACTTTATTTGTCATAAAACTTACCTCGCTTTCTTTTTGCCACCTGTTTATTTCATTCCCGCAAGACATCGCAGTTCTTCATCATACTCTGTTATCATCTTGCCCCACGAAAAACGTCCCATTTCGCGGGAGAGCTTTTCAATCCTATTCCTGTGCCGGGAACAGTCCAAAATAACAGCACAGAGCTTTTCTACCAGGTCATTCTGATCTTTGTAAAGAAAATCATTGTGGAGAGATTCAGGAATGATTTCCGGATAGGAGAGTCTATGGGGAAGGAGTGGGATACACCCGTGGCGAATCGCCTCCACAATCGAGATTCCAAAGTTTTCCTGGGTTGCAGTGCTGACTACAATCGATCCCCGCTTCAGCCACCGGCGATACATCTCCCTTGATTCAACATATCCGTATTGGACAATTCGTCTCTCAAAGCGCTCTTTGGCAGCTATGAATGCCTTTGGGACCATCTGAAAATTCTGTCCTAAGAGGGCAAGGCGAAAGTCAAGGCCACGGTCAAGCACCGCATCTAAGGCCCCGAAGAAATCACCCGGGTTTTTGTCAAACTCCCACCGGTGATTCCATATGATGAGCGGGGGTGCTGATTCAGGAAAATGGCAAACTTTTTCCTCGGACGGGAACCGGCATCCGGGATAAAGCACTTTGGCCTTTGAATGGATTTCATCAATCACCCAATGAGGCCGGTATTCAGGCATCATCTTTAAAAACCCTGGGAGGGCCGCAAAAAACGCATCAAAGTGGGTTTGGGAATTAAACAAGATCCGCTCTGAGGCAAGACCTGTGGTGATATCGGTGAAACCGAACTGATAATCGATGGTTTCCCCGGGGGCCAGAGGGTATGTAAGCTGGTTTTCATGGAAATAGGTTAAAGCAGGGGGGCATGATGCGCCCGTGAGCCCTTTGAAATCGGAGAGGCTCATAAGATCGCTTGTAATAAGGCCGTCGTACTCTTTGAGATCAGGAACTTTCTTGAGGAAATACAGTGCAGAGCCCCGCATCCTCCATTTCCAGAAGCGGGAAGGGAGGGTCAGGAGGTCAATCCTGTGCTGCGAATGGGAAATTAACCCTTCGGCAAAGTCCTAATGGGAACCCCCGAAAAATGGCTCTAAAAACAAAAATTTCAAATCACTCCCTTCTTTTTTCTCTCACAGAGTTTTTTTGCCACGAATTACACTAATGGACATTAATTCCTTGAACGGGGTATCCACTTCGCTCAAGTAACTATATCAAATTTATTTTCCGCCAACAATGCCGCGGTGCTTTGTTGGTTTGAGTTGTAATGCCTGCTACATAAGCCGGTGAAACAGAAGTCCTCTAGCCGTCGATGAACGTCGGTTGAACCGAAATGTGTATTCGTCCAGGCGGATATTCAATACCGCCGTCCGGATGTGATTTTCAGATATTCATAGTGAGCACAATACATCAACTTGAGCGAAGTGGATACCCCGTTTCCTTGATAATATTGGTGTAAATTCGTGCAATTGGTGGCTAATATTCTTTATTCCCTGATAGGATGTCTAAAGATGCTTTGAAATGGATACGCTAAAGGTCGTCCCTTTCTCCGCCCCCGGTTCAATCCACACCTTTCCGCCATGTCGTTCTACGATTTCCTTTACTATAGCCAAACCCAGACCTGTTCCCTGGACCCCTTTGGATGTGTTCTTTCGTTTGAACAACTCGAAGATCTCTTCTGAATCTTCCGCCTTTAGACCGACACCATCATCTGTTACGGAAATAATATGGGTTTCATCTGACTCCCTATACCCTATTTTAATTTCTTTCAAGTCATCGCCGCCATATTTTATGGCGTTGTCCACCAGATTTCTGATCACCCTGATAATGGACAATTTATCTACCTTGATTTCGGGCATATCTTCAGGCTCAGACCAGGCTATTTTACGAGCAATAAGCCGGCCCATAACTTCTTCTCTGACCACCTCTAAGATATCTGCAAGTTTGATTTTTTCAATGGAAAGGGGCCTCTCCTTGGTTGATATATAAAGATTGATCTCCTCAACAAGAGTCCCGATCTGTTCGGAGGCTTTTAAGATCTGCTCACAATGAGTCTTACCTTTCTTCCCAAGGATATCGCCGTAATTTTTATTCAGAAGCCTTGTCAATCCGTAGATTCCCATAGCCGGGCTTTTAAGATCATGTGAGACCGAATAGGCGAACAGCTTTATTTTTTCAGAGCTTTGTTTCAATTCGTCCTCTGCTTTTTTTCTCTTTTCAGCCATCTGATTGAAGGCTGTGGCCAGTTCACTAAGCTCATCTTTCGTTCTCACATCGATTTTATGGTCAAGCGCCCCCTCTGCCGAATTCCTCGGACCCTTCTTTTAGCCTGCGAACAGAGGCAATTATCCCTTTGGTTATAATCCATGTCACCAAGGCCATAATAATGAGGGCTGAAATCACCATGGTCAGCGTTATTGTTGAGGCTATGGAGACTGAACGCTTAGAATCCTCCGCCGCCCTGACTGTATCTGCATGTATCAAGGGCTGGATGTCCTCATTCAGAACCGTATCTATTCTTGTGAGATCGTCCCGGAACCGGTCGAGTTTCACATATAACTGATCTGTGACTGCCATGGCATCATATCCCACCTTAATGGCATGATTATAATCCCTGTCGATCAGCCTGATAGCATGACTCTCTTCATCAGAAAGACCGGTTTTTCTGTACATCTTCCTGAATTCCCTGAAGGCCTGTTCTGCGCTCTTCACCTCATCCCGCTGAAAACCGGTGTGCTGAAACAGATATCGCTCAATTGCTGCAAAGACCTCATGAGAACAGATTTGCATATTGACGGTGACCTCTTCTTTTGCCTTGGTCCAACCCGGACTACTATTAACGACTCTTTCGAGTGCTTTACCAATCGATTCATCGATCTCTCTGGCCGCCTCTCTGAAAACCCGTTGCGCATCGTGTTGTTCGTTCACTAAGGCTACGATATCATGGGAGAGTTTCCTGAATTCCGCAAAGAACAGAGATGCTTCCCGGTGAAACCGTTTCTCTTCTTCAGTCTCGGCCAATTCTCTAAAGTCAGAAACAAGACCTTCGAACTCCTTCTCGGAATCATGAAGCCATTTTACATGGGAGGGGGCCCTGTCCATGACGTAGCCCATCACTGCCCTGGAGGTGTTTCCCATATTGATTTCCATCTCTAAGATTATTTCCTGAAGAGGCTCCCTCACTTCCACGAGCTGCTCAATTACTCTGTTGATCCCATGGATCTGCCAGTAAACGATAACCCCACAAATGGTTAGAACAGCAATCAATACCCCAAAACTGCCCCATAATTTTTTGGCAATTGTAAATTTCATTTTATAGTTGGGTCCACCTAACTTGCACCTGAACGAAAACCCTGTTCAGGCACGATTTCAGATTTCAGATTTCAGATTTCGGATTTAAGGATGAAAATAATCTCAGAAAGTTGAATATTCTTGAACTCCTCTCACCTGGGAGGGGAGCCTCGGAGCCCTAATTGAGAATATGTATGAGGTTGCGTTCTATGTCAAGGAGTATGAGGACTGTCAGTCTCTTGTTTACCTCGCCATGGGCCCGGATGAGGCCATCTGCGGTATTTTTCTCGGACCTCATGTATGTAATGGATTGCTATTCTTGTAATATTTTAGTAGATATTTGACTATAAATGACCTGTCATTATCAATTTTGACTCGTTTAACGCAGAAATGATTAATTTTCTTGGATTCCCGCTCCCCGATCGGAGTCGAGGACAAGCTTCGCGGGAATGACAATAACTGGTGCTATGCGACTTCTTACGGGGCCTTATAAAGTTTAAGCTGATCATGAATTCTGAAAATGGTGTAGGTTTTCCTATATGACGACTTCCGAAAAAATAGTTGCGGTAGTTTTAGCAGGGGGCATAAAAAAGTTCTCTTTTAAAGAGTTTTGGCACCAGTTGGAGGATCTATTCTCCTATAAAGAATGGTACTTCAGGAGAGGATATAAATCGTTAAAAGAGATAAAGGACGTGAGAGGTGTAGGTGGCAAGCCAAAGCCCATGGTAGAATATATATTAAATACACTCAGAAATACAAAAGAGATAGACAGAATAATAGTTGTTGGTCCTGAAAAGGAGATGAGGGAAAAAATTGATCCTGACTTATTATCAGGGGACAGTAATATTACACTCATCGAGCAAAAAGAGAGTTTTGGGCATAATGTAAAAGAAGGGTATAACCATGCCGGAGAAAAATATGTCCTTTTTGTTACTTCGGATTCACCTACAACAAAAGAAGAGGATGTGTCCGAATTCATAGGAATATGTCGAGAGTTATCTAATGAATATGATTGGATATGTCCAATCGTGAAAGAATCCTTGTTAAAGAGATATTATAGGTTATTCCCCCGACCGGTTTATAAAATGGTGCCAGATAATATATTTCCTGATGATTATATCGACGAAGAAGAGGTTCGAGAAGACGGAAGAGTTGGATTCAGGATAACAAGCATGACTTTTGCGAATTTGGAGAATCTCCCGGCAGAAAGGATCGATGAAGCATACAATATTAGAAAGCTATACAGGAAGGGTTCAAGGGATACATTAAAGACAATATTTGGGAAAAATGTAATCAGACGATATAGGCAAGGTCTAAAAATGTCAGAGCTTGAAAAGATGCTTTCCGACTATGAAGGTTTAAGGTTAAAGTTTGTTGGCTTAAGCGGAGCAGGCACTTCATTAGATCTTGATAGCAGGAGAGATGAAAAGAAATTTAGCAAACTGCGCTTATGACGAGTTGACAATCGATTACAGTAAGCGTTCACAGGTTCAGGGTTCAGAGTTAGGGACAAGGACAAAATTGAAGACCCGAAGTCCACGCAAAAAATGCGGTTTTGCCACATGATTGCCAAGTACCATGTTCCAGACCCGCCTGCCTCGCCTGTCATGTACGGAATGGGGATATGCAAAGGGGTCGGCAATGGCGGGCAGTTTTGTAGGGATGTGGAAGAGATCGGTTTTCCAGTACAAAACGCTTACAAAATGGTGTATGATGATGAGAATACAACCTTGAACTTTTGAACCTCTGAACCCGTGAACGGTTACCTAAATGGTTATGGTGAAATCTTAATTTTTTAGCAAGAATCAGAGAGAACCTAATATGTGTGGTATTGTGTGTTATGTGGGAAATAAAGATGTAAAACCCATACTTCTTGAAGGGTTAAAGAGGCTTGAATACCGGGGTTATGATTCGGCAGGATTGGCCGTACAGGATGGAGAGAAAATCAAGTGGCGCCGGGCAGTGGGGAAGATTGTTGAATTAGAGAGTAAAGTGAACGGGCTGGAGATGAAAGGCACTGTCGGTATTGCCCATACACGGTGGGCCACCCATGGCGAACCTTCAGAGGAGAATGCTCATCCCCAGAGAGACCGGGATGAGAACGTATTCGTCATCCATAATGGTATTATCGAGAACTACCACGTCCTTAAGAGGAAGCTCGAAAGAGAGGGGACCCGATTCAGATCTGAGACAGATACTGAAGTTTTAGCCCATCTGATAGCGTTGAATTTCGATGGCAGTCTCAGCGATGCCGTCAGAAAGACCATGTCCCAGGTAGAAGGTACTTTCGGGCTTGGTGTCATTCACAGACAAACCCCCGGTGAGATTGTCGTCGCCAGAAGGGGAAGCCCTTTGATCATAGGGGTGAGTGATGACGGGCATTTTGTTGCGTCGGATGTTGCGGCAATGGTAAGGTATACCAATAAGGTGGTCCATCTCGAAGAAAATGAAGTCGCCACAGTGACTGCGGATGATTTTTCCATATCTACGGCACAGGCCAAACATATTGAACGAAGTACCGAGACAGTAGAATGGCGGGCCGAAGATGCGGAGCTGAACGGTTTTCCTCATTTTATGCTCAAGGAGATCTATGAGCAGCCCATGACCATCAGGAACGCTATCAGGGGGAGATTGGAGCCAGGAGAGGGCGTCCCGAAACTCGGTGGAATCATGCCTGTATGGGACAAGCTCAAGGAATGCAGACACATAGCCCTTGTGGCCTGTGGAACATCTTATTATGCAGCCTGTGTTGGCAAATATATCTTTGAGAAATTGACGGAAATCGATGTAGAGGTGGGACTTGCCTCGGAGTTTCGGTACCGGAAGCTCAACTTTCCTCCCAATACCTTTATCATCGCCATCAGCCAGTCAGGAGAGACCGCCGATACCCTGGCAGCCATCAGGGAGGCCAAGAGAAAGGGCGCCAGTCTCATAGGGATTATTAACGTAGTGGGGAGTTCTATCTCCAGGGAGACAGATGCAGGTATTTATAACCATGCAGGTCCTGAGATAGGCGTGGCTTCAACCAAGAATTTTACCTCTCAACTGACGACGCTTACTCTCCTGGCGCTCCTGTTGGGTCGGCATCAGAATCTATCTCTTACAGAAGGGGTTCAGGCCATCCGGGCGCTTGAGGCTCTGCCCGGTCTTATAGAGAAGGTTTTGGCCCAGGCCAACCACATTGAGGCCATTGCAGAGAAATATTATAAATACGGAAACTGGCTCTTTTTAGGGAGAAAATATAACTACCCCATCGCCTTAGAAGGTGCCCTGAAGCTCAAAGAAGTTTCCTACATCCATGCAGAGGGGTATGCCGCAGGAGAGATGAAGCATGGGCCTATTGCCCTCATAAATCCCGAGATGCCTACGGTAGCCATAATACCTCAGGATGAAATGCATGAAAAGATGTTCAGTAATATTCACGAGATCAAGAGCCGCAAGGGCCCTGTGATAGCCATCGCTACTGAGGGTGATGACAAGGTAAGAGAAGTGGTTGATGACATGATAGAACTCCCCCCAGTCCTCGATTTTCTGAATCCAGTCCTGGCAGTGGTCGCCTGTCAACTTCTGGCCTACTATTGTGCCAATTTCCTGAACCGGGATATAGATAAACCAAGGAACCTGGCCAAGAGTGTGACAGTGGAGTAGGGCTTGAATTGCAGTTACAACAATTTGAAAAACATCAACGTTAAACGATATTTTCTTAACAGATGAGGAGGATATAGAATGGAGTGCCGGACCACAGAAGATGTTCGAAAGATTGTAAAGGATAAAGATATCAGTTTTGTCCAATACTGGTTCACGGATGTATTGGGCGTATTGAAAAGCTTTGCCATCACCCCTTCGGAATTGGAAGAGGGCCTGACAGAAGGGATGGGATTTGACGGGTCTTCCATCGAGGGATTTGCCAGGATCCATGAGAGCGATATGATTGCCATACCAGATCCCACTACATTTCAGTTGGTTCCCTGGAGAAGTGGAGACCGACCCGTGGCCCGGATGTTCTGCGATATTATGAATCCTGACGGAACACCCTATGAGGGGGATCCCCGTTATGTGCTTAAACGTCTCTTGAAAGAAGTTGCGGAAGATGGTTATACATTCTACGTTGGGCCTGAACTTGAGTATTTTTATTTCAAAGACAATACCTCCACGGAATATTTAGATGCAGGGGGATATTTTGATTCTACGCCTTTAGATATGGCAGGCATCCTTAGGAGGGAGACCATCTTTGCCATGCAGGATATGGGTATCCAGGTGGAATACAGCCACCACGAAGTTGCACCCAGCCAGCATGAAATCGATCTTCGTTATGATGAAGGCTTGAAAATGGCCGATAAAACCATGACCTACCGTTTGGTGGTAAAGGAGATAGCCCGGCAGCATGACGTGTATGCGACGTTTATGCCTAAGCCTGTTTTCGGGGAAAACGGGAGCGGCATGCATGTCCACCAGTCGCTCTTCAAAGGTAATAAGAACGCATTTTATGATCCTGAAGATGAATACAATTTGTCTGATACTGCAAAACACTATATTGCGGGATTAATGCGTCATGCTCCCGAGATTGCGGCGGTGACCAATCAATGGGTGAATTCATACAAGCGTCTCGTACCCGGTTATGAGGCCCCCGTGTATGTTTCCTGGGCCAGGAGAAACCGCTCGGCCATGATCAGAGTACCCATGTATAAGCCTGGGAAAGAAGCTGCCACACGGATGGAATTCCGATCCCCGGATCCTGCCTGTAATCCTTATCTGGCTTTTGCGGTGATGTTAGGGGCTGGTCTCGAAGGGATTGAAAAGAAATATGAATTGCCTGAGCCCATTGAAGAAGATATTTTCGAGATGAACCCGGCCGAACGAAAGGCGCACGGGATCAAGGACCTTCCCGGAAACCTTTATGCGGCTATTTTGGAAACTGAGAAAAGCGAGTTGGTGAGAAAAGTCCTGGGTGATCATATCTTTAACAAATTCATAGAAAACAAAAAGATCGAGTGGGATGCATACAGGACACATGTGAGCCAATACGAGCTTGATAGATATCTGCCAAGATTGTAGGAGAGGGAATGGAGGTTTTAAAACCATGAAGGACGAGACAATGACTGCCATCGGCCAGAGCCTATTTGGTTTTCAGTCGGCATTGAAAGAGGCAGGATCGAGTTTGGAGGAATACTTAGATAAGTATTATTATAGGAAATGGACAGGGGATGTCTTGTACGCTGCCATGGCCCTGCGCACCACTTTTGTTACTGCCATGCACCAATTTCTGGCTGATGAGGGGCTTTTCAACTTAGAGCGGGTACAGATGAGCCCTGTAACAGACCCGCTGGCACACGACGTTGAACATACTCCTAACATCCAATACAAGGGTCAACGATATGTGATGACCCACAGCATGATCTACTCCAAGTTCTTGGCATGCCAGAACCCCAAGATCAAAGGGGTGTTTGTGGATTCGCCCAACATAAGGTTAGAAATCGAAAGCCCGGATCGGGTTCAGCGGGGGAAATACTTGATTGACTTCAGTCAGATGGACCTGGAAGTTCGCAGAAATCGGGGAATCGATTTGGAGACCTATCTCAAAAAACCTGACAGGGTCAAAGAGATCCTTCTTGAGGATATGGAAAAAGGGATGGATCTCTTTGAACGGATGATTATCCATGCCATGACCCTGATGAAGGAGAAAAATGAGGATGAATTGAAGTCGCTGGGGGTAATCATAGAGGTGCCCACGCAGCCGTTTCCCCGTTTCAGATGTGATGAGGCCAAAAAGAAGCATGGCCGGGGATATGAGGTAAAAATTGGCGAAGAGATCAAGGATCAGTTCTTCTGGATTACAGGACTCTTGAGGGAGAACTACGATCTGGTCTACCCTTATTTGAGGCCAGAAGGGAAGGTCTCTTTGCAAGAGATTTCTTCGGACATGATTTACAACTATGACATCTGCGCCAAGAGTATTATCAGAGATACCGGAAAACAGACACCTGCAGTGGAGGTCCTGTCGGGGGCTGTGCGTGAATGGCTTTATGAGGCAATTGTTGAAAGGCTGTTAGATAATGGCATCATCCCTGCGAGACCGGTCATTTTCGAGGGCAACATTAATAATATCGATGAGTTGGGTGGCTACGGACCTTTTCTGATGATGACTGCCAAAAAGGATGCCCAAGGCAGGCCGGCATTTCCTGAGACCTATGGGGGTGGAATCGGGGTGGAGAGGACACTCTATGCACTTTGCAGGGGACCTGAGCTTGATAAGGTGGACGACATCACCTGCTTTGGGAAAAACCCTGACAGCCACCAGATTTATATGTTTTAGATGCTTACAGAGGTAGCCTGAAATAGTACTTCATTGATAATTCACTATGTTGTGTCGAGCCTCCTGACTTTTCCTTTTCTAGCGAGATTCAGGCTTCAGTAAAACCTGCCTTGCTCTTGAAAACTGGAACCTGGAACCTCACATTCGATGAGAAACCCCATGCAAATATCACGATCTGACCACATCATGTTGGGACGATTCCCCCGGCAACAGGGGTTGTACGACCCAAGACACGAACACGATAGTTGCGGCGTGGGGTTTGTGGCAAACATTGATGGAACAAAGACCCATGCCATTGTTGAAAAGGGGATCGAGGTTCTCAAGAACCTTGAGCACCGTGGAGCGATCGGTGGCGACCGGTTTACGGGAGACGGCGCCGGCATCCTTTTTCAAATTCCGGATGGACTGTTCCGGAGAGAATGTAGCAGTCTTTCATTCACCCTGCCTGAACCGGGGGCCTACGGAGTGGGGATGCTGTTTCTGCCCTCCTCACTCGATTTGAGGCAAACCTGTTTCAATACCGTAGAAAAGGCCGTTCAATGTGAGGGTTTGGGATTCCTCGGATGGAGAGAAGTCCCCGTCGATACTGAGGCCATTCAGGGCCAGGCCAAAGAAGAACAACCCTTTATCGTCCAATGTTTTATCGACGGCAAGGGTCTTGAACAAAAAGCTCTCGAACGAAAACTCTATGTGATCCGCAAACAGATTGAACGGTCTGCATTGGAGTCTTTTGAGGAATGTGGCCCCCTGTATGTTCCCAGCCTGTCCTGCCTGGCCATAGTCTACAAAGGACTCTTCACAGCAACTCAGCTACCCGGGTTTTATAAAGATCTTAAGGATCCTGATGTCACCAGTGCGCTTGCACTGGTCCACCAGAGATACAGTACCAACACTTTTCCCTCATGGGAATTGGCACAGCCATTTCGTTATCTGGCCCACAATGGAGAGATCAACACCTTGCGCGGCAACCTGAATCAGATCAGATCCCGGGAATCCTCTCTGGAATCTGATCTTTTTGGCCATGACATCAAAAAGCTCCTGCCCATTATCGATGAGAGAGGCAGCGATTCATCCTGCATTGATAACATTCTGGAATTACTTGTAAACGCTGGCCGGTCTCTCCCCCATTCCATGCTTATGCTTGTACCGGAGGCATGGGGCGTCAAATACCCCATGAGTCCCGATCAGAGAGGTTTTTTTGAGTACCATGCGGGGTTGATGGAACCCTGGGATGGCCCAGCCGCCCTTACATTTTCAAATGGTTATCAAGTGGGCGCCATGCTTGACCGCAACGGACTCAGGCCGGCCCGGTACACCATCACCAAGAACGGTTTTATCTCATTTTCCTCTGAAGCAGGCGTTCTGAACTTCCCGCCCGAGGAAATTGCGGAGAAAGGGGCACTTCGCCCCGGACAGATAATTTTGGTGGACCTGGTCAAAAAACGGGTCCTCAAAAACGGTGAAATAAAGACACTGTGCGCAAGACAACAACCCTATCGCAGGTGGGTAGATGAGAACAGAATTACCCTCAGGGGTTTTTACGGGACTTTGGCCCCGGTTAAGCCGGATTTTGACCGTTTGCTTCAGCGCCAAAAACTATTCGGTTACACCCGCGAAGTCCTTCAAATGGTTCTTGCACCAATGGCGTCAAACGGGCGGGAGCCTACCGGATCCATGGGTATGGACACCCCCCTGGCCATCTTTTCGGAAAAGAACCAACTCCTCTACAATTACTTCAAACAGCTATTCGCCCAGGTCACAAACCCGGCCATAGATCCGGTCCGTGAGGAACTGGTCATGTCTCTCATGACCTTTATCGGTAACCCCGCTAATATCCTCCGAGAAGTGCCCCAAAATGGCCGCTTGATCAAGCTGTTTAACCCGATCCTTTCAAACGAGGATCTGGAACGTCTAAGAAACCTCAAGATCAAGGACTTTCGGGCAAAGACCCTGACCATGGGATTTCCCGCCAATGGGTCCGGGAAACAACTTCAGCTGGCCATCGAACAGATGGGGGAACAGAGTGAGGAAGCCCTAGCCCAGGGCTATTCCCTCCTTATACTCAGCGACCGGAGCTTGCCAAAAACATTCGCGCCCATCCCTGCTGTTCTTGCTGTGTCGGCCATAAATCAACGACTGACGCAAAAAGGCGTCCGAACCGGAACAGGATTTATCGTTGAAACCGGAGAAGCCCGGGATGTGATGCATATGGCCCTTTTGTTGGGCTATGGCGCGACAGCCATCAATCCCTATCTGGCCTTTGAGACCATTGCTGCTATGGGGCTTCGACAAGAGTTAAACAAGCCGTTGGGTGTAGATGTGGCCCTTGAAAATTATGTGGAGGCAATTTACAAGGGTTTGCTCAAGATATTGTCAAATATGGGCATCTGAGCCCTTCGCAGCTACCGAAGCGCACAGGTCTTTGAAGCCATTGGGCTAAATAGGGCGATTGTCGACAAATACTTCCCCGGCACCTCATCACGGATAGCGGGTATAGGGCTCGATGAAATCGCCGCCGAGGCCAATGAGCGATATAATGAGGCCCATAACAAGGCTCCGGATGCCCCTTCAATTCTGCCAAGTGGAGGGCATTACCGGTTGAGATTGGATGGTGAACGACATCAGTTGACACCGGAGTCAATAACTCTGCTGCAGCAAGCCGTCAGAAAGAATGACCCCTTTCTGTATAGCAATTACGCAGAGCTCATAAATAATCAGACCCAAAAGACGTCCACGCTCCGAGGAATGTTTCGTTTCAAACCAAGGCCACCCATTCCCCTTGAAGAAGTTGAATCGGCAACGGAAATCGTGAAACGATTTGTCACTGGCGCCATGTCCTTCGGCTCCATCAGCCGTGAGGCGCATGAGACTATAGCGGTAGCTATGAACCGAATAGGAGGTCTCAGC
>PVMK01132514.1_pt1 | contig 16055 bp, 14 predicted proteins | sample 1853481 | NCBI WGS metagenome assembly PVMK01 (sample SAMN08533507, study PRJNA380276) | Marine sediment metagenome, whole genome shotgun sequencing project.
CTTTGTTTTGTGTGCAGTTTGTGTGCAGATGTGTGCAGTTCACTAAGGACTGTTACCCCCAAAATGAGGGTTTTGTCCACTCCATACACCTTTATGGACGCTGTGGACAGAAACACCGCGAACTTAAAATCCCCCGGTGGTAACACCGTGTGGGTTCGACCCCCACCCGCTCTACCTAATATATTGGGGATTTCCCCGAAAGAACCCCAATATATGGGACATTGGAGCCTGATTCACGTCAGGCTCTTTGTTTTGTGTGCAGTTTGTGTGCAGATGTGTTCAGATGTGTGCAGTTCGATAACGCCTAATTCAATTCCCGGATATTTGAAATTGATGATTTTTCCCCCATTTCAACTGGAATTGGTGTCAACAATTCATCCATTAGATTCCCTATTCCCTCGTGCATTGCTGGGATCAGGTGACCATAAATATCCATCGTTGTACTGGGTTTCGAGTGCCCCAATATTCTCGAGACCACAAAAGCAGGTACCCCTTGATTTAGCATTAATGACGCAGCGGTGTGTCGTAAATCGTGAAAGCGGATGACTGGTAATCCAGCATGTTTCGATAGATGCGAGGACTATTTCCGCGATGTTCGAGAATCTCTTGAGCAGATTGTTGAGCTTTACTTGAATCTGTCCTAGATCGGCGGGATGTGTCAGGACCTAGTACTACTAAACGACAATTAGGTTCATCTGGCACATCAGCGCTACTACTTGGAATTGGATGAACACCAGCAAACTCATGTTTCTTGTCATTTTTCACTGCATCCCGCAACCGCCGGATGATCTCATCCTCAACCAGGTGTGGGTGATATTGAGTGGCTCGGTCTGAAGCAATACGAGTGATTGTGGGATGAGTATCGCACCAATAGCGACTGGCATCGAACAAGTCGCAGAAGATGAAGGTCAGGTTCCAGACCTGGAGGGGGAAATCGATGCCACGAATTTGTCTACAGGACAGGGCGCCCAACAGGTGACCCCTCTACAGGTAGCCACTTTCATCGCGGCAATCGGCAACGGCGGCACGCTGTACCGCACACCGGGTATTCGCAGACTTCCCGATTGATTTGGCTGGGAAAACCGGTACTGCGCAAGATCCACCTCGCGATCCCCATGCCTGGTTCGCGGGTTACACCTACGCCAACCGGGAGGATAAACCAGACATCGCGGTCGTGGTTGTCTTGGAAAACGCCGGCGAAGGTTCCGATGTTGCCGCCCCTGTTGTCAAAGGGATTTTGCAGCAGTACTTCACTGAAAAACGCGATGTATTCCCCTGGGAAGTTCTCCCCGGGGTATGGAAAACGCACACACCCGAACCCACTGAAACACCCGCCCCTGATTGAAAAGGAGGTCTACCTGCCTTTATCCCAAGATCTTAAGCCCGGTCTGATTATTCGCTCCCAATCCGGGTTCTTCAGCGTACAAACCGGTGACGGCATATTGGTTTGTAAACTGCGAGGTCGATTGAAGCGAGGCAGCAAAGAGGGGGACCTGGCCGCCATTGGGGATCGGGTTTTCGTCTGCCAGATTGCAGGAGGTGAAGGTTTGATTGAGTCGATCGAACCCCGCCAAAGAATGATCTCCCGCCTCGCGCCCCTTCCTCGTGGCGAATACGAACAAATCATCATCGCCAATCCAGACCAGATAGTGTTAGTTTTTGCTTGTGCTGAGCCTGCCCCCAGGATGCGCATGCTGGACCGCTTTTTGATCATCGCTGAGGAGCAATCAGTCCCTGTGCTGATCGTTGCAAACAAGATTGATCTGGTCAGCATGGATTTCTCCAGGGATTTATTTGACCATTATGGTGAATTAGGCTATGAGCTGATCTATTCTTCGGTCCCCAATCGAGAGGGGCTGGCGGCGCTTCAAGAGCAGTTCACCGGGAAGATTTCTGCTCTGGCTGGTCCATCCGGAGCAGGCAAGTCAAGCCTGCTCAATGCCATCCAGCCAGGTCTGGGATTGACCATCCAAAATGTCAGTCAATCTACTGGAAAAGGCAAACACACGACAGTTTCGTCTGAACTCTTCCCCTTAGAGGGGGGAGGATATGTCGCCGACACGCCCGGATTGAAAGCTCTAGCACTGTGGGATATTGAACCCGAAGAGCTGGACGGGTACTTCCCAGAAATGCGCGCATTAGTGGCCCAATGTCAATTCAGCGACTGCACTCACGTACATGAACCCGACTGTGCGATTATAAAAGGTGTTGAGCAGGGATTGATTCACCCCAGCAGATACGACTCGTATTTACGGCTGCGGTTTGAGGAGGAGTAAATCTCTGGCGAGCTGATCGTCACAGATGGTATCAATATTATCGAATGGATCGATGTAGTATGAGTTTAAAGAGCACCTATTAGTGATAGAATATACTATAAAGCGCTGGGAAAGTCTTTTCGAAATCTGTGCTTTATTAATAATGTCCAATAATATTTAAAATTGGTGATAATCTCCTCCCCCAGCAAAGTACCTGGCTGGTGTTGATCGTAAATTGCATTTGCCATTTTGGCAAGATCTTGAGTATTATTAAGGGTATGAGCAAATACTATTATTCACAATGGTGGTACACCTTATCAGCTCATGTTGATTTACCTTTCTTAAAAGTCGATGCTCTGCAACATTGAAGAGTCCCCTGCTCAGGGGGCTCTTATTTAATTTATACTGTCAGGAAGGAAAAGTCAAGCTATGATAGTGAACGACCCCTAATTGGATGTGCTTGAAGGATGAACTCCCGAGCTGGCCGAGAATTACACACCAAACCACTTCGATTGTGGGAGGAAGCATTGACCGATAAACCCGTTTTAGAGATACAAAATTTGTGCACGGAGTTTCATACTCAAGATGGTGTAGTTCACGCTGTCAATGGCATCTCATATACCGTGGGTGAGGGGGAAACCTTAGGGATTGTGGGGGAAAGTGGCTGTGGTAAAAGTGTCTCGATGCTTTCCGTGATGAGATTGTTGCCCCAGCCTCCTGCCCAGATCAAGGCTGATTCAATCGATTTTGTCGGAAGAAATCTTTTGGAATTTACTGACAACGAAATGCACAACGTTCGCGGCAGCCAGATTGCGATGATCTTTCAGGATCCCATGACGTCCTTGAATCCTGTTCTTACCATTGGGTTTCAATTGAAAGAGCCGTTGAAGCTACATCTCAAGATGAGCAATCAAGAGGCCGAAGACCGGGTAGTTGAACTGTTGGAAATGGTTGGTATTCCCGAAGCTCGCCCGCGCTTGAAGGACTTTCCCTACCAGTTCTCAGGTGGCATGCGCCAGCGCGTCATGATCGCCATGGCCTTGTCTTGCAACCCGGTTTTGCTCATTGCGGACGAACCGACCACAGCCCTGGACGTTACCATCCAGGCCCAGATCGTTGACCTGGTCAAACAACTTCGCGAACGTTTCGCCCAGGCATTGATCTGGATCACACACGATCTGGGTGTTGTGGCCGGGCTGGCGGAGCGTGTCATCGTGATGTATGCGGGTTTCATCGTAGAGGATGCTCTGGTTGAAGAACTTTATGGTAATCCGACACATCCTTATACAAGAGCCCTTTTACGCTCGTTACCGCGTATCGACGGCACTCGGGATGAGCAATTAGAGACGATAGAGGGATCTCCGCCGGATTTGATTGCCTTGCCTCACGGGTGCCCATTCGCGCCGCGCTGTGAATATGTTAAAGAGAAATGCCACGAGGAGAACCCTCCCCTGGAAGAGCGAACCAAGCGCCATCGGGTGGCTTGTTGGGTTGACATTGAGTCTGGTGAGCTATGATGCAAACAGATAATGTCTTAGTCAGGGTCGAAAACCTCACCAAACACTTTCCCATCACGCAGGGTATCGTTGTTCAACGGCAAATTGGCGCCGTCCGGGCTGTCGACAATGTGTCTTTTGATATACGTGAGGGAGAGACATTGGGGCTAGTAGGCGAAAGTGGCTGCGGTAAGTCCACCACCGGACGAACGATCCTGCAACTATATCGCCCTACCTCAGGCAAGGTGTATTATCAAGATCAGGATTTAACGACCTTAAAAGGTGAGGACCTGCGCCGGATGCGTCGTTTTATGCAGATCATTTTCCAGGATCCTTATGCTTCTCTCAATCCCAGGCTGACAGTAGGCGACATCATTGGTGAACCGTTGGAAGTCCACAGGGTTGAAAAGTCGAAGAAAAAACGCCAGGAGCGTGTGCAGGAACTGCTCCACCTGGTGGGCTTAAACCCCTATTTCATCAACCGTTATCCTCACGAGTTCTCCGGTGGTCAGCGACAACGCATCGGGGTAGCTCGTGCACTGGCTCTGCAACCGAAATTTATTATTTGTGATGAGCCCATCTCGGCTTTGGACGTTTCCATTCAAGCCCAGGTCGTCAACCTGCTGGAGAAGTTGCAGGATGAGTTCGGGTTGACCTATTTGTTCATCGCCCACGACTTGAGCATGGTGCGTTACATCTCCGACCGCACGGCGGTAATGTACCTGGGCAAAATTGTTGAACTGGCGGAACGGGAAGAGCTTTACAGCCATCCCTTGCATCCCTACACCCAGGCGCTCCTCTCTGCTGTCCCGGTCCCCGACCCGGTCGTCGAACGAACCCGCCAGCGGATTATTCTGACTGGCGACGTGCCCAGTCCAGTCCATCCGCCGAGTGGCTGCAATTTCCACCCCAGATGCCCGCTGGCTCAACAAGTGTGCCTGGAAGAAGAGCCAGAGTGGCGGGAAGTCTCCCCGAGTCATTGGGTGGCCTGCCACCTGGTGTAGATTCGTCTTTTATTTATGAAAGGAGGTGGTGAGATTATTCGAAAGAAGATGAGCAATACCCGTACAAAGACTGTATTGGCAAAAAAATATTTCTGAACGGAGGAGAAACTCATGAAGACCAGAATAAGTATCGTTTTTAGTGTGCTGATTATCACCAGCATGATTTTAGCGGCCTGTGCACCACCTGCCGCTGAGCCGGAAACGATCGTTGAAACCATCATCGTCACCCAGGAAGTCGAAATAGAGGGTGAAACGGTCATCGAAACCGTGATCGTCGAGGTCATAGTCACGCCTGAACCGGAGGTAGGAGAGGTAGAAGTGCCCACCCTGTACTGGAACTGGCAGACCGAACCTCCGCACGCCGACCCGGGATTGGCGACCGACACGACTTCCTCAAACCTGATTGGTTCCATTTTCACGCCCCTGACAGACATCGATGATGAGACCAAGGAAGTTGTTCCAGCGCTGGCCGAGAGCTGGGAAGGCTCTGAAGATGCCACTGTGTGGACCTTCCACCTGCGCGACGATGTCCCCTGGGTGCAGTACAACACTACCACCGGCGAGATTGATGCGATCCTGGACGAAGATGGCAACCCACGCATGACCAATGCACACGACGTGGTCTACGCCATCAAGCGCGTCTGCGACCCGAACACCGCTTCGGACTACGCCTGGCTGCTGTACACCATCTATGGCTGCGCAGCGCTCAATGAAGCCGATCCTGAGGCGGACGACTTCCAGGACCTGTATGACGCCATGGCGGTGGAAGCCCTGGACGATTACACGGTGCAATTCACCCTGGAGTTCGGCGCTGGCTTCTTCCCGGCAGTGGCTACGATGACCCAACTCTTCCCGGTGTACCAGCCGATCATCGATGAAGTTGGTTTTAACTGGGTCGAGCCGGGCATTATCGTCACCAACGGCCCTTACGTCATGAGCGAGTGGGTCCACGGCGATCACCTGGTGCTGGAAAAGAGCCCCTCCTGGCCGATGTGGGGTACGGACTACGCTTCGGGCAACATCGAGCGCGTGTACGGGGTCACCATCGAGGAGGAATCGACCGCCTTCGCCATGTACGAGAACAACGAGCTCGATGACTCAGCTGTCCCCCTGGATCTTATCGACACCGTGAAAGCCGACCCGGTGATGAGCGAGGAGTTTGAAAACGCTGTCTCAAACTGCACCTACTACTACGGCTTTGTCACCGAGAATGACCAGGTTAACGACGTGGGCGTGCGCAAGGCCCTCTCCATGGGCATCGATCGCCCGACGCTGGTCGAGACCGTCACCAAGGGCGGCCAGATCCCGGCCAACACCTTCACCAACCCGCTCAACTTCGGCCACGCAGCCGAGGATCCGGACATCGCACCCTGGGCTCTCACCGAGGAGAAGGGCGGTACGGGTTACGCGGCCGCCGTGGAGATGGGCAAGGGGCTCCTGGAAGAGGCCGGTTACCCGAATGGCGCCGGTCTGGACATATTGCTGATGCACAACGTCAGCGAGGCTCACGCCCGCATCGCCCAGGCCATCCAGGCCATGTGGCAGGAGGCTTATCCTGAGGCGAACTTCTCCGTCGAGACCCAGGAGTGGGGCGTCTACCTGGACACCATCCGCGCCAGCACGGCCATCGAGCAGGTTCCGCACGTCTTCCGTCTTGGCTGGTGCGGCGACTACCCGCACGCCAACAACTGGATGCTGGAAGTCTTCCACCCCGATAAGGGCGCCAACCGCATCCGCCTCAGCGAGGATGACCCGCAGGTCGGAGCTGCGATAACGGAATACATGGAAGTCACCGAGGCCGCTCAGACCGCAGGCGAGGAAGAGGCAAAAGAGCTGTACAAGCGCGCCGAGCAGCTCTTGATCGACGAGATCGTGGGTATTGCACCCATTTACTACTACACCACGGTGCGAGTCACCAAGCCGTGGCTGGAGCGAACCTACGACCCGATCAAGCTGCATATCCAACAGTGGCAGCTCGATCAGGAAGCACAAATGGCTGGAAAGTAGTATCAAGACCTACAGGTGGCTGCGGGCATAAAGTCCGCAGCCACCAACCCCTCTTTTCGGTGTCTTTATGGGTATGAAGGAGTAGAGACAAATGACAAGGTATATTATTCGGCGCATCTTATGGTTTCTGCCCGTCCTGTTTGGCATTGCTCTGGTGACTTTTATGCTGGCGCGCGCCATGCCTGGTGGACCCTTCGATTTCGCTGGCGACCGCACCATACCTCCCAGCGTGGTGGAAAATCTGGAGCGCAAGTACCATCTGGACTGGCCGATCTACAAGCAGTTCGGTGCTTATCTTTGGGATCTCATGCGAGGCGACCTGGGACCGTCCTTCTACTACCGCGCCCTCACAGTGAATGACATCATCAAACAATCCTTTCCCGTTTCTTTACAATTAGGTGTATTATCCTTGATGCTGGCGTTGCTCATTGGGATCCCGTTTGGCATCTTTGCAGCTCTCAGGCACAACACCTACGCGGATTACGGCAGCACATTCGTGGCTGTTTTGGGTGTGTCGATCCCGAATATCGTACTGGGCCCCTTACTCATCTATCTATTTGCCCTGAAGCTGTCGTGGTTCCCTGTGGCGCGTTGGGGTGCTGATTACACCCAATTTACCCTGGGATTTATCCCCCCGATGACCTCTAGATTCTGGAGTCATGCCGCATTGCCGACCATAGCCCTGGGTACGGCGCTATCTGCCACCATCATGCGGTTAACACGGGCGAGCGTGCTGGAAGTCCTGCAGGAGGATTATATTCGTACGGCGCGTGCCAAGGGTTTGAGAGAGCGAGCAGTCGTCGTCATCCACGCACTGAAGAACGCATTGATCCCGGTCGTCACCATCCTGGGCCCCCTGTTTGCCGCCGTGGTAACAGGCACGTTCGTGGTCGAGCAGATTTTCGGCATCAGCGGGATGGGATCGCACTTTATCGACAGTGTCAACAATCGTGACTATCCAATCGTCATGGGGGTGACGTTGCTGTATTCCGTCCTGCTGGTCATCGCCAACCTGGCAGTCGATATCACCTATGCCTGGCTGGATCCCCGGGTTCGTTACGACTAGGAATGAGCGTAGTATCGGTTTTATCTCGGTCTAGGAGACTATATGACTGTTGAAACAACGCCCCGGGGTGTGGCCCGCTTGCCGGTAGAGGGAGCCGTAGGGGGGCGCAGTCCCATGTCGGATGCCGCTCGGCAGTTGCTCAAAAACCGCATTGCAGTGGCGAGTGGAATTTTTATCATCGTTCTTATTTTTATTGCCATCTTCGTCGATACGGCTGTGTTTACTATCTTCACAGGTGCGGAAACCCGACCACTCATAGCGCCCTACCATTTCGCGGAGGTCAATTTTACCTATAACAACGCTCCCCCGCTTACGAGAACCGAGGACGGGAAGTTTTTCCTGCTGGGTGCCGATTACCTTGGCCGCGACGTTTTAAGCCGCACGTTGTACGGAACGCGGGTGTCGCTGGCTGTGGCTTTAGTGGCGGCTACCGTGAGCCTGATTATCGGTGTTATTTATGGTCTTATATCAGGCTACGCAAGCACCCGGGTGGATAATATCATGATGCGCTTCGTTGACTTCCTGTATGGCTTTCCCATCATCATTTTCATCATCTTGATGCAGGTCTACTTCAAAGCGCTTTCGCGGTATGGTGGTGGTGAGGGCATCGCGGGGGTGTTAATCGGCATTGACAATGCCATGGGTGGCGTGTTCTTCCTGTTTATCGCCATTGGCCTCCTCAACTGGCTGGGCATGTCGCGCATCGCGCGTGGCCAGACCTTGTCTTACAAAGAAAAAGAGTTTGTGGAGGCTGCCCAGGCTGTGGGGGCCAACGACCAACGCATCGTTTTTCGTCACCTGCTTCCCAATATCCTAGGCCCGTGCATCGTATACGAGACGCTGCAGATCCCTGGTTATATCTTTTTGGAAGCCTTTCTCAGTTTCATAGGTTTGGGCGTCAATCCGCCCACCGCCAGTTGGGGGATCATGATTTCGGAGACCTACCAGGGTATGAGAGTTTACCCCCACTCGGTCTTCGTACCGGCTGCCGCTCTTGTGCTGACGACACTGGCCTTCAACTTTCTTGGTGATGGATTGCGGGATGCCTTTGACCCGCGCATGCGCGGATAATAACCCCCACAATTCCGAAAAAGGTCTAAATTATGAAATGGCAAGTGTTATCGGTTGTGATCGTTTTATTGGTGGCTGTGGGATGCAGCGTTCTGCCAATTCGGAAGGAGAAAATTGTCTTCGAATCCTATCGCGAGGATGTGGCCGAGGTCTATGTCATGGATGTGGACGGCTCCAATCCGGTGAACCTGAGCGATCATCCTGCCTACGATGGTACACCAAGTTGGTCACCTGACGGCCAGCAAATCGTTTTTACCTCAGAACGGGACGGCAACCCGGACATCTACATCATGGATCTGGATGGCACCGATCCCCGACAACTGACGCAGGGAGGCGGTTTTAATGTCGTCCCGGCCTGGTCTCCTGATGGTTCGCAGATCTTATTCGCTTCCAACCGTACTTATCATGTGGATGTAGAAGGGGGCTATATCGAAGTTCCGGGTAACACCAAGCTGTGGGTCGTGGATGCGGATGGCAGCAATCCTGATCAGCTCACCGCGCAACTGGGGCTGGATCTGTATGGGTCCTGGTCGCCCGATGGTCAATCGGTCGTCTTCATGAGCGTGCGCGATGATAACTCCGAAATCTATCTGCTGCGACCGGACGGGGTCGAGGTGAACCTGACGAACAACGCGGCTTCAGACTTGAACCCGGCCTGGTCTCCTGATGGCTCCAGGATCGCTTTTATGAGCAACCGTGAGGGGAATTTGGAGATTTACACCCTGGACCTGGAGAATGATGCCCTGACCAACCTGACCCAGAGTCCGTCCAATGAGGGCGATCCAGCCTGGTCTCCGGATGGATCGAAGATTGTGTTTACTTCCGATCGGGATGGCAACATCGAGATTTACGTGATGGACGCCGATGGCGCGAATCCCCGGCGGCTAACCAACCATCCTGCAGATGATATCCACCCTCACTGGCAGCCCGCACCCTAATCCGATCACCCGCAGTTACGTTAATTTCTCCCGGATTCTACGTCACGCAATTAGTAAAGGAAATACCCACGAAGGGAAAAACGGTCATTATTTGGAAAAATGAGGCTGTTTCAGCCGTTTTTCGATCATTTTTTTGAGAAATAATCGCTGTTCTGTGACCTTTGGGAAGATAAGTCATGGTCTGTATTCAGGCTTTGGTTTTCACCCATTGGGTGAAATGCATGCTTCTGAAAGATTGGATGTTAAAATTCCGAATCAAAGAAAATTGTGCACCAAAGGATGTTGATGTGATCAATAAGATTGAATTTTCAGCCAGAAACCTCACCTCGAATGCCGGTTTATTTCTATTGCTTGAACATGCCAGAAAAAATGGAATCTTTGACTTGATCGATAATGATCTGTTTTTTAAGAACGGATCAACCACCAAGATCAAAATGAACCACATCAAAACCATGCTCTGCGGCAACTTGATCGGCATTGACAAATTGGAACGGCTGAAACTTCTGCAAAGCGATCCCCTGATCAACGAGTTTAACATTTCGATCAAAGAACCGGAAACGGTATCACGATTCTTGGGAAACTTCAGCTGCAAAACGACCCAAACACTGAGAGAGATCAATTTCAAAGTTTTCAGAAAGCTGCTGAGGAGGAGCAAGCTCAAATCCATCACCATTGATATTGACAGCAGTGTTGTCAATGTGGATGTTCACCAGGAGGGGACCGCCAAAGGATACAATCCTAAAAAGCCAGGCAACCCTTGTTACAATATCCAGTTTGCTTTCTGCGACGAGATCAAGGCTTACCTGACAGGATATGTAAGAAGTGGGGATACCTATACATCAAATGGTGCGACAGGCCTGATCAAGGAGATCATGGCCCATCTCGAGGAAGAGGGTTTGGAAGTCACATTTTGCATGGACAGCGGTTATTTTGATGATGATATCCTGCAAACGATTGAAGCACTGGGCTGCAGGTATGTGATCAAGGCAAAAGGCTATCTGACACTGGTTGCTCAGGTCACCGATCCCAATATCGTCTTTGTTACAGGGGAAGCAGGTCGTGATACCTGCGCGCTTGTCACAGCTCTGAACACATGGGAAAAAGACAGAGGATTTGTCGTCTCCCGGATATTGAAAGAGGAAAAAGACAGAGTGCAATTTTCTTTCCTGGAAGGTGAAGAATACGACTATCTCTTTTTTGTCACCAACACGGAACTGTCCTCAAAAGAAGTGGTCGACCTTTATCAAAAACGCGGCAACAGTGAGAATTACATTAAGGAAGCCAAGTATGACATGGCGGTTGGCCATCTGTTACTCAAATCATTTTGGTCAAATGAAGCGATATTCCAGTTGATGATGCTGGCTTACAATCTCTTCTTACTGTTCAAGATCGACTTCTTAAGGACAACAGAATACCGGCATCAGATCAAGACATTTCGCTTGAAGTACATTTTTCTGGCCGGGAAGATCATCAAAACAGCAAGAAGCGTGGTGATGAAACTCTCGGAAAAGTATCCATATCAAGAGATCTATGAAAAAAGTCTATCCGAATGAAATCGTATATTCGCATGGTTCAGCCCGTTGTTACCATTTAAGTCGAGCAGGAAAAATCGTTTTGCATATTCGGATTTGTGAGATTGATCGCTAAATGATGATCGAAAACAGTGAAAACGACGCTAAAGTTATGGAAGTCCCACCAAACTTTTTCATCTGTTTGGATGATAATTGAGTAAAATTATTTCGACGTGGAATTCCGGATATATTAATATTGGCTTACAAGTACAAGGTCGACAATGCGTGAATTAGCAAAGGGAGTAACTTAGCCCCGTTCATCGCACTCCTATCATATGATAGGAGGATATTTTGTGTATAATAGTTATGCATACATTTTCGCTTCCTGCTAAATTGAGTTGAAGTACTCGGCTTGCGGCTCATCCGCCGCACCGTTGGGCGGCTCGTCATTATTGCGGGAAGCAACGATTTTGGATATACTGAGAATGTATCACGACTTTATTGGATACAGAATACGCTTGTTGCAGGTTTGATACTGGCAAGACCACATCTCGCGAACAATATTTGAAATCAAGAGTTTCGTTCGAAAGAATTTTCCAAATCAACCCAAAGGAGAAATTAATGAGTACCCCGAACCTATTAGATGCAATCCGCGGTGTCAAAGAAAATGAAAGAATAGCATCAGAAAGTTACGCTGACGCAGCCCGAAACATAAGCGATCGAATGGGCAAGGAGTTATTCGAGCAGTTGAGTAAATTTGAGAAATTTCATTACGAGCAGTTAACTGCCCTCGAGAAATCTCTGGAGGATAAAGGCGATTTCATTAATTATGAAGGGAAAGAGTTTCCCCTACCGCCAACATTCGAAATAAAGGCTGCTCAAGAACCTAATCAAAAAACCTTAATGGGCATTATTTCTGAGGCCATGGAACTTGAGAAACAGGCGGAAAAAGCATATGCCGACTTGGCGGCCCAAATAACAGACCCACAGGGCCATGAAATGTTCAGTAGACTATCTGAGGAAGAGCACAACCATTATCGTATTCTCACGGAGGCATATTGGACACTGAGCAACTTGGGTGTTTGGAAGTGGTCTAGCCCATGATTTGGATAGACCAACTAAACCCATAAAATTGTAGCCAAACTGGATTTGTCGTGCAGTATTGCCTGTTATCGTTTCTCAAATTCCAGCAAATTGAGCTGGTGAAGTTGGTTTTTCATCGGCGGGTTGTTTGACCTGCCCCCATTTTTTGTACCACTTTCTAAGTTAGTCCAACCGGTTGGATCAGAGCAGGTTGGATGACAAATGCGTCTGGGGCCGGGGGGCGATATCCCAGTGCACTGTGTGGCCGTACTGTATTGTACTGCGTCCTCCACATCTCGATCAACACCTGTGCTTCCTTCAGCGAATAGAAAATCTCTCGTGCCAACATGCCTGACCTCCTAAAGGGACGAGTCACATTCGTTGATTCAAGCTTTCAGACACTTTCAGGTAAATACTTAAGTAGATCAAACAAGGTCATCTAAAATAACGTGGTGATGTCATTGCGAACGCAGCGGAGCGGAGTGTGGCAATCTCCCTCTTGTTGGTGAGGAGATTGCCCCGGTCTGTACCTTCCCGGGACAGGCTTCGGCGGTAAAACTGCCTCGCAATGACACTATTTTAGGAAATTTACTTTGATTCACTTTAACACTTCGGAACGACTCAGCAATTAAAATGCACCATACACCAGGACCCCGTACACGGCCATTGTGATGAAGCCGTCGACGATCGCAAAAATGGCCATGAAAAAGAAGATCGAACGCCCCCTTTCCCGGTAGGTGAAGTTCCAGGCAGCCAGTAGTGCCAGCCCGGCGCTCACCAGCGGCACGCCTAATTGCAGAGGGGTTTTGAGCCAGGATGGGATGACGGGGATCCAGGCCGAAAAGGGCAGATAATTGAGCATGCCAGGCAGAATCCCCGCTTTACTGATGTAGTAGATCAGGAAGACCAGGATCAGGCTGATCATCACACCTGGACTTGTCAGGCGCTCAGCCCCGCCTCTGATCCTGGATGTTATAAAAAGCACGATAAACGCTGGCAGGACCCATGCCAGAACAACCGGGAGCAGAGCAGCCCCTGATAAGAGCCCGAAGAGTGTTTCGGCTGTCAGACGACCGAGATCATCCAGGGTGAGGTCGCTTAGGGCCGCGCCGACCTCGGGATCGGTGCTTGCAAAATAGATTGCCCAACCGGGAAGCTCGCCTTTCTCCAACCAGGTCAGGTATAGTTGCCCCTCCTCATCGCTGATTATGGCGGGAGAAGAAGAGCTCGACGGCGTGAAGCTGAGTTGCTGGTAAGAAATAGGATGACCATCCTGGAAGAATACCGCACTGACCTGGGGTTTCGTTTTCCGCATCAAATACCCCTGTCGAGTGTGCAGGACGATGACCAGCTCCTCTTCATCCGTAGGATTAGCCTTCACCTCGGTGATGTAGTTGCTGCTTCCAAAAGACTCTGAATCTAAAGAGACCCGCTCGCCAGCTTCAGGTCGCTGGTTGGAAAAGTTTGGTAGGTAAGATCGTAAGAATATGGAACCAGTAGCTGTTGGTCTGCAGAAACCGTAGCATGTTTGCCTTTCTGGAAGTAGACATAGTAGGTCTTGGACGTACCAGCTTCAAGACCGCTGAAGAGAATCTTGCTCCAGAAAATGTAAACATGATCATTATCGAGTCCCAGGTGAGGTCCTTCAAGAACCGACGTTCCGATTACTCGCGGCGCCGCTACGATTGACTCCCGTCCCGCAGGATAAGCTTGATCGGGATAGGCCGCATAGAGGAATGGTTTCTCACCTCCACCAGGTGGATAACGAGCCCAGATTGCATGCAGCGTGCCAGCCTTGTCGTACTGCAAATCGGGCATAATGCCTTCTGGGTCTATCAGGGTCGCAGCATCTGTCAGGTCGCCCGGCGGGAGGGCATAAATCCCAGGATCCTCTTGCGAACCTGCATACCAGACCGCGATCGACCCGCTGCTGTTGCTCGTCACGTCGAAATGATCGACAATCGTCTCTCCCGAAAGGAGATTGGGCGGGCCGAGCAAGTTCCCTGAGGTATCCAGCATTGCGCGGTAGAGCCCGTTATGATTGATCCAAAAGAGCTGCAGCAGCTCCCCATCCCAATGTATCTGGGGCTTTTTGGAGCCGGTTAGTATGATCTCCCCGTAAGTTCGATCCCACACAACTTCCCCATGTCTATCGAAGGAAATCACGCGCAGGTGAGCGACCTCGTCCCTTGCGCTGATCAAGAAAATATAGAGCTGACCCTGATCGTCGTACGTGATGGGCACTGGGTCTCCGACGCGCGTATTGCCAACCAATTGGGCTCGACTCCACCCTGGAGCCTTGAGCCAGAAATGTTCTGGTTGTCCAGCACAAGCCGTTAAGACTGCCGCCAGGAACAGGAGTCGGCCCAGAATGTGAGGGAATCGCCAAGCTGTTGTCATGTATTTCCTCTGCATGTTTGTTTCCTGCTTATGTTGCTAAATAGTATACTGGTAAAGTCAGCGCCAGGTTTAATGCGATTGCTGGCTCCATTATATTGTAAATTAAGAGGGGGTTCGAAGCATGCATATGGCGGTAATTAATAGTTCCACTCTGCTCCCGGCGGCTCGAGCGATCGTTCTTGAAAAAATTTTTTCAACCACGCACATAGTTTATAATGGAAGTGAATGGGCCAATAGCAAGCCAATAAGCTTAGAATTTGAACTTATCTTATACTTTGGCAGTATTTAGAGTAAGAATTTAGGTCATGACCAACACAACGGCAAATCCAAGCGACCAAGACTTAATCCTCGCAATTCAGGGTGGTAGTCTAGAGGCGTTGGGTGAAATTTACAATCGTCACCGCCGCCTAGTTTATCGCACTGCCCTGGCAATCTGCAACGACCCGGAAGCAGCCGCCGACCTGCTGCAGGATGTATTTCTCCGTCTTCACCGGTTTGCAGATCGAGTCGACCCGCAGCGACCACTGGAACCCTGGTTGTATCGCGTCACTGCGAACCAGTCTTACACTTGGGTAAAGCGTCACCACCGTTGGACTCGCCCATTGGAGGAGATCTCCGAATGGTTATCGTCTGGTATGAAGGATTCACCCCAGCACATCAGCGAACAGAGCGATGAATCAAGGAGGATCCAGGGAGCTCTTGCCAAGCTTTCTCTGCCGCAAAGAGTAGTGGTTGTCCTATATTACATCAACGACCTGTCTCTGCATGAGATCGCTGAGATCCTGGATATCCCAGAAGGGACTGTCAAATCCAGGTTGCATTATGGACGCCAGGCACTGAGAACACACCTCGGAATGGATGAACAAACTGTCCGAGATATGCAGTACGAATTTACCTAAATAATAATATGAACCGTACAGATAACGAATTACGACAATATTTAAAGAATTGGGCAGACCATCAACCTTTACCTGAGCACGGAAAGGCGAAGCTCATCGCAGCTGCCGCCACACTGAAAACAAAGACCACAGTAAAATCCCCGGTAAACTTTTCTGGGACGTCTAATGACTTAATATCTTGGGCCATGGTATATTCCAATGATAGAAGAATGTCCATGGCCCGCTTAATCACTTAATAAAATTGCTTCTGGGACACCACTAATTCAGTGAACCCAGAAGTTTTCGTGTTAAATGAGCGTAGGGTAATCGTAGGGTAATCGTAGGG
>PVMK01189256.1_pt2 | contig 16055 bp, 17 predicted proteins | sample 1853481 | NCBI WGS metagenome assembly PVMK01 (sample SAMN08533507, study PRJNA380276) | Marine sediment metagenome, whole genome shotgun sequencing project.
CAGGGCATTTTGGGCCAACGGTATCGTGTCGGTAACCACCAGGCTTTTGAGAGCCGAATTGGATATTCGGTCGATGGCCGGACCCGAAAGAACGGGGTGGGCACAACAGGCGTGAACTTCCCGGGCACCCGCGTTTATGACGGCCTCCGCAGCTTCTGTCAAGGTACCGGCCGTATCGGTCATATCATCTAAAATAACCGCCACCTTATCGGTTACCTCACCGATGACAGCCATGGCCTTGGCTTGATTGGGCGCATCCCGGCGTTTGTCGATAATCGCCAGATCCGTATCCAGACGCTTGGCAAAGGCCCGGGCTCTTTCCACCCCCCCGGCGTCCGGCGATACGATGACCAGACCGTCCCTGAAATATTTTCGAATATGATCTATCAGAACCGGCGCCGCAAATAGGTTGTCCACCGGAATGTTAAAAAATCCCTGGATCTGGCCGGCATGCAGATCCATGGTAATGACTCGATTGGCACCGGCCAGGGTGATCATATCAGAAACCAGTTTGGCACTGATCGGGACCCGGGGTGCGACTTTTTTATCCTGCCTGGAATAACCAAAATAGGGAATAACTGCCGTAATTCTTTTGGCCGAAGACCGTTTAAAGGCATCGATCATTAATAGCAGTTCAACCAGATTGTCGTTCACCGGGGCGCAGGTGGACTGCATGATGAAAATGTCTTTCTGGCGGACGTTTTCGTTGATTTCGATCTGAATTTCTCCGTCACTGAACTTATTGACCTCGGCACCGCCCAGGGGCAAGCTGAGATAGTCACAAATTTTTTTTGCAAGCTCAGGGTTGGAATTACCCGTAAAAATCGCCATACCTTCCATGGAGGTCCCCGTAATTTAATTTAGAAAAAATAGTTAATTATTGATGGTGCATCCTGCCCCGGACAAGCCGGAGAATGCCTAAAGTGAGCTAAAATGCCTAAAATGCCTAAAATTGTGGCGTCGCTTCGCTCCATCTTTATTATAAACGCCTGGTATTCCGGGTATTTTAAGCATTAAAAACCAGAAATCAGCAAGTGAATATAATCGCATACCTTGCTTCTTCTTGTAATAAAATCGATAGAATACCTCAACTTTAGGCATTTTAGTTCATTTTAGGCAATTTAGGCATTTCTTGGGATAACTTGCTTTTTACCCAAAAAGATCTCGCCACATAATGCAAAAAAATAACAATTAGGATACTAAACTGGCTGGGGCGGGAGGATTCGAACCTCCGAATGCAGGAACCAAAGTCCTGTGTCTTACCACTTGACGACGCCCCACCATGGATCCTTTACAAAACGTCCCTTTTGAAGCAACGTTAGGAATCAGTGACAGCAGGAAACGCTTCATCAATGATATCAGCAAGATAAGCATTCAATCGGAGGTTCCGCTCAATCGCCTGCCCTGCTTCGCCGGCTGTGTGGGGATCAGAAAATAGACCAAATACAGTGGGCCCGCTGCCTGACATCAATGCCCCCAATGCCCCATGCGTCAGAAGCTGCTTTTTTAAAGACTCGATCACCGGATATTTAGATATCGTCACGGTTTCAAGGTCGTTGCATAAATGCCGTGAAACATCAAAGCCGCTTTGCTTTAAAAAGGGTTTTGTAATTTTTTTTTACATTTTGTCAATCCTAAATTCAGATTTCGGTAAACTTCTGCGGTGGATACGTCAATCCCCGGATTGAGCAGTAAAATGTGATAGGGTAATGAGCCCGGATATGCTTCAAGCTTCTCACCAACCCCCGAGGCCAAGGCTGGTTTTTGGAAGATAAAGAAGGGAACGTCGGCGCCCAGTTGAAGCCCCAGGGACATCAACTCGTTGTGCGAGAAGGGAAACCCATAATGTTGGTTGAGTCCGATAAGGACGCTGGCGGCATTGCTGCTGCCACCGCCAAGACCGGCGGCAACCGGTATGGACTTTTCAATGCCGATTGTTAAGCCATCATGGGTCTTCAGGGCTTTAAAAAACAGGGTTGCGGCTTGGTGGGTGATGTTGGTCTGATCCAGAGGAATTTGCGGATCAGATGATTCAATCTCTATTTTTTTCCCGCCAAATTGAAGAAAAATACTGTCAAAAAGATCCACGCAGCATATCAGCGAAAACAACTCGTGGAAGCCGTCCGGCCGTTTTCCGGTAACCTGCAAAAACAGGTTGATTTTAGCGGGAGACAAAATCTTCATCAATAATCAGATCCGGGTCCAATTTTCATGCAATCCCATGACAGCTAAAGAGTCACAGCTATCTGTCCAAGCTGAATAACAAGGTCTGTAAAGATGATCTGATTGGAGCCCGTCAGCGGCAAATCATTCTTTCTCTTTGACGTAGATTATTCGTAGATCGTAAAGGATATTCTTCAATAAATCCTCTTCGTCTTTGGGTAAATTGCCGGCTGTTTTTTCCTCAAGCATGCTCAAAATATCGATCGTCTGTTTAGCCATGGGAAGGTTTTTCTCTGTTTTGCCGGTGGTGGGATCCTCGATGGCACCCAGATGCAGCAGCGCTGAAGCGTTTAAAGAGACAACGAAAGTCGGAAAATTAATTTCAGGCATCGGCGGTTGCTCTTTGGATTCATCGGCTGGTGAAGCCTTGGGTGCTTCAGGCTCCCGGGTTTCCTCAGTTGATGTTTCCGTCTGGGTCTCTTCTTCTGAAGAAGGAGCAGGGGCCTGCTCGTCTGCAGCTCCATCTTCCCGGCCATCCTGTGCAAAAATTCGGCGGTCTTTGACCACAAAATCCTTTTTTTCCTCTGACATGAGTACCTCCTAACCCGGACAAGCCGGAATTGACTATTGAATATTCAATCATTTATCAAGGATTAAAAATCGAAAGCATTCCTTAAATATTCATTCGTCATTCTTCATTCGTCATTCCCTATAGTTGTGCTAATACCTGAATTTTTAACAGCAAACTTCGCTTCGGTTAGATCACCAATATACACTCTTATTCACTGTCGGTAAGAATACGTGCACAATTCAGGTAATAAGATATTAAATTACCTGGGTTTGTCAAGAAAAACTAATCGTGTTGCGGGTCTTTCGAATTCAAAAGTTCCTGTCATCCGTCTTTTCTCCTCTGTCTTCTGTTATCTGTCGTCTGTCATTTGTACTCGGTCATCAGGTTTTTCAAGATGACAAGACGGGCCGTTGGTGATATCCTGTGCCTGAATGTGATCGGATTAGACTAAATCCTTTTTTAACTTTAGGCATTTTAGGCATTTTAGGCACTTTTTTTATGATCCGTGTTGAAAATCTGACAAAAAGCTTCGGTGACCGGCTGCTCTTTGACGAGATCAGTTTTACCCTCACCTCAAAACAGCGAGTGGGTCTGGTTGGACAAAACGGCCATGGCAAAACCACCCTTTTTCAACTGATCAACGGTAATGAGCAACCGGATTCCGGCTCGGTGGTCATACCGAAAAATTACCGCATCGTAACCGTGCAGCAGCGTCTGGAGTTTACCGCCGATACCGCCCTGAAGGAAGGCATGCGCTCCCTGCCGCCCCAGGAACAGGAACACTCCTGGAAGGTGGAAAAGATTCTGGCCGGTCTGGGATTCTCAGAGGAGGACTTTCATCGGCCTCCCGCAGAATTTTCCGGCGGCCTTCAGGTACGTTTAAATCTTGTCAAAGCCCTGGTTTCAGAACCGGACCTGCTGCTCTTAGATGAACCTACCAATTTTCTGGATATCACCTCCATTCGCTGGATCGAGCAATTTTTGACCACCTGGCCCCATGAGTTGATCCTGATCACCCATGACCGAAGCTTTTTGGATAAGGTGGTCACCCATACCATGGGAATACACCGCCGGAAGTTGCGAAAAATCACCGGCAATACGGCCAAATATTATGACCAGATTGCCCAGGACGAAGAGGTATATGAAAAAACCAGGATCAATGATGAACGGCGCCGCAAAGAAATTCAGCAATTCATCACCCGCTTTCGCGCCAAGGCCAGACTGGCAAATATGGTACAATCCCGCATCAAGACGCTAAAAAAGATGGAAAAAAAAGAAAAGCTCGAGCAGATGAAATTCCTCGATTTTTCTTTTCGAGCCCGTCCCTTTCCCGGTAAGCGCGCCGTAACGGCACGCAATCTGAATTTTGCCTACGAGCGCGGAAAACCCCTGATCAAGGACTTTAACATCACCATCGAGGCCGGGGGAAAGGGTCTGTGTGGTTGGCAAAAACGGTAAAGGCAAGACAACTCTGCTCAAACTTCTGGCCGGCGTGCTGGCACCGCAAAACGGAGAAACCGTTTTTCACCCTTTGATTGAAAAAGGCTTTTTTGAACAAACCAATGTGAAAAGTCTGGTGGATTCCCGCACCGTTGAAGAGGAAATACTCTATTCACATCCGGATATGGACCGACAAAAGACCCGCAATATTTGCGGGGCCATGATGTTTTCGGGTGATGACGCCTTGAAGAAAATCAGTGTTCTTTCAGGTGGTGAAAAAAGCCGGGTGATGCTGGGCAAGCTTTTGGCAACACCGGTAAACCTGCTGTTGCTTGATGAGCCGACCAACCATCTGGACATGGAATCCTGCGACGCATTGCTGGCCGCCATCGATGTTTTCGAAGGCACCGTCATTATGGTTACCCATAATGAAATGTTTTTGCACTCCCTGGCTGAAAGGCTGATTGTATTTCAAAATGATCATATAGAAATATTCGATGGCAATTATCTGGAATTTCTCGAAAAAGACGGCTGGCATGATAAAAACCCGCCCCCACCGACCCACGCAACCCAAAGGGCCTCATACAGAAGCAACCGCCAGGCTGTCCAAAAAAGAAATGCGGCGTAAAAGATCTGAAATCATCGCACGCCGTTCCAAGCTAACCAGACCCCTTGAAAAGCGTATTAGGGAGGTGGAAGACAAGATTGAAACTCACGAGAATGAATTGGATCGTCTCAACCAGGCCATGCAGCAGGCGTCACAGGATATGGACGGACCGCGCATCGCCGAACTTTCCCGGGCCATCCACGCCAGTCAGTCGGCAATCGACGAATATTTTGATGAACTGGAAAAAACCACCCATGAGCTCGACAGCCAAAACGCTGATTTCGAAAAGCAGCTGCAAGCGCTCGACGCAGGCCAGATGACAGACGACAGAGGACAGAGATCAGAGGTCAGACGACAGATGGCAGAGGACAGAGGCTCTTGAATTCGGAAGTCGGAATGAATCGAGAATGGTGAGCGGTCGAAGGTTAAAGAAACAATTGTGCGTTAGGTTAGAGGTTGGAGGGGCAAAAAGCTAAAAGTCCAAGCAACTTACTAAACTTAATCAACCCAATCAACTCAATCAACCTAATCAACTTAATAAACTATTTGTGCCCTGCGCCTTATACCCTACACCATATACCTTGAGCCCATTTTATCCAGCATCGAGCATCGAGCATCCAGCAACCAGTAACCAGTGACCAGTAACCAGAAACCAGTGACCAGAAACCAGAAACCAGTAACCAGTGACCAGAAACCAGCAACCTCAAAAAGAAATTTCCAAGTGATAGACGCTGCTTTCCAGACGCGCGTTTACCGGCAGCTGTCCCTTTCGAAAAACTTTCATCATCCCGATATTGGAAAAGAGAACTTCCGCCTGAAAGCCTTTGACTCCCCGCTCTTTAGCCAACTGAACCAGCATATTGTAAAGACTGGTGGCGATTCCAAAACGCTGGTATTTTTCATCCACCACGAAAACCGCCTCCGCCAAGGGGCTTTGCGGAATCTTGATATACCGTGCTTCGGCAATAATGCGGCCTTTGCCCTCTTCACCGACCAGTCCGACGATGGACATGACCTGATTCCAGTCTACATTGACGTATTCCTGCATTTTTGCATGGGGCATGCTGCTGACGGAGTGAAAGTACCGCGCGTACACCGTTTCATCTGAAAACCGATAAAACAGATGGCGCATGCCTTCTTCATCCGAGGGTTTGATGGCTCTAAATCTTATTTCCAGATCGTTTTTGACCGTATGGGTTGCCGCGATGTCGGCCGGATACAGGCGGGCACTCTCCTCTATGAAAATTTGGTCATGGTACAAAATTTTTTTATCTTTGGCTTCCTGCACCAGGTTCGCCCGGTCGTCAGGATGGGCAATATCAATCAGGGCCTGGGCCCGCTCCCTGAGGGTGCGCCCCTCCAGGTAGGCAACGCCGTATTCAGTAACCACCGCGCCCACGGATTCGAACCCACCGAACTGGTTGGGTAGATCGGCGATGGAGAGCATAATGTTCGGCTTCCCGTAAGGGTCCCGGCTGGTCAGGGCAAAGATGGAGCGCCCGCCTTCTGACAGTTCCGTACCATTTAAGAAGTCCATGACCTCGGCCGGTCCTGCCGCCACGATGCCTTTTCCGGTATAAAGTCCGATGCGGCCGCACAAATCCACCTTGCGGGCCATAACAATGGTGACGAATTTAGGATTGCCGCCGATCATCACTGGATCGAAGACCCTATCAATTCGCTGGAACTCAACAAGGGGATTGTTGTCCAGCCATCGCATCAGTTTCCAGGTACCGAGGGCATAGGAAGTGAGTGCTTTTCCCCGGTAAGTCTCTTTGCGCCGGTTGGAAACCGCGCCACATTTCATCAAATCCATCAACGGGTCCGTAAAAAAAGGCGAGTGTATTCCCAGATGGTGTTTGTTCGCCAGGTGTTTGGCCAGGGCCTCATAAAGAGGACCGATGGAAAATGCCAGACAGCTTTCATCTTCAATTAACGAGGCCACATGCTGCGCCACCTGATCCCAAACCTCATCTGTTTCCCAGCGCTCGAAATAAATCAGAGGGTCCTTTGAGCGAACCAAAAAGTCAAACTCTGACACCTGAACAAACGTATCCCCAAAGGTTCGGGGAATTTGGGTGTTGATCTCTCCCACGCACAAAGCGGCATGCTCAAGGGCCTCATGGGCCACGTCAATCGCAATTCCCAGGCTGCAAAAACCCGCCTCGTTGGGAGGTGTAATCTGAATGATGGCGACGTCTACCGGCCTCAGCAGGGATTCAATCAGCTGGGGAATCTTTACGAACCGGCTGGGTATTAAATCCACCCGGCCCTCTTCAATGGCCTCCCTCGACACCCAGCCGGAAAAGAAGGTTTTTAGGCGGAAATTCTTGGACTGCAGCGATCGCAGTGAAACCGCATCCCCGAAACTGACCAGTTGAATCAGCTCGAGATCTTCCAGATTCTTGGCATTCGATGTCATCAGATGCCGGACCATGGTCCGCGGTTCCGCCACGGCGGTCCCCAGGAAAATGCTCATCCCGGGCTTAATTTTCTCAATCACCGTTTCCGGAGAAACGACTGCTGATTCCCAGTTGCCGGAAGATATCTTGTCCATTGGTCCCTCGCAGGCAATACGTCTCAGAATTTCTACAACTGAACAAAAATACAGGGTATTTTTTGAGGCCTGAGTTTTGGCCTCAATCATGGAATAATGGAATAGCTGCTCCCTCGCGATATTTGCTAATCGGATTTTAAGCACTTATTCGCCACGAGCAAGTCAACTAATTTCCGACCTTTCTACGAAAAACCCGCCAGATACCAAACGCTATGACGGCGCTGATGACTCCCTGCAGCAGGTTTGGAATAATTTCGGCCAGCGCGGCTTTAGCATCGGTGACACCGAAAAACCGCACTGTTTTGGCAAGCATGGGATAAATATAGGCTTCAAAAACAAAGTACCCGGCGACCAAAATAAAAATACCGACTACCAGGGCAATTATCACCCGTCCCGCTGATAGGCTTTTGGTTTTGCCGCCGATGGCACCGACGGCGGCCCCCTCCAGTCCTTTGACGATGGCGGTTGCCAGAATAAACTGGGGAAAGCCGATGGCATCGGCCGCAGCAGGCCCGATTAAACCCACCAGACCGCCAATTAGAGGTCCGTATAAAAGAGCGGCAATCATGACGAAGGTGTCACCCAGATTAAAATATCCTCCGGTTGCCGGAATTGGAATGCGGATAATTGTTGTTCCAACAAAGGCAAGGGTAGCAAAGGCCGCGACAATGCCCACATTAACCAGCTGTTTGACTTCTGATGAATTCGACATGCTTTTTCTTCCTCCAACAAGTCAGCTTTTCAAGAAATGGGACACAGATTTTTTCTTCGATCGACCCGGCAGTTGCGATATTTCCACGGCCCACAGCGGTATGTACTGAATTGAAGCGCAGATTCCCTCAACACCAACCTGTATCATCTCCCTGATTAAACCGGTCAATCTTCTGCCGAGCAATTGGAGTTTGCCCTGAATCGAAACAGTTGCTGACACTCTTAACGAGGAATTGACCCATTTTTTATATTGGCGCTCCTCTCTCATCGTCTCAATGATAGTTGGTATAACAAAAAAAACAATATGATTAAACACCCTTAGAAACATTAAAGCAAATTTTTCAAATCTGGATACCCCCGTCGTTTTGTTTAACATGTTCTGTTCAACATCCTGAAACGGAATAATAGCCACCATGCTTAATGCCAGCGGTATAACGGTCAGCATGGTAATGCAAAGAGAGACATAATGGGCGCTGTACTCCGCCGGCCCCGATGGGTAACCCAGCCCAAACCAAAATATGAGATAAGAAATTCCTGCCCCCACGAACACCACCGGCATCGCTATCAGAACCGCAATCGTCACAACATTGGGGAAAAACTGCCTGCCGGTGATGATCAAAACGAACAAATTGACCACCAGAAAATAAACAACCCATCCGTAAGTGATTCCGCGAAGTACTCTCGGTCTCATAGGATGCCACCGGATACCCTGTAAAAGCCGGCACGGCTATGATCATCAGGATTAATAATTTAAGTTTCCAGTTCATGCTACTGACGCTGTCACGTTGCAATTATGTTACCATCAATGAGGAGCTTACCACGTAAAGACACTGTGTTTCTTCGACGGAGTGATACTCGGTTATCTGGATACTGGATACTCGATGCTTGATACTGGTTCGTCGATGCTGGACATTCCGCAATCCCTTAATGCTTAAATTCAGACCTATCTCCAGATGTTCATGCAATCCCTTCGATCGAGCTATCAGAGTCATCGAGCTATTTCCCCAGCTGAATGACGAGGTCTGTATTTTGGACGTTATTCGCATACTCAGCCGAATTTCGAAAGCCGAGGTCCCTGTGCGTTAGTCGTTTTGCGCGTCCGGTCCACCCGGATAACACTTTTTGCAATAGGCCGCCACCAGGGTTTATGGGATATCAGAATAATCGGAATCCCGCATGAATGCGCCACCTTAACAACCGCTGCCACCAGGGCCACTGCAGCGGCCCGGGTGAGTCCCCAATCAGGTTCATCCAGAATAAGCGCCCCAGGCTGACCGCAAAGTCTGACGGCAATCAGCATGGCCTTAACTTCCAGCAGTGCCCGAAAGCCGGTATCACCGGCCAATGGTTGCGGGAGGTCTTCTTTATTCTCATCGCTATAGGCCGCCCTGAAATCTGTTAACAGTTTCTCGTATAATGCAACCGGCTCTAATCCATTGGCGGTTATAGTGGTGTTCGCTATCGAGCTAAAGGAACGCAAAAGGGTCTGAGTGATGACATCTTGAAACAACAGCCGCGGTGGTCCGAATTTTTTGGCGCCTGTTATTGTGGCCCGACCGTGAAACGAAACCGCACCCGCCAATACCCTGGCAATTAAGCTTTTGCCCTGGCCGTTGCCCCCCACCAATAAACAGGGTGAATTTACAGACGCCTTAAAGTCAGCCACCCCGGCATGGGTCTGTTTGGAATAAATCGGGTTGAGGCTTGAACTCAGCGGAATCCGGAGGCCCTCCAAACAAAGGCCAAAGTCAATGGGGTTCCTTTAATGTGCTGTCCGGAAACTCGACGTCTGTTACGGGTTGATCGCTATCTTCTCCTTCCAGAGCGAACAACTGCACCGGATGATCCGAGCGGCGGTAGCGCTCAATTAGTTTTTGAAAAAAAAGTGTATTTTCCCGGGACAACCAGCTGAAGGGGCTGGCAATGATCAGCTTGTCTGTAAAGATTGACGCCACAGAGGCTTTGGCCAGCGCCAGCTTGACGGTTTCCCCGCCGGACAGTGTGCGGATGGGCTGATGCAAAAGATCAAATATGCCGAATTCTCGCGCCACTTCCTCCACCGAAACGGTATAGGCTTGATCGGCATCACGGGCACACATAGCCGCTGCCTTTAACACCTGCCAGGGAGTACCAAATGCAAGACCGTCGCGGGGGTTGCTGGTGATATAGGCTAACCGTTGTCCCGGCAAACGCTGACAATTCTTCAAGCGAAACATTTGTAAAGTCCTGCCAAAAGAGCCGGGGTCCCCTGAATATTTGCGGGGAATGAGCGAACAAACACTATCTCTGAAGGCCTGCTCCCGTTGCTCAAAGCTTTTGAAGTAGGTGGTAGCAAATTGAGGCGTTTCTTTCATCAAAACCCATATCCACAACAAAGAGTTGAATCCTTACCCGGACCCTATTTTAGTGCTGTGGTTTAATAAAGCAACCGGATTTTTGATTTTATTATATTTTGGAACAGGGCGTTCCCGCCTGCAACTACCCACGAAACCGGACTTCAATCCTTGTTTTAATGGAATTCGCTCTTCAATCCCGATTCTGGCAAATATATTGTGAAATCAATTTATTATAAATATTTTCGCAAAGTGATGTTTGCTCGCTCGTGGCCTTACAAGGTGTGGGTTTAATCCAATTTTGCTCTTTCATAGCGAAGCTAATTCCCTAATATTTAAACATAATTTTGCAAAAATCGAAATAACACCAGAGTGTTTCGATGTTTTTAGATTAAGGCCTTCGTTTATATAGAGAGCTAATATGGCGTAAAACATAGAGTAGTATGCCCTGTTTATTATTGACCTGGGGCTTAAGTTGTTTTTGAGCATTTTTTCAGCATCGGAAAACGTTTCCTCTGCCTGTTTAATCCGATACTGATAAAGCGTCTTCTTATCGGTCATATCCTTATGCCTTCTTCTAAAATGTTTTTGACTATTGGTGCTGACCTTAAAGGAGAGTTGGCGATTTCATCTTTCGTAAACACGATAGGAGAAATGACCATATAGTTATCAAAGCCTACCTGCCAAACAATTTCGTAAATCCTCTCTTTCAATTCGGTGCTCAATGATGGGACAATTATCGATATATCCAAATCCGAGTATTCGTCCTGATCGCCCCTAGCCCTTGAGCCGAAAACAATTATATCGACGGGCGAAGTTACCTCGGACAACTTTTCCTTAAGCTCCTTCGCAACCATATAATCTTTCGGGTTCATAAGTATTTTCCTTGATCTGTATGGGACAGAAATTTACACAGATTCTCATAGATCTAAATTGTCCGTTCGCATAAGTTCCGGTAACAACAATCCGGACACCGTCTCTTATATTTCGTTGGCTTAGGATAGCGGCATTTCTGAATTATCGCAACTATTTCATCGATTATTTTCTCAAGCTCAATAAAATCCTTTCCCTGTATCGGTACTTCAACAAGCTTATTCTTACTCCGTGTGTATACAATATAGCCTCGGGTTACCGGAACATTGTAATTATCTTTGATCAGTTAATGAAAAGCTGCATGGCATAAGCCCTCCAAACATTTGATCACCGGCATATCGATTGGGCGGAGAAAAAAACCCTGATTCTCTTTTTGAGAAAAAGGGTTTTTTTTCAGCATCTCTCTTAACCTTTTTTAAAAGTTATTAAAAAGATGAATCAATTATTTCAAAATGCTTTGATTTTACATATCTTGGATGCAGGATATTAGTCAAGAAAATTGCCGGAAGCTCTTTGCAAGCCCCATCGTCGTTCCATCACAAGTAATCATCTTCGTTTTTTTCTTTCATTTGGCGCAAAGTTTCTTCCAGAATCTGTAAACGATACTGGTCTTGTGGATCTTTTGACTCCTGTTTCAATGCAACGATGGTTTCAAGACTAAGGACATAAACTTTGAAACCTTGAAATTCAATCTCAACAGTGTCCGCCAGAAGCTCCTCAAAACCACGGCCCTTTTCGATGACCGCCAGGACATCCAGTGGCCCGAAACGTGTTGTTAAAAGTACGTGTCCTTTCCCTTTCAGGTCCCTCTCATCCGGTTCTATTACTTTGTCATCCGGGCGGCGTTGATACGCATCGATTGACTTTAGGAATGTCATTAGCTTCTCAATGTTTTCGTCTGTCTGACGATGAACAATATCCAGGTCAAATGTGGTAACCGGAGCTCCTTGAGCTACAGCAGCCACCCCACCGACAAGAACAAACTCTACACCGGCTTCATTGAGCCCCTTAAGCAGAGCGCTTAGATCGGAAACTTGAGGTTTTTTGTTTTTTGAAGGCATTTCTTAACTCCACAAGCGCTCGTATTGTATTATCATTTGATCGGATGCGTTCTTCAGGTGTCATTTTTAAAAACATTTCAATTAGACCTTTATCTACCCTGAGTTGCAGATTCTTCTGCTTATCGCTATGTTGTGCCGTTTCAACTTTTTCTATTTCAATCATATCTTCAGCCGCCTCCACAGATATTTTTACTTATACCTAACCCGGATAAACCGGAAATCCGAAACTCGAAATACGAAATACGAAACAAATTCGAATTACCAAAATTCAAATGACCCAAACAAAAAAAGTTGAACGCCCGCTCATATTTCTCTGAAGCTCAGATAGATAGGGATCTACAAAGATGCCAAAAAAATCCTTGCCACTAAAAACAACAATTTCAGAACTAAGATACTAAATTGAGGAACGTCTATTTGATCAACCCGACGGAAAAGGCCAGCAGAAACTGCCCGGCATAATACAGGGGTAATCCAAGGAGGCGGTTGCTAAATTCCGTCTTAAAAAACCGATCCCGGGCCACAAATAGATCCGAGATATAAAAGCTCACAGCACCGAATATTACCAGGAATCGTCCCCGTCGATTGGAGCCTGGCATCACCGAGGACAGTGAAGGCCCCGGTAACCATCGCGGTAATAACAATAATGTAAGCAATCACGGGTACCAACATGGAGCCCAGATGAGGCCGCAACCGGAAGAACACCAGGCCGCTGATGGCCAGGCCGATAGCGCCGCCCCCCCAGGTCCATGGATTTAAATCCGCTACATAGAAAAAACCGATAATATAAAACACATGCCCTATCAGAAAGGATATCAGACCCAACAGAAACATTTTTTCCTGGGGCAGGGCCAGAAATACATCACCGCCCAGGCAAAAAATCAGCCCGATCAATAAAATGTAAAAATATTCGGGGAAGGGATGGGGTTGGAGCAGAACGGTTAGAATAAAGAGGCCGGAAAGGATCGTCTTGGTGGGCAGTTTGCCCTTCTGATTTCCATTTTTTTCAAAATACAGAAGCCCGGCCAGTAATATCGCTGCTGCTATAATAATTACAATATTCAACATAAAAATGATAGCAAATTCAAAGCCGGACTGTGTTCACACATTTCATGGCAAAGCGCATAGCGCAAAGGGTTAATATCGGGATACTATCTGTCTCTTCGCGCTATGCCCTAGGCGAAAAAAACAGTTGATTGAGTTGATTAAGTTTATTGGGTTGGTTGGTTGAGTTAAATAGCCCCAATCCTTCCAACTTATTCAACCATTCAACCCATCAACTTAATCAACCATTTCAGTATCGCGCAACCCGCAGGGGATTCGTACCCGTACTCGTCCTCGACTCCCCCTGCCTCACATGGCTTCCCATATTCAGCTATTTCGATTACGAGGACGAAAACGACGTCGAGGACGATTGGAACCACCCCGCAACCCGTAACCCGCAACGCGCAACTCGTAACCCGCAACTCGCAACGCGCAACCCGTAACCCGCAACGCGTAACGCGAAACCCGCACCCCGTAACCCGTAACCCGCAACGCGCAACGCGTACCCCGTAACCCGAAACCCGCGCCTCAGACCAGACCTTGATCCAGCATAGCATCCACCACTTTCACAAAACCGGCAATATTGGCCCCGGTCTCATAGTTGCCGGGCTGCCCATACTGCTCAGCGGCATCCACACAGGTGCGGTGAATGGTTTTCATGATGAGCTTTAAGCGATTATCCACTTCTTCACGGGTCCAGGATAACCGCATGCTGTTTTGGGTCATCTCCAGCCCGGAAACCGACACCCCGCCGGCATTGGCCGCCTTGCCCGGACCGTAAAGAATTTTGTGATCCTTAAAAATATCAATGCCATCCGGCATCGTGGGCATATTGGCGCCTTCGCTGACCAGAACAACACCATTATCAATCAAATTCTGGGCATCTTTGGCGTTAATTTCATTCTGGGTGGCACTGGGAAAGGCGCACTCGGCTTTGTGGTTCCAGAGGGGGTGTGATCTATGGCCGGATCCACGTCTGTGTACACAGCGGAGGAGAATTTTTCCGCATACTCACTGATGCGGCCCCGGCGCACATTTTTAAGGACCTTGATATATTCAAGCTTTTCCCGGTCAATGCCGCTTTCATCATAGATGTAGCCTGAAGAGTCTGACAAAGTCACCACTTTGGCGCCCAGTTCGATGAGTTTTTCGGTGGTGAATTGGGCCACATTGCCGGAACCCGAAACCAGGCAGGTTTTGCCTTCCAGGGTTTCATTACGGGTGGCCAGCATTTCGGCAGCGAAATAAACCGAACCGTAGCCCGTGGCCTCCGGGCGGATCAAGCTGCCGCCCCAGTTCAGGCCCTTTCCGGTCAAAATCCCGGTAAATTCGTTGCGCAGCTTTTTGTACATTCCGAAAAGATAGCCGATTTCCCGGGCCCCGACGCCGATATCACCAGCCGGTACATCCGTGTCCGGTCCGATATGACGAAACAGCTCGCTCATAAAGCTTTGACAGAACCTCATCACTTCGTTGTCGGATTTGCCTTTAGGATCAAAGTCAGAACCGCCTTTTCCCCCGCCCATCGGTAAGGTGGTAAGGGCATTTTTAAAGACCTGTTCAAAAGCCAGGAATTTTAAAATGCCCAGATTGACCGAGGGATGAAACCGCAGTCCGCCTTTATAGGGACCTATGGCGCTGTTCATTTCAATCCGAAAACCCCTGTTCACCTGAACATTTCCCTGGTCGTCGGCCCAAGGTACCCGGAACATAATCACGCGTTCCGGCTCCACCAGTCTTTGCGGAATCTTGGCCTGCCGATAAATCGGGTTTTGATCCAAAACCGGCTTGACGGATTCCATGACCTCACTGACCGCCTGATGAAATTCTCTCTCCTGCGGATCTCTATCCTTGATAACGTCCATAATGCCAGCCATATAACCTCCTAACCCGGATAAACCGGAATTGACTTTTACTTGGATGCTCAATATCAATTTCGGCAAACAGATACAAGCACAATCGTAACAGATATGCCAGGAAAACGTCAGGATTTCAGGGCTACGTCATTAAACAGGTAATTCACTGAATATACGAAAGTTAGTTAACTAAAAAATGAACACCTGCCTGCCATGCATAGTGCGTTGAGTTAGCGTAATCATTGAGTTATGAATCAAATGTTAAATTGGCCTCAAACCGGTTTCAAGGCATTGCGGACAGGTCGAATATCGAATAATGAATGTTCCGCCGCAGGCGGATCGAAGGGATGTATTCTGCCCGTCGTGAGCTTTTGTGTCGAACGGTCTATTTTAAAAAAGACTGAGCAAAGCGATTCCACACTTCGACATTCGACACGGCTGCTTTCGACGGGCTCAAGCCCTGAGCTTGCCGAAGGGAGCTCGTCGCAGGCTGCGGTTCGATATTCGATATTCTGCGGTTCGCTGTTCCAACCATGTGTAGTTTCACACGAGCACCCCCTTGGCCGCGAGCGTCCAGTCTGATCGTAGAAGAAACTTTGGCCTTGTGCTTTACTCGTAGGGGCGGGGTTTATCCCCGCCCGAAAACCACCGCGATTACTGCTACGGGCGGGGATAAACCCCGCCCCTACGAGTTCAATGTAGTTTCATATGAGGTTTCAGGACGGATGGAGGTTTCAGTGTTCAGTGTTCAGGTTTCAGCTTCTATGTTTCTTTTTCCTGACACCTGACACCTGACACCCTGAGATTTGGTGCTTGGGATTTGGGATTTTAATGCTTTATAA
>PVMK01115665.1_pt1 | contig 16054 bp, 17 predicted proteins | sample 1853481 | NCBI WGS metagenome assembly PVMK01 (sample SAMN08533507, study PRJNA380276) | Marine sediment metagenome, whole genome shotgun sequencing project.
TTTTTTTATGGTTGACGGATAGACAAACGCACAAATGCCTTTGAGAATTCCCACCTCAAGATCTGTTGTCCCGCCGGTGTCGGGACAACAGATCTTGAGGTGGGAATTCTCAAAGGCATTTGTGCGTTTGTCTATCCGTCAACCATAAAAATTAACATTGGCGGCCGGCTGCCTGAAGGAGTTTATGCCAAGGATGTCATTCTTTCAATTGTCGGCCGCCTGGGTGTAAGCGGTGCCACCAACAAGGTCATAGAATTTGCCGGACCGGTTGTGGATACCATGAGCATGGAGTCCCGCATGACCCTTTGTAACATGGCGGTTGAAGCCGGAGGGACCTCCGGTATTTGCCAACCGGACATGACAACAGTGGAATATCTATGGAAATTCGTCAAAGGTGAGTATTCCTCCAAACAAGAGGCGCTTAAAGCGTTTAAAATCTTTTCTTCTGATGCGGATGCGCACTACGACCAGGTGATTGATCATGATGTCGGCCGTCTGGAACCGCTGGTGAGCTTTGGATATAAGCCTGACCAGGTAAAACCCGTCAGGGAAATGGAGGGCAGCAAGGTTGATCAGATATATATCGGCTCATGTACCAACGGCAGGATCGAGGACCTTAGAGTTGCCGCCCGGGTGCTTGAAGGAAAAAAAATCAGCGGTCGGGTTCGGGGTGTCGTTTCGCCGGCCACAACAGATATCTTTCGTCTGGCCATGGAAGAAGGTATTCTGAAAACGTTTATGGATGCGGGATTTTGTGTCACCAATCCAACCTGTGGTGCCTGTCTGGGCATGAGCAACGGCGTTCTGGCAGAAGGTGAAGTATGTGCTTCCACAACAAACCGGAATTTTAGCGGACGGATGGGCAAGGGCGGGATGGTACACCTCATGAGCCCTGCAACCGCCGCCGCTACGGCCATTGCCGGGCACATTACGAATTCCAGCCTATATCTGAATTAGCAAATAACAACTAACCCGGATAAACCGAAAAAGAAAAAATTACCACGAAAGCACCCCGGTAAAACAGGCTATGCCTCGGGGCATGCGAAAGGACGAAAACACGAAAAAAATCCAGTATTCCCATTTGAAAATGGAGTGATGGAGTAGTGGAAAAACAGAGACCTTAAAACCCAATGCTCCATCGCTCCAACACTCCAATATACAGTCGGTTTCTAATTATTTTTTCGTGCTTTCCATATTTCGCCTGCCCCGTAGGCAGAGCCTGTCGTACCGGGGCGTTTTCGTGATTAATTTTAATTTTTTGCCACAAAAAGCACAAAATCTAAAATTGTACAAGGGGTAATGATGAAAAATTTCAAAGGGAAAGTGCTCTTTCTCAATCGTGCGGATATCAATACCGATGAGATTATACCTGCCAAATACCTTTCAGAAGTATCCAAAGAGCCGTTAGGGCCCCATCTTTTAGAAGATCTGCAACTCGAGGGGTTTCTGCCCCAAAGGGATATAGAGGGGAAAAGCATCATCGTTACAAGGGCTAATTTCGGGTGCGGGTCTTCCCGGGAGCACGCCCCCTGGGCACTGGAGGTGAACGGCATCAGTCTGGTCATCGCTGAAAACTTTGCCAGGATTTTCAGACAAAACATGTTCAACTGCGGTATGATGGCCGTGGAACTGCCGGTTGCAGTCATCGACCATCTGTTTGCAAACTATGCAGGCAGCGAAGCCCATGTTGAAACGGATCTTGAAAAAAATGTTTTTACCTTTTCAGCTAATGGAAAGAAAGAGGATGTAATCTTTTCAATATCCGACTTTGACCGCGCCCTGGTGACAGCCGGGGGATGGGTAGAATATGCTGATGCAAATTACTAATGGCGTCGGAAAAAGTGCAGAGCGATTTTTTACCGGCAGACCTTTTTTTATCTTGCCACAAAGGCACCAAGGCAGTCACGGGTGAAAAGTCATCAGTGCGAAGTGATCAGTAAAAAGAAACTGATTACTGATAACCGATAACTGATCACTGACATTTGTGTCTTGGTGTCTTTGTGGCTGCTCTAGCTACTTGAGGCTACGACCTCGTTGATGATCGAACCGATCTTTTCGATGCGGCATTCAACCACGTTGCCGGGTTTAAGAACAACAGGAGGATCTCTAAAAATACCGACGCCGGCCGGTGTTCCGGTGGAGATAATATCTCCCGGCAGAAGCGTTATATCTTCGCTGATATTTTCTATTAGGGTGGGGATATCAAAAATCATATCCTTGGTATTACCGTCCTGCATGATAACCCCGTCGACGATGGCGGTCAGCCTCAGGTTGTGTATATCTCCGATTTCATCCGGGGTAACAATAAAGGGTCCGGTTGGCGCAAAGGTGTCAAAGGACTTCCCGCGGAACCACTGGGAATCGGAAAACTGGGCTTCTCGTCCGGACACGTCATTCATGACGCAATATCCTGCAACATATTCGAGGGCCTCTTTACGCTTTATCCGTTTGCCTTCTTTGGCGATGACGACCGCCAATTCCACCTCCCAGTCAACCTGCCCGCTGCTTTTGGGGAGCATGATAGGATCAAAAGGGCCGCTTAAGGCATTCGGCGTTTTACAGAATATCAGCGGTGTATCCGGATTTTCAAATCCGCCTTCTTTGGCATGCTCTGCATAATTTTTTCCAAGGCAGATTATTTTTGACGGACGATCAACCGGGCTTCCCAGGCGCTCTTGCATGTTTTCCCCTGCCGCCGTCACCCGGGAAACTTTTGTTAGCCAGCCTTCTTTAAAAAAAGCCTCACCGATATCAGGAATATCCGGAAAAATTTTTGTCAGATCTACGATGTTGCCGTCCTTCCACAAGCCCGGTTTTTCCTTTCCTTTTTGACCGAAACGCACTAATTTCATAGCTCACCTTCAAGTTCAACCGCAGACATACGCAGACAAACACAGACTTTTCTGCTAATGCTTGGCGAATTAGCGAAATGGATGATCAGATTTTAAAGCGTGTGCTGTTTGAGTATATTAAGGATCGTTAGAAAGAACAGACGGATTGCTAAAAACTGTCATCGCAAGCGATCACCTGTCATTTAGCAAAACAATTAATATTATTGCAAAAGCTTCTGTTCTTTCCTTACGAACCTTTATATACGAGTTTTATCCGCCTTTGGCGTGATCACACGGTTTAAAATATGATTATCCATTGAGCGGTTTTACAGTGAAAACTCCCCGACCTCTCATTTTTTTGGCGATGAAGAATCTTCACTCATTTGCAGCCCGTTTTGATAGCATTTGTTGCTGTACCAATTGATCTGCCGGCATATTCCCCGGATAATGCTGACTTCTTTTGCCCGCAGCTGCATACGGGTAAAAAAATGGCGCATACTGTTCATCCAGTAATCGGGATTCTCAGGGTTTATATAATTTATTCTAACTAAAATATCTTTAACTTGCTCATACATTCCGTCAAGCTCATGCCGGCTGGCAAGACGGGGTGCAAATTTTTCGTTGCTTCCCGGCCGGCAGTAAAGATTTCATAACAAATAATCATGACGGCTTGGGCCAGGTTTATGGAAGAAAAATCCGAGGTCGGGATATTTACGAGTGCATGGCAGTAGCGGATATCCTCGTTGGAAAGCCCCTTGTCTTCCGGACCAAAGAGGATGGCAGCGCGGTTTGCAGCGCAAACCGTAACAAGTTTTTTGGCTTGTTTTGCAGGAGAACTTACGACCTGTCGCTGTCCTCCCAGGCGAGCCGTGGTACCGACTACATAGCTATAGGGAGACAGCGCCTCTTTCAGATTTGAAAAAAACTTGATCTCCTCAATAATACCCATGGCAACATGGGTTCCCAGCTGCATAACTTTTTCAAGATCATAGTTTTGCGGATCAACCACAACCAACTTGTCAATCCCCATGTTGAGCATGGCCCGGGCAGCAGCACCGATATTTTGCGGATAGCGAGGCTGATGCAGAACAATGGTAATATTGGCGAGATTGATTCTTTGGGGCATCAGCCGGTTATCTCAAAGCTGTTAAAGAAGTATCCTATTTCAAAGGCCGCTGTTTCCGGTCCATCCGAACCGTGCACAACATTCTTTTCGATATCTGTAGCAAAATCCTTTCGAATAGTTCCTTTGGCGGCTTCCCTGTAATCGGTGGCTCCCATTAATTCCCGATATCTTCCGATAGCATTCTCGCCTTCAAGGATCATTACAATGATGGGGCCTGATGTCATAAAACCGGTAAGACTTTCAAAAAAAGGCCGCTCGCGATGCACGGCATAAAAACCTTGGGCCTGGGATTTAGTCATGCGTAACATTTTCATGGCGGTAATCTTGAAATTGTTCTGCTCCAGGCGCTTAATTACTTCGCCGGAGAGACCGCGGGCAACTCCGTCGGGCTTGATGATCGACAATGTTTTTTCCATATTTTTATTATCCTTGATGGCGTCGTAAAAAGTCCCATCTACGGCGTTGTAGTATTTTTTCAGACACTCGGCATACGATATGTATGGCCTCGTCCCTGAAAAAAGACTACGCCTTTTTATCCCGCCGTAGTTTGGCGGGGGTATATGAACCTTTTTACCTTGGCACGGCGTAGCTATGCGAAGACTGCTTAGCCATCTATAGTTAATGGTCTCGTAAAAATTAAAATATTTGATATTTTAAGAGAGTATTTAGTGCTTGGTTATTTAACAAGCCGGTATATCAGCATATATTTGAAACGCTCAATTTATGTGCTTTGGTTAGGGGTATATAGAGAAGTGAGGATTGTTTGTCAAGCAGGGAAGCATCGCCGCACATGGTTATAATAGTTTCCAACAATATGCTCCGGTGGAAGTGGAAAATGCGGTTGACAAAGGTTTGGGTGCATTTTATGGTTGTTTTCAATTATAAAATCGCTGGGCAATTTTATACAACGTCCCGAAAGTATTCAGGACTTAATAAATACCATCAGAGGTACAACCATGCCGATTTACGAATTTTATTGCCGGGACTGTAATACCATATTTAATTTCTTTTCCAAAACCGTTAATACAACCAAAAAGCCCAAGTGCCCGAAATGTAAAGTGCGGACCCTCACCAGAGAGGTTTCATTGTTTGCATTCACAGGCAAGGCCAAGGAAAACAGTGACCTCGAAGATCTTCCTTTTGATGAAAGTAAGATGGAACAGGCTATGCACATGCTGGCCGGCGAGGCTGACAAGGTTAACGAGGATGACCCCAAACAAGCTGCCAACCTGATGCGAAAACTTTCTGACATGACAGGGCTCAAATTGGGAGAGGGCATGGATGAGGCCTTAAGTCGGATGGAAAGAGGTGAAGATCCTGAACAGATAGAATCTGAAATGGGTGATCTTTTGGGAGATGAAGATCCATTTTCCCTGCCTGGCAAAAGAGGAAAAGCAGCAAAAACAACACAAAAACCTTTGCATAGAGATGATACGCTCTATGATCTCTGAGCGAAAGCCGATAATACCCCATCTCCTTTGTTATCAAGGGCTCGCAGTAAACGACTACGGCTTCACCCTTGGACAGCTTGACGTAGTAAAACGGAGATCCCGCTAGCGGGAAATTTGGGGTATCCTTGACTTTCGCTCAATTTGGGTGAGAGTATCAATATCTGAACCCTGAACCTTTGAACCCAACTCTTTGATCAAAAATGGAGCGGTTTTGACGGAAAATTTTACGACGGCTGATATAGTTTGTGAAAATTTATGGATACATTGCATTGACAAATTGAATTGGCGGGACTATTTTATCTGAAATTCAAGAATTTCGTTATAAAGCATTGTTAAAAAGGAGAACATTATGATTGAGGTAACAGAATCAGCTTCAAAACAGATTGCCGAGTATTTTAAGGATAAAGAGATTGCTCCGGTGCGGATTTTTCTAAACTCGGGCGGCTGAGGTGGTCCTTCGCTGGCAATGGCTCTGGATGAGCCCAAAGAGAGCGATGATGTATATGAGATCGATGGTTTCAAATATATTGTAGACCAGGAATTCATGGAAAAAGTGCAACCTATCAAAGTAGATTTTACAGAGATGGGATTCAAACTCGACTGTGAAACAGATTTCGGAGCAGGAGCAGGGGCAGGCTGCAGCGGTTGCGGCACAGCAAGCACTTGCTAATGATTAGGCAGGTTTAATTCGCATTAAGGGCAGCACAAAAAAAGTGCTGCCTTTTTTTTTGATAATTCGTAACAGTTCAGCTATTTTAGACAGGATACTAATTTAGGATATACAGGAACTGTACTTTCTTGTTTTTTATAATATCAAATCAATCCTGGCTTGCCGCGGCGTAGCTTTAGCGAAGACGGGTTAATCCTGTCAAATATTTTGCCCTTGGTGGCTGAACTATTAAGATAATTCTTCATGAAATATTAAGGATATCCGGAGGTGCCGTATGAAGATCTTTATTACCGGAGGGCTCGGCTTTATCGGCAGGCATCTGTCAAATTTCCTCTTGCGCCAGGGGCACCAGGTCACCGCTGTCGGAACCCGTCCTATCCAGAATCTGATCAACGACGAAAAATTTCGTTACATATCAGCAGACACCACCCGCAAAGGGGCCTGGCAGGATGCTTTGCAGGATACAGATGCAGTCATCAACCTGGCCGGCCGGCCGATATTCAAACGTTGGACTAAAAGCTACAAAAAACTTATTTATGAGAGCCGTATCTTAACGACACGCAACCTGGTCGAATCTTTGCCTGCAACTGAACAGATTGTACTTTGCAGCGCTTCCGGCATAGGCTACTACGGAGACAGGGGTGATGACATCCTGACTGAAAATGAACCTGTTGGCAGTGATTTTCTGGCCGGCGTCAGCCGGGACTGGGAAACGGAAGCGTTGCATGCCAAGGAAAAAGGGATAAGGGTCGTGACCACACGTTTTGGGGTCGTTTTCGGCAAGGATGGCGGGGCCATGGAAAAAATGGTTCCCGCATTTCGGTTTTTTATGGGCGGCCCCATGGGAAGCGGCAGGCAATGGTTCCCCTGGATACACATTGATGATCTTGTCTTAGCCGTTAAATTTGTTCTCGAACATAAGGATATTAATGGACCGGTCAACTTCTGCGCTCCTAACCCGGTCAGAAACCGGGATTTTGCGAAGGCTATGGGGCACGTTCTGCGCAGGCCGGCCATTATGCCGGCGCCGTCTTTCATGATGCGCCTGGTCATGGGAGAATTTGGAGATTTGATGCTGTTCAGTCAGCGGGCGATGCCCGAGAAGCTTTTGAGTTGTGGTTTTACTTTTAATCATCCTGAAGTCGAGGGTGCCATTAGGGATATCGTAGAAACGTAAAGAACTCATCTGCTTTACTCAGAGCAGGGTATACAGATACGCTCACCTTTATCCGTGGCGATCATTTTTGTTGACATTGTCATTTCGCTGCACATTGCACATGCCAGGGAGCGTGCCAGCGGCGCAAACGGGGGTGCAATAAATTCGACTTCCTTGGTCAAAAATACATCATCAAAGGGTTTTGAAAGAAGGTCAACGGCCTTTAGCAGTTTTTGCCGCCATTTTTCATGTTCGGCGGCAGTGCCGGCAGAAATAGATGCATCCAGCCGCTCAAATTCTTTTTTGAATTTACCTTTGTACAGGTAGGTTTTGGTGCGGGAAAAGCGATAGGCTTTTTGGCTGGTGCGGTTCAGGATCGTATAGGCGTTTTTTCCGTAATCCTTTAAGATTAGATTGCCTTTGCCGGTTGAAGTACCTAACATGCTTTGCAGTGCATCCACTGCGCATGAATCGTTTTCACATATAGCTACGATCTCTTCGTCCCTGGAGCGCTTTAATTCAAGTATATCTGCAGCGGCTTTTGCAACCAGATATCCGTAAACAAGTCCGGGGCAAAGATGCCCGTGAAATTCGATGCATGGTTTAAGGTCATCCGGCAATTCAAATTTTGTATTTTCAGTCTTTTCCATCGCAGCCCTCATAAATCGGAATATATTTGATGATTTCGTAAAAAGTAAAAATTTCCTTTTTACAAATGTTTTAGGTTTTAAGTATTTGTAAATAAATGTAAAACCATAGCCTAAAACCTAACACTCAATAAGCCTAAGGTTTATAAAAGCCTAAAACTTGATGATTTCGATTTTTTCACGAATTCATCAAATCTGAAGCAGGGAAACAAACAGGCCATGTTCATTCTAACCACGTAGACCACGAAAGTCACGAGGGAAAATAAAGAAAAAAATCTTCGTGTTTTTTCGTGTACTTCGTGGTAAAAAAAGCCGTCTTTAGCGATTTTAGATTTCAAAAGCCATTTTAGAGTTCAGTTTACTTATGTTCAACGAATTTACAAGCTCTGTTTCTGCCCTCTGGGTGATTTTCTCATTTTCCTTTTTGGTGGCCCTGACCGGGGCCATGTCGCCCGGTCCGCTACTCACCTATACTATTATTAAAGCCGCTAAAACCAGCAAACGCGGCTATCTCATGGGTTTATGGATTATCGCCGGCCATGCCCTCCTGGAAATGGGAATCATTATATTTTTACTAATGGGCTTCTCTTTTATCCTGCAAAACATTATTATTGTTAGAATTATCGGTGTCGCCGGCGGAGTGATTCTTGTCTGCTTCGGAATATCGATTGCCAGAGATATTTATTTAGGCAAAATTCCTACCGATTTTTTGCAATCATCCGAAGGGCAAGAAGATGACACAAGTCCGTTCGAAAACAAAGGCCTGGAAAACCCGGTAATCGGCGGAATTATGATTTCCATGTCTAATCCCTACTGGTGGGTTTGGTGGGCGACGATCGGGTTCGCCTTTATGATTCAGTTTAACATATCTTTCCGGGAATGGCCGAAACTTTTAGCATTTTTCTTAGGGCACGAAGCCGGAGATCTGATATGGTACCTGATCGTTTCAACCCTCTCATTTTTTGGCCTGCGCCATCTGAACAAAAAGGTGTACTATGGTGTTCTTGCCGTCTGCGCTCTTTTTATGATTCTGTTCGGTATTTATCTGGGTATATCTCCCTTTTTGCAGAAAAGCCTGTAATTGACTCCTAAGTACACGTATTCTTAAATACGGTATCGTATTATAATTGGATAATTTATAATCACCGCTGAGACGCAGAGTTCGCAGAGAATTTGTTTATTTTTTGCTTTCCGCTGATCCTGCTTTTAGCGGGGCAGGGAGCCGGAAAGCAAAAACATGCATCCTTGTGGAATGGAGAATAACCACTTGTATTTCAAGGCAATATTACTATTATAAAGCTTGAGCTATTTTCTTTTGCCGGCGTCCTTGTCCCGCTCAGCGGGGTCAACGGCAAAAGAAATAATATTTAACTCTGCGGCCTTTGCGTCTCAAGCGACTTGTCGGGTCGTAGCTCGCAGAGCGAAGCCTGAAGCGGGCGGTGACGTATTTTATACCAGAAAATTGGACATCAGATCGGGCAGGGTTATAAAGCCGGGGGAGAATCATCCGGGTCATCATCCTTCAAGTCGTCAGATTCTGAATAGGATGTATCATCATCTTGAAGATCTTCGGAGGCATCAATTTCGGAGTCTTCGGAGGCATCAATTTCGGAGTCTTCGGAGGCATCAATCTTGGAGTCTTCGGAGGCATCAATCTTGGAGTCTTCGGTGTCTATCACCTTAGATTCTTGGGCTTTTTGCCATTTTTCTTCTAAATAACTCCTGTTGATGATCCCAAGTCCATGACGAGCCAGCTTTTCGCCTCCAAACTTAAGGTAAACTGATAATGTATTTTGGATGTCAACATTGTTTTGTAGTTCATCAGGGGCCAATTTCAGTAATTGCTGAAACTGATCGTGCAGATCGTCGGGAAGACTCAATCGCTTTGCCATTATTATCACCGTATTACGGTTTTATATGTTTGCTTCTTCGATAATCCCATAAGAAGCATTTAACAACGACGGAAAACAAGTAAGTTTGATAATAAATCATGAAAGCAAAAAGTAAAGTCTTTATCGCATAAAATTGATAAAAAATTTAGATCTACCGGCTCATTTATCCCGGGTCAATCAAAGTCTAGTTGGGATTCATACGATGCCTTAGTTTTTTAATAATATTTTTAAAAGTATGCTTATTATTCAAGATTCATCTTAGCCGTACTTGATATATTATCCAAACTTGTTTAAAGTTTAACCCTCAACCCGGACAAACCGGAACCAAAGAAGGTATATATAAAAATTAGGCAGTTGTACCATTTAACAAACTGATACTGGATGCTTGATGCTTGATACTGGATAAAGACGAGGAATCGCTTTGCTCTATTTTTTTAACAAACAGCCCAAATTCCTTATAATATCCAGAAACCAGCATCCAGTATCAAGCATCTTATTCATAAAGGCGTCACATGGTGTTATAAATTTTTGGTCACAAAAAGCAAAAAAATTACAACTAAGCCTATGGAACCTATATACATTATTGCGTTAATCAGTTTTTTATTAGGAGTTTTCGGTTATATCATTACACAGTTCTGGATTCGACCGATTTTACGGTATCGCAAATTAAAACACAGGATTGCTTCAGACTTGAAATGGTATTTGGAAGCACAACAACCTGAGATCAAAGACAAAATTGCCCGGGAACAAATCAGAGCCAGGGGTGAAATCATACGGGGCCACGGCTCTGCGCTGACGGACTGTTTCAGCTATGACCTGCCGCCCTGGTACAAACTGCTCCTGGAAAGTCGCCATGAATCTCCCATAGATGCTTCCAAACATCTTTTGGCGCTGGCCAATATCCGCAATTCAGAACATGGGGAACGCCGTTTGGAAAAAATAACCAATTCCCTGAAAATAAAATTCTAATTTTTTTTCGATTTAACCTGATCCCCGACACCTGACCCCTGAACAGGTATAAAAATTTTATGTCGCAATATATTACTAAATTTGATAAATATTCATAAAAGGGAATTTAACAATAAGGGCAAAAAGGATAAACAAAATGACAGCACAAGATCTTAATCCGGGGCATCTATTGGAAATATCAGGAAGATTCTGGGAAACGTGTACACTGCATGCCGGGGTCAAACTCGATGTTTTTACAATTATCGGCGACGAGCAACTTGCTTGCGAAGATGTGGCTCGACAGCTGAGCGGAAATAAAAGGGCCGTTGAAATGCTCCTTAACGCCCTTGTTGCCATGAAACTTTTGAGCAAAAGCAATGATCGATATGTCAACACTCCTTTAAGCCAGTCTTTTCTTGTTAAAGGCTCACCCCGTTATGTCGGCCATATCATCATGCACCATCATTATCTGGTCGATTCCTGGGCACAGATGGATGCAACGGTTCTGTCCGGCCAACCGGGAAGAACCAGAGCCTCTGATGGAGATGACCACAGGCGTGAAAGTTTCCTGATGGGTATGTTTAATATTGCCATGAATCTGGCCCCTGTGATCGTACCGTTGATCGATCTTGGCGACCGGCGGCATCTCCTTGATCTGGGCGGAGGTCCCGGTACTTACGCCATCCAATTTTGTCTGCACAATCCCCGCCTAAAGGCCACGGTTTATGATCTGCCGACTACCAGGCCTTTTGCTGAAACAACCATTGCTAAATTCGATTTGACAGACCGTATCGATTTTATGGACACAGACTACCTCGAAGAAGAGATTGAAGGCAGTTATGACGTAGCCTGGTTGTCCCATATTCTGCATGCAGAATCCCCCGAAGACTGCCGGAAAATCATCGACAAGGCGGTTTCCGTTTTGGAGCCGGGAGGTATGATCCTGATCCACGAATTCATTCTTGACAACACCATGGACGGGCCGCTCTTTCCGGCCCTTTTTTCTCTGAACATGCTCCTGGGAACACCGGCCGGCCAGTCCTATTCCGAAAAGCAGCTTATGGATATGCTTGCAGAAGCGGGTGTCGGGGAACTTAGACGTACATTTTTTGAATCTCCTAATGATTCGAGCATAATTGCCGGTATTGTCAATTAGTGTCCATCCATCGTGTTCATTTTGGATTTGTGGATGGACACTAAATAGATTATGATGAATTCGTAAAAGGTATACGAACATCAACGAGGTGTGAACCATGAACCAATGCATCACCAGAAGAGAATCCCTAAAAAAGCTGCTGAAAATATCCGGCGGCCTGGCGTTCACCGGTAGTGTGACTTGGCCCTTGCATACATCCGTATCCGCATGGGCCAAACCGGCAAATGCAAAATTTATTATAGAGGGTCTGGGTCAAAAAGACGGCTATTCTGTTAAAGCTTTAACCCGAAAGGTTTTCGAGGCTGCCGGCGGCATGCAGCATTTTGTTTCCAAGCAGGATGTTGTGGTAATTAAACCGAATATTTCCTGGGCCAGAGCTCCCCGCCTGGCGGCGACCACCAACCCCGAAGTCCTGGAAGCGGTTATCGAGCTTTGCCAGGAAGCCGGCGCCAAAAAGGTCAGAATCGCTGATCATACTATCCACGATGCCCGGCGCTGTTTTGCCATCACCGGCGCCGGAGCAGTGGCCAAAAAAACCGGGGCAGACCTGATTTACCCGCGCTCTTCTCTGATGCGGGAGATGAAATTACAGGGACATCGTCTGGATGTCTGGCCGGTTTTTGTTCCGCTGGTAGAGGCCGACAAGATCATCAATCTGCCGGTGGCCAAGGTTCATGTTTTAAGCGATCTGACCCTGGGAATGAAAAACTGGATCGGCGCTGTCGGGGGGCGCCGCAGTGCGCTCCATCAGGATATCCATCAGACGATTGTGGATCTGGCCCAATTTTTCAAACCGGCCGTCACCCTTATCGATGCCACCCGCATCATGGTTTCCAACGGCCCCTCCGGTGGCAGGACCGCGGACGTGTCGGCTGCCAATCGCCTGATTTTAAGCAATGATCCGGTGGCCGCTGATGCCAGAGCCGCCGGTCTTTTCGGGCTTAATCCCGAAGATATCGGCTTTATCCGTCTCGGGCAAAAATGGGGACTCGGAACTTACCAGTATCAGAAACTCAGCCGGCAGCAGGTGGTGATTTGAAAGCAACGCAACTGGTCTGGATAAGACGAATAAGCCAGACTTTATTTTTACTGTTCTTCTTGTTTTTACTGGTGGAAAGCCGCCTGCCCCAGGATATCTATCTCGATTACTCCGTAGCGCTTATGGCCGAACAGGAGATCGAGCTGGCATACCCTGTCACCTTCTTCTTTGAACTCGACCCCCTTGTCGCGCTCACTGCGCTCATTTCAGGTCAAACAGTTATCAAAGGCTTCGGCTGGGCGCTCGGCGTACTCTGTGTGACTTTCTTTTTCGGCCGGATTTTCTGCGGTTTTATTTGTCCCTTCGGCACCATTCATCATCTGATCGGTACTATCAAGCCGGCCCTTAAAGGGGACCGGATGGTTGAAGCCAATATCAAAAAGCCCGACCAGAGGTTCAAGTATTTTCTGCTGATCGCGCTGCTGCTGGCCGCCATTTTGGGGCTGAATTTAAGCGGTCTGCTGGACCCCATCTCTTTTCTTTTCCGTTCCCTGGCATTGGCCGTCTTTCCTGGTTTGGGGATCGGTATTAAAGAATTATTTGACCTAATGGCTCAAAGCGATCTTAAAGCTTTAAATTTTATCAGCTACGGTGCCGAGATCATTGTGTCCCCGATTTTCGGTTACGGCTATAAAGCCTACCAGAGCGGGTGGTTGATCGGCGGGCTTTTTCTTTTAATCATCTTGATCAATCGGATCAGACCGCGCTTTTGGTGCCGCACGCTTTGCCCGCTGGGCGCCCTTTTAGGGGTCTTTGCCAGGTATAGTTTTTTGCGGCTGGAGAAGGATATCGAAAAATGCACGGACTGTAAATTATGTCTCACAAACTGCCAGGGCGCGGCCACCCCGATTCCCGGGGAGCAGTGGGAAACCTCTGAATGCCTGTTCTGCTTTAACTGCTTTAACGCCTGCCCTGAAAATGCAATCTCTTTTGAATTCAGATGGCCCCTGGTCAAAAATAAAGCGCCGGATATGGGACGCCGGGCCGTACTGGGCGGTTTGACGGCCGGCGTTGCTTTGCCCTTTCTGGGAAGGCTTGACGGTCAGATCCACAAGGTATCGGATCCGCGCCTGATCAGGCCGCCGGGCTCAATGCCGGAAAATGATTTTCTGACACTCTGCCAGCGGTGCGGACTCTGTATGAAGGCCTGTCCCACCAACGTCATCAACCCTGCCCTGACAGAGGCCGGTATGGCGGGCTTTTGGACACCAAGTCTCATCATGATTCAGGGCTACTGCGAGTATACCTGCACCCTTTGCGGCAGCGTTTGCCCCACGAAGGCCATCCGCAGGATTTCAGTTAAAGAAAAAATCGAGGCTCCGGTAAGGATCGGGTCCGCTTATATTGTCCGCGGACGATGTCTACCCTGGTCCGGCAATGGGCCTTGCATCGTCTGTGAGGAACACTGTCCCACATCGCCTAAGGCCATACGCCTTTATGAAGGCTGGATGCCCGGGCCCGATGGAGAGTATATTGATGTAAAACTGCCTTATGTGAATCTAAAAGAATGTGTCGGCTGCGGTATCTGTGAGTATAAATGCCCTGTCAAAGGAAGACCGGCCATAAGGGTTATCGCCGCCGGCGAATCTCGATCCAAGAGAAACCAGATATTGCTCTAAAGTTCACTTTATTTTTTGTCTTGTCGGAGTGAGGTATTATATGTTGAGAATATGGTTGCTTTTCTGCCTGCTTTTGGGGGCGGCAGCCCCGGTTTTTGGTAACCCACTCAATACCCTTGAGCCTTCAGACTTTCCTTCGCTGATCTCAGGTGTCAGGATCGACGTCCCTTTATATTTTTGCGATGAACCGGTTCCCCTTGAGAAGCAGGAAGTTCGTGAACGGTTGGAAAAGGAACTTTTGCTGATGCTGTGGAATCGTCCCCAGGTGATTCTCTGGATGAAGCGTTCCAGCCGCTACTTACCGCATATAGAAAAAATTCTGCAACAAAGACAGATGCCTGCGGATCTCAAATTCATCGCCATTATCGAGAGCAACTTAAGACCGCATGTTGGATCCTCCAAGGGGGCCCTTGGCTTCTGGCAGTTTATGGAATCTACCGGGAAAAAATACGGCTTGAAGATCAACGCGGACCTGGACCAGCGCAGGAATGTTTTTGAATCCACCCGGGCGGCCGCTGACTACTTTAAAGATCTTTATGCCATGCTGGGATCATGGACCCTGTCGGCGGCAGCCTTCAATATGGGTGAAGAAGGTCTCCAGGCTGAAATTATGGCTCAAAAAATCGATAATTTCTACGATCTATATCTGTCTTTGGAGACCCGGCGGTATGTTTTAAAAGCTGTGGCTGCCAAAATGATTTTATCAAGCCCTGAAAAATACGGGTTCCGGCTTCAAAAAGAGGATTTGTATCCGCTTTTGGAATTTGACCGCATTGAACTGGAGGTTACCTTCAGAACGCCTATCCATATCATCGCTCAAGCGGCCAAAACATCTTTCAAAACTATCAAGGATTTAAACCCTGGAATCCGGGGGCATCACGTAGCCCCCGGCAACCATTCGATTCTGATACCCACAGACAGGGCACAAGATTTTCACGTTCGCTACCAAGATCTTGCGGAACAATGGCAGGCAAAGAATGCGCAGCATATTTACGTGGTCAAAAAAGGAGACAATCTTTATGTAATTGCCGATCGCTTCGCTGTACCTTTGCCGGCTTTGGCTATCTGGAATGAACTCAACCTGAATAAACCGATCTATCCGGGACAGCGGCTGACCATTTACCCGGGCAAAACAACACCTACGGAAAAATAATTGGATCTATGCGAAAAAAACACGACATGTGATAGAAGATAAAAGCTGATTGGAGGTGATTATGAAAAAAATAGTTAAATTTTTGGGGGCTTCGGCCATCATTGCCTCATTTGTTTTGGCTTCATGTGCCCCTACGAAATTGACCGGTGTATACAAAGACAGCACCTACACGGGAGGATTTCTATCCAGTGTCCTGGTTGTGGGGATTGCAGATAATCTTAGAAACAGGAAAATGTTTGAGCAGTTTTTCGCAGAGCAGTTCCAGCATAATGGAGTAAAAGCGTTTTCCAGCGCTGATGTTATTCCAGCGGACAAGGAATTAGACAAGGATACTATAAAAGGCCTGGCAGAAAAACTGCTCAAACA
>PVMK01188913.1_pt1 | contig 16049 bp, 16 predicted proteins | sample 1853481 | NCBI WGS metagenome assembly PVMK01 (sample SAMN08533507, study PRJNA380276) | Marine sediment metagenome, whole genome shotgun sequencing project.
AGGACATCGCCACGGTCGAAGTCACGCCCCAACACCTGACATTGAGCGCGCCGGACTGCTACGAGCGCCTCGGCACGCTGGCCCAGATGAACCCGCCGATTCGCGAGGCCCGGCATCGCGAGGCGCTATGGCGGGCGATCGCCGATGGCGTTGTCGACGTGATCGGCTCGGACCACGCACCCCACACCCGGGAGGAGAAAGCCAAGCCCTATCCGGGCTCACCCTCGGGCATGCCCGGCGTGCAGACTCTGCTGCCCTTGTTGCTGGATCATATGAACGCTGGTCGGCTCAGCCTGGCGCGCCTGATCGACCTGACCAGCGCCGGGCCGGCGCGCATTTACGGCATCGCGCGAAAGGGCCGGATCGCGGTCGGCTTCGACGCCGATTTCTCGATCGTCGATCTCAAAGCCCGGCGCGAAATCGCGGCGGACTGGCTCGCCGCCAAGTGTGGCTGGTCGCCCTTCGAGGGCCAGCACGTCACCGGCTGGCCGATGGCGACCGTGGTGCGTGGCCGCGTGGTTATGCGCGAGGCCGAGCTTCAGGGCGATCCGGTGGGCGCGCCGGTCGAATTCTGGGAGACCTTGCGGGAGAAGCAAGACGGCTGAAGCCCGTTGGGGCAGCCGTCGAGGAGGTTAGTGTGTCGCCGTCACGCTGTCGGCGTAACGCCATTCTTCGGGCTGGATGATGCCGACGTAGCCGATGCGGACCGAATGAAGCTTGCCATCGAGGCCTTTCTCCCAATTGCTCAAGAAGTCGTTGAGCTTGGGGAAGTCCGGAACCCGGTCCAACGACTGCCAGAGGTAGCTCTGCAGAAGATCCGGGTACTCCGGGATCTGGTACAGCACCTCCGCCGTGGTCAGGCGATAATCCTGTAGGTCACCGCAGATGCCTTCGATTGGGGCGCGCTCCCGCAGCTGGTCCAGGTCGAGGCGCTCGTAAATTTCGTCCATTGGGCCACCTCCTCTCCAGTGGTGTGGGACCCGTCTGCCGGCGCCGGCGGGCATGCCGAATTCGGCGGGCGGGACCGCACGTCCGTGACCAACGTCCCAACAGGATCGCGTAAAACCGCTTCCATTTCCTTAAAGGACGGGCAGTTTCGGAGGTGTCTTGGCATCATTTCGAGCGCCCGGCTCGGTCCCGCGTCGCGGCCGATCTCTCGGCTCACGCTAAAACCCGCGGCTGTGCTCGGCCTAGAGCATGGTTAACGGGAACCGACCCGGTGACCGCGGGGGCTGACGACAGTCGCGATGACGTCCCGGCCGGCGGCGCTGCGTTAGGCGGTCTTGGGCGTTAGGAGATGCCGCGCGGGCGCTGCCCTTGCCAGCCGCTGGCGCCTTCGTAGGCCCGGGCGATCGCAAGAATTCCGGCCTCGTCGAAGGCCCGGCCGGCGATCTGCAGGCCGATCGGCAGGCCGGCCCCGGTCATGCCGCAGGGCAGCGAGATGGCCGGCAGGCCGGTCAAGTTGAACGGGATGGTGTTGCGGTGGCGGAGCGCGTTGTGCCCGGGCGGGCTGTTATCGATCGGGGTCGCAGGGACCGGCGAGGTCGGGCTCAGGACGGCGTCGAAGGGCGCCATGGCGCCGCGGATCGCCTCGGAAACCTGCCGGCGCACCCGCTGGGCCTGAAGGTAGTCGACGGCGGAGTAGAACGCCCCCAGCTCCAGGCTGCCACGCAATTCCTCGCTGAAAGCCTCGGGGTGCTCGCGCAGATTCTTGGCGTGGTAGGCGGTGGCCTCGCAGGCGATAGCGATCCCACCGACCAGGCACGCGCTGTCCAACTCCGGCAATTCGGTCTCCTCGACGATGGCGCCGAGGCCCTCGAGCGTCCGCGCCGCCGCCTCCACCGCTGCCGATACCTCCGGATCGCAGTCGGCGAAGAAAAAGCCGCGGGCGAGCGCGATGCGCTTGCCGGCTACACCAGCATCCAGGCCGGCCAGATAGTCCGGCACCGGGCGCTCGGCGCAGTTGGGGTCGCGCGGGTCCGGGCCGGCCAGCACCTGGAGCAGCAGTGCGGCGTCGGCGACGCTCCGGGTCAGGGGGCCCATGTGGTCCAGCGACCAGGACAGGGGCAGGGCGCCGAACTTGCTGACCCGCCCGAAGGTCGGTTTCAAGCCGACGATGCCACAGCAGGCGGCCGGCTGGCGGATCGAGGCGCCGGTGTCGCTGCCGAGCGCGCCGTAAGCGAGCCCCGCCGCCACCGCCGCCGCCGAGCCGCCGCTCGAGCCGCCCGGGTGGCAGGCCGGGTTCCAGGGATTGCGCACCGGGCCGTAGTGGGCGTTGTTGCTGGTGGTGCCGTAAGCCAGCTCGTGCATGCTGGTCTTGCCCAGCAGCACCGCGCCCGCCGTCTTCAGGCGCTCGATGACGGTGGCATCATGATCCGGCACCCAGTCGGCGAGCAGCTTGGAGCCGCCGGTGGTGCGCACGCCCGCCGTGGCGAACAGGTCCTTGACCGCCAGCGGCACGCCGTGGAGTGGACCTCGGATCCGGCCCTGGGCGATCTCCGCCTCGGCGGCCCGCGCGGCGGCGAGCGCTTGGTCCGCCGTTACGGTCATGAAGGCGTTGAGTGCCGGGTCTAGGGCCTCGATCCGGGCCAGGGCCGATTCGGTGAGCGCGATCGGCGAGAGCTCCCCGGCGGCGATGCGTGGCGCGAGTTCGGCAATCCCGGCAAAAGCGAGATCAGCGTGCGCCATCGCCGTCGCCTCCGGGCATGGGTACCGGGGTGACGGTCATGGGCGCGGTCTCGCCGAGCCGCGCTTCCCGGTCCGCCAGCAGCGCCTTGACCCGGGCCATGTTCCGGAGCCGCGAACGCAGCACCGCGCCACCCGCCGCGTCCAGGTCGCGGCCTAGAAGCCGCTGCGCCATTTCCCTGAGTTCGTCGTCGCTCGGCTCGCTCATGCGATTTCCTCCGGTCGCACCGCCCGCGTTCAAATCACCTGAAAGCCGTGGGCGTAGGGGTCGCGCTCGTCGATGAAGATGGTATTGAAGCCGGTGATCCGGGCCCAGCCCTCGATCGAAGGCACGATGGCCTGGTGATTGCCGACCTTGGCGGTGGCCTCGATCCGGCCCCGGAACAGGGAGCCGATGATACTCTCGTGAACGAAGTCGTCGCCGGCCTGGAGTTCGCCGCGGGCGGCGAGCTGGGCCATGCGCGCCGAGGTGCCGGTGCCGCAGGGGCTGCGATCGATCGCCTTGTCGCCGTAGAACACCGCGTTGCGCGCCTGGGCCGCGGGGTTGCGGGGCGCGCCGGTCCAGAGGATGTGGCTGATGCCGCGGATCGTCTCGTCTTCGGGATGAACCATCTCGACCGCCTGGTTCAGGTTTCGGCGCAATTCCGGCGACATTCGGATTAGGTCGCCGGCGGTGAAGTCGGCGAGGTCGCGATAGCCGGCCTGAGGTTCGACGATGGCGTAGAAGTTGCCGCCGTAGGCAATATCGACCGCGATCTCGCCCAGGCCCGGGCAGTCGGCGGTGACGCCTTCGGCGGCCAGATAGGCGGCGACGTTCTTGATCCGCACCGAATCGACGTGGCCGTTCACGGTCGCGTAACGCGCCTCGACCAGGCCGGCCGGGGTGTCCAGGCGTAGCACGCCGTCCTCGCGCGGCTGCACTAGGCCGCGTTCGAGCGCGAAAGTGACCGTGCCGATGGCGCCGTGGCCGCACATCGGCAGGCAGCCGCTGGTCTCGATGAACAAGACGCCGGTATCGGCCTCGGGGCGGGTTGGCGGGTAGAGGATCGCGCCCGACATCATGTCGTGGCCGCGCGGCTCGAACATTAGCCCGGTGCGAATCCAGTCGTAACGCGCGAGAAAATCCTGGCGCCGCTCGCTCATGGTCGCGCCTTGAAGCGGCGGGCCGCCACCCGCCACCAGGCGCACCGGGTTGCCGCAGGTGTGGCCGTCGATGCAGAAAAATGTGTTCGGGCGCAAGGCCCCGTTGCCGCCCGTGGCGGTCATACTCCGATCCCTCCTGGTGCCCTGTAATGTTACCTCAGCCGCGAAGCCCGCGCCATGGTGCCGCAGTTTGGCGTGACAAGCGGCGGACGCCGGGGCAACCTAGCGGCCGGTAAAAACAGGGGCATGACGCCTGTGGAGGACGGAAACTTGGCGGAAGACGGAATTTTGCAACCCGGCGCGGTTGCGCTGGTGACCGGCGCCAGCGCCGGGATCGGCGCCGCGACGGCGCGCGCGCTTGCGGCGCGTGGCGTGCGGGTGATCTGCGCGAGCCGCAACAAGGCGCGCCTGGACGATCTGGTGACGGAGCTCGGCGCGGGGGCCCAGGCCATCGAGCTGGATGTCGCCGACCCGGCCTCGGTGGAAAGCCTGGTCGAGCGGCTGCCCGAAGACCTGCGCGCCCTCGATATCCTGGTCGCCAACGCCGGTCACGACCTGGGCGGACGCCGGCCCTTCGACGAAGGCGCGGTCGCGGACTGGGTCACCATCATCGAGACCAACGTGATCGGCATGATCCGGACCTGTCACGCGGTCGTCCCGGGCATGGTGGCACGCGGGCGCGGCCACGTGGTGACGCTCGGTTCGATCGCCGGGTTGGGCACCTACAAGGGCGGCACGATCTACAACGCCAGCAAATACGCCGTGCATGGCTTCACGGAGGCGTTGCGTAAAGACTATGGTGCCAGCGACCTCAGAGTGACCGAGATCCTGCCGGGCCTGACCCGGACCGAGTTCGCCGCCGCCCGTCAACGCGGCGATTCGACCAAGGGTACGGCCTTCTACGATAGCTTCGCGGAAGTCCTCGATCCCGCCGACATCGCCCGCGCCATCGTCTACGCCCTCGAACAGCCCGCGCGGGTTACCGTCGCCCAGATGGTCGTCGTACCGAGTCACGAAAACTGACACCGGTTCCCGGTCTCGCGGCAGTCCGGGGATGCGCGGCCACGGAAGCGATTTGCTTCCGTGGCGGGGCTCAATATGATCGGGGCCGACGCCAATCGATCGCCAGCCGGAGACCTTGATCATGCCCCTCGAACTCGATGCCGCAATCTGCCTGCCGACCGACGGCGATAGTGGAACGCTGGTCGGCCGCGCCTGGGTGCCCGGCCAGCACGCCGGACCTTCGGTGGTGGTGATCGAAAACGGGCAGGTCCATGACGTTTCCGCCACTATTCCGACGATCGCCCATCTGCTCGAATCCGAAACGCCGGTCGAGGCTTTACGCGCTGCCCCGCGCGGCGCGGCACTCGGCGGCACGGATGCCCTGCTCGCCAACAGCCCGCGCGAGGGCCGAGACGAGATCAGGCCTCGGTTGCTGGCCCCGTGCGACCTCCAGGCCCTGAAAGCCTGTGGCGTGACCTTCGTGGCCAGCCTGCTGGAACGGGTTATCGAGGAGCGTGCCAAGGGCGATCCCGCCCGGGTCGAGGAGATCCGCGCCGATCTGTCCCAAGTCGCCGGTGCCGACATTGCCTCGGTCAAGCCCGGCTCGGCCGAGGCCGGGCGCCTGAAGGGGGCGCTGATCGAGCGTGGCTTCTGGTCCCAATACCTCGAGGTCGGCATCGGTCCCTACGCCGAGGTGTTCTCCAAGGCGCCGCCGATGTCCGCGGTCGGAGTCGGCGAGGACATCGGCCTGCACCCGGATTCGGTCTGGAACAATCCGGAGCCGGAGACGGTCCTGGTGGTCGATCCCCGGGGCCGGATCGTGGGTGCCACGCTCGGCAACGACGTCAACCTGCGCGACTTCGAGGGGCGTAGCGCGTTGTTGTTGGGGCGTGCCAAGGACAACAACGCCTCCTGCGCGATCGGCCCCTTCCTGCGCCTGTTCGACGAGACCTTCAGCCTCGACGACCTGCGCCGGGCAGAGGTCAAGCTGGTCATCGAGGGTGTGGAGGGCTACCGCCTGGAAGGTGCCAGCTCGATGGCGGAAATTAGCCGCGACGTGACCGACTTGGTGGCCCAGACCATCAACGCGAACCACCAGTATCCCGACGGCCTGCTGCTGTTCACCGGCACCATGTTCGTACCGGTGCAGGACCGCGACCGACCCGGCGAGGGGTTTACGCATAAGACCGGAGATATCGTGCGCATCTCGAGCCCCACCCTGGGCAGCCTGGTCAATCGGGTCGACCGGAGCGACCGGCTGCCGCCCTGGACCTTCGGGTCGCGCGCGTTGATGGAAAATCTGAGTGCGCGCGGTCTGATTTAGGACGCGCGCGGCCGGTTGGCGGCGGTAAAGCTTTTCCAGCGACGGGGTGCCGCTCTACAGTCCGTCCAAGGGCAACCGGCGAACCAACGGGGACGGGATTCAATGACTAAAATCGAATCGGTATCGAGCTGCGCGGTCAGCGTGCCGCTGGACAACGTGACCGCGTTCGCCACCCGCACAGTGAGCGAGCGCCACTACCTTCTGGTCAAAGTCCGCGGTGACGACGGGGTCGAGGGGATCGGCTTTTGCTATGCCGGCAGCGCGGCCGGCGCGCTCGGCACGGTGGCAGTGCGCGACCTGCTGGCGCCGGTGCTGATCGGCGAGGACCCCTACCGGGTCGAGGGCCTGTGGGACGCGATGTACCGGGAATCGATACTGCAGGGGCGCGCCGGAACGGTGATGCGCGCGCTTTCGGCCCTCGACATCGCGATCTGGGACCGCAACGCCCGCGCCGCCGGCCTGTCGCTAGCCCGGTTCCTGGGCGGCCTCGCGCGCGAGACCGTGCCCGCCTACGCCAGCGGTGGCTACTACCTCGACGGCAAGACTCCCGAGATGCTTGGCGAAGAGCTGGCCGGCTATGCGGCCCAGGGTTTTACGGCGGTCAAGATGAAGGTCGGCCGGCTCTCGCCCGAAGAGGAAGAGGGCCGCATCGCCGCGGCGCGCGAGGTGCTCGATCCCGAGGTTCTGCTCATGCTCGACGCCAACAACGCCTGGCGCGACCTGCCTACCGCGCTCGAATTCGTGCGCCGCTACGAGCCCTACGATCCCTACTGGATCGAAGAACCGTTTTCGGTCGACGACATCGACAACCACGCGCGTCTGGCCGAAAACACCGCCGTGACCGTGGCGACCGGCGAGATCGAGGCCGGCCGCTGGCGCTTTCAGCAGCTCTTGGAAAAGGACGCCGCCGGAATCCTGCAACCTGACGCGGCGGTTTGTGGCGGCGTCACCGAGTTTCGGCGTATCGCCGCGATGGCGGCCGGCTTCGGAGTTTCGGTCTGTCCGCATTGGTTCCACGATCTTCACGTCCACTTGGCCGCGGCGCTGCCGAATGCACCCTTCGTCGAATACTTCCCGGACGATCAGGTGCTCAACTTCCGCAGGCTGATCGACCGCCAACTGGAGTTCCGGGGCGGCGACCTGGTGGTGCCGACCGATCCCGGCCTCGGTTTCGGTTTCGACGAAGCCGCGATCGCGAAGACCGCGATCGTACCTTGGGCGGATAATTCTTAGGGAGACGGCAATGGAACGGGTTCTGATCACCGGTGCCGCCGGCACCATCGGCCGCGCATTGCGCGAGGGCCTGCGCGGCGCCTATCCGGTCCTGCGCCTTTCCGATGTCGCGCCGCTCGGCAAAGCCGGGCCGGGCGAGGAACTGGTGCCCGCCGATCTGCGTGATATCGACCAGGTCGAGACGGCGATGACGGGGGTGCGAAGCCGGGCCGGGCGAGGAACTGGTGCCCGCCGATCTACGCGATCTCGCCCAAGTCGAGGCGGCGATGGCGGGGGTCGACGCGGTCGTGCACCTAGGCGGCATGTCGGTCGAGAACACCTGGGAGATCGTCCACGAGGCCAACATCGTCGGTTGCTATAACGTCTTCGAGGCGGCTCGCCGCCAGGGCGTCAGACGCGTGGTTTTCGCTAGCTCCAACCATGCGATCGGTTTCCACCGGCGGTCCAAGCGCATCGACGATACCGCCATGTTCCGGCCCGACGGCAATTATGGGCTGAGCAAACTGTTCGGCGAGGGCCTGGGCCGGCTCTACGCCGACAAACACGGCATCGCCTGCGTCGCCTTGCGCATCGGCTCGTGGCAACCCAAGCCGAAGGACTTGCGCATGCTGTCCACCTGGCTCAGCCCGCGCGACGGGGTTCATCTCTTTCGGCGCGCGCTCGAGGCCCCCGGCCTCCACTTCGAAATCGTCTACGGGGCTTCGGACAACGACCGCGGCTGGTGGGACAACCCGGGCGGCGCGCGCATCGGCTTCGCGCCGCAAGACAACGCCGAGGTATTCGCCGAGGAAATGGAGGCCAAATGGCGCCGGAGGACGAGCCCGCGGTCGAGCGCGCCTTCCACGGCGGTCCGTTCACCGGCATGGAGTTTTCCGGCGACCCTTCGAAGATCGAATGAGCGCGGCGCGGCCGGCGGCCGCTACCTATGCTTGCTCCGGCTTGCTTGCGGTCATCACGATGGCTTGGAGCGGCGTGCGCAGCGGCGCATCGCCGAAGTTCTCACGCAGCGCGGCCGCCACCGCGTCCACGATCTGTTCCGCCGGGGCCGTGGCGCGGGCGTGAATCTCGTGGATGCCCGGATTGCCTTCGACGCATCCCAGGGCGACGCTACGCGCCGAGGGTCGTTCGACGACCGTCGGAACCACGCTGATGTCGATAGCGCCGAAACCGGCGTCCTCCAATAGCGCCTTGATCGGGTCGAGAGCGTGGTAGCCGAAGGGGGTCAACAGGAAGGCCGTCGATTTGCCGCCGAAGAACCCGCTGATGGTATCCTGGGCTACTTTTATGGCCGGGTTGCGGTCGAGCGAATCCCAGACGTTGAAGGTGTAAGCGCCGCCTGGCTTGAGGACGCGCGCCGCCTCGCGGGCGCCCGTCGCCTTGTCCGGGAAAAACATCACGCCGAACTGGCAGACCACGGCATCGAAGCTGCCGTCCTCGAACGGCAGATCGAGGGCGTCCGCCACCTGGTAATGCACATTCGCCAGATTGCCGCGCTTGTTCCGCGCCAGATTTAGCATCGCCTTGTTGAGATCGGTCGCGACGATCGCCACGTCGTCGGGCAGGGCCGCACGCAGGCGCTCGGTCGCGATTCCAGTGCCGCAGGCGAGTTCGAGAACCCGGCCGCCGGCCGGGACCGTCACCCGCGCCGCCAGATCGGCCGCGTAGTGCTCGAACAGCAGCGGCCCCAAGTGCTCGTCGTAGATCTCGGGGATTGAACCCACGAACTCGCTGTGCGTGCCGGCCATGCCGCGCGCCCCCTTCGGCTCGGTTACGTCACGTGCTCCAGCCGCCGTCTACGACCACAGCCGTACCGGTGGTGAAGGCGGATTCCTCGGAGGCCAGATAGACGAAGAGCGCGGCGATCTCCTCTACCGTGCCGAGCCGGCCCATGGGCTGGCGCGCGATGAAGGCGGTGCGCGCCGCCTTGGTGTCGTCGAAGGCGTCAATGCGGGATTGCAGCGAGGGCGAGTCCACCGTCGCCGGACAGATCGCGTTGCAGCGGATGCCTTGGCCGACGAAGTCCTTGGCGACCGACTTGGTGAGCCCGATCACCGCCGCCTTGGTGACCCCGTAAATGAAGCGGTTGTCCGCCGCTGTTAGCGAGGAGGCCATCGACGACATGTTGATGATGTTGCCCTGGCCGGCCGCCAGCATCGCCGGCAGGAAGGCTTTGATGGTGCGGTACATGGCCCGGACGTTGAGGCTGACCGAGAAATCGAAGTCGTCCTCGGAACAGTCGAGGATGGTGCCGTGATGTACGTAGCCGGCGCAGTTGAACAGCACGTCGATGGCGCCCAAATCGCGCGCGATCGCCGCGATCGCCGCCGGGTCGGTGACGTCGAGGGTCCGGGGCTCAATTTCGGCTTCCCGTGCCAGGGCCTCGAGCGGGCCGGCGTCGATATCGGTGGCGATTACTTGGGCGCCCTCGGCGGCGAAGGCCAGCGCCGTCGCCCGCCCGATGCCCTGACCGGCGGCGGTAATCATGGCTTTTTTGCCGGCGAGTCGCGCGCTCATTGTGCGGCCCTCGCCGCGGGCGCCGGGTTGGCGAGGAAATCCAGCACCAGGCCGCGGAACTCTTCGGCCGCGGAGACCGGAAAGAAGTGTCCACCGGCCTCCAGGATCGCGGTTTCGGCGCCTGGGATCAGGCCGCGCAGCTCTTCGGTGAAGTAGATCGGAGTCACCGTGTCGTCGCGCGCGCCCAGGATCAAGGTCGGCGCCGAGATGCGGCCGAGCTCGGAACGCCGGTCGAATTCGAGCAGCGCCGCGATGCGGCTCAGCATGACCTCGGGCAGCGGGAAGTTCGCGGCCATCGCGGCGATTTCTTCGTCCTGGGTGGCGCCGTGATCGCGGATCCAGGCCGGCGGGCGCATGAACATGAGGCTGGCACGCAGGTAACCCTCCGGTCCCATGGCGCGCAACACGTCGGCGCGCAGTTCGAACAGGCGCCGGAAGTAGCCGTCGGCGGCGGTCCAGGTCGCCGATAGCACCAGGCTGGCGACCCGCTCCGGCTGGTCGATGCCCAGCACCTGGCAGATCGCGCCGCCGGTCGAATGCCCGACCATGTCGGCCTGGCCGATCTCCAGATGGTCCAGGAGCTCGACAAGGTCGCCGGCCATCTGCTCGATCGAATAGTCGATGCGCGAAGGGCTGCTCCGGCCGGTGCCGCGATGATCGTGGAGGATCACCGAAAAGTTTCGGCTCAGGACCTCCAGGTGCGGTTTCCAAAATGCGCCGACGCCGTTGAGCCCGCTGATGAGGACCAACGGGGGACCCTGGCCGTGGACCTCGTAGTAGAGTTCCTCGCCATCGGTTAGTGTCAAAATCGTCACCAAATGCCTCCCTGTCACCGCATCGTTCCGCCAAGCTCGGCCGCCATGCTAGAAGACTGCGCCCGGGCCTGCAAAGGGGGACTAGATGGTCGCCCTGGGGACCGGCCACGGCGTACCTAGAAACCTCAAGACAAAACCGGGAGGCTGGACGTTGCAAGCGGCGATACCGATAGCGGCGGCGGTGGCCGAAACCCTGTCCAAACACGACCGTCCGGCGGGGTAGTGCCTTGAAGCCAGGCGACTATTTTTACCTCACCGCGGCCGGCCACCGCCTGCGCGCGCGGTGGATCGGAGAGTCGGCGACGCGCGGTAAGCGGGTTCTGGTGTTCCTGCACGAAGGCTTGGGCAGCATCCCGCAGTGGAAGGACTTTCCCGCCACCCTGTGCGAGGCCACCGGTCTGCCGGGCCTTGTTTACGAGCGCTGGGGCTTCGGCGGTTCGGAGGCGCTCGTGTTGCCGCGGCCCAAGGATTATTTGGCGCGCGAGGCCGAGGACGCCTTGCCCGAGGTGCTGGCCGCCTGCGGCGTCACGCACCCGGTCCTGATCGGCCACAGCGACGGTGGCAGCATCGCGCTGCTCTACGCCGCCGCCTATCCGAATCGCGCCGAGGCCTGCGTAACCCTGGCCGCCCACGTCTTCGTCGAGGAGGTGACCCGGGCCGGTATCGAGGCCGTGGTCGCGCGCTGGCGCGCCGGTGATCTGCATGCGCACCTCGCCAAGTATCACGGCGCCAACACCGAGGCCGCCTTCCGCGGCTGGGCCGAGACCTGGCTCGATCCAGGATTTCGCGATTGGAACGTGGAACACCGGTTGCCGGCCATTGCCTGCCCGGCCCTGGTAATTCAGGGCGCGGACGACGGACACGGCACCCCGGCCCAGGTCGATGCCATCGCGGCTGGGGTTTCCGGGCCGGTCGAGACCTGGATGATCCCGGACTGCGGCCACAGCCCGCACATCGAGCGGCCGGAGGCGGTCCGCGCCCGCATCGCGGGATTTATCAAGGAGCTTTGGCAATAAGGCCGCCGGAGCGGTAGGATTCGGCCATGACGACTCGTGTCTGGGGGGCACGCATGAAAATCACCAAAATATCCGCCTATCAGGTCGACTTGCCGCTGCACGAGGGCAGCTACAACTGGTCCGGCGGCAAGTCCATCTCGGTGTTCGATTCCACCGTGGTGCGGATCGAAACCGACGAAGGCATCACCGGCCACGGCGAGGTCTGCCCGCTCGGGCCGTTCTACCTGCCGTCCTATGCCGCCGGCGCGCGGGCCGGGATCGCCGAGCTGGCGCCGGAGCTGATCGGCCGCGACCCCTGCGGGTTGGACGCGCTTAACCGCCATATGGACGCGCGGCTCAAGGGCCATCCTTATGTGAAATCGGCCCTCGACATGGCCTGCTGGGATATTCTGGGCCAGGCCGCGGGGCTGCCGGTCTGCACCCTGCTCGGCGGCCGATTCGGCGAGGACGGCATCCTGTACCGGGCGATCTCCCAGGACGCGCCCGAGGCCATGGCGGCCCGGGTTGCCGGCTACCGGGCCGAGGGTTACCGGCGCTTCCAACTCAAGGTCGGCGGCGACCCGGATACCGACATCGCGCGCATCCACGCGGTCGCCGAAAAACTCGAGACCGGCGACGTCTTGATCGCCGACGCCAACACCGGCTGGCTACCCCACGAGGCCATGCGCGTGGTGCGGGCGGTGCGCGATCTCGACGTCTATATCGAGCAACCCTGCTTGAGTTATGAGGAATGCCTGAGCGTGCGCCGCCACTGCGACCATCCTTTTGTGCTCGACGAATCGGTGGACGGTATCGAGATGCTGCTGCGCGGCCACGCCGACCGGGCCATGGACGTGGTCAATATCAAGATCAGCCAGCTGGGCGGCCTGACCCGGGCGCGGCAGGCGCGCGACCTCTGCGTGGCCATGGGGCCTTGCCATGACCATCGAGGATGCCTGGGGCGGCGATATCGTGACCGCCGCCATTGCCCACCTCTACCACGCGACCCCCGAGCAATTCCGCTTCACCGCGACCGATTTCAACAGCTATGTTACCGTCTCCATCGCCGAGGGTGCCCCCCAACGCCGCGCCGGCCGCATCGCCGCCTCGGATGCGCCGGGCCTGGGGATCACACCGCGCGCGGAGGTGCTGGGCGAGCCGGTGATCGCGGTGGGTTAAACGGAGGCACCCGATCGGCCATGAGCGAAGGTTATCCATTGCCCGCCTCGGAGGCCGAGGTCGCCCGCCTGCGGATGCAATCGGATCTGTTCCGCGGCGATGCGGAATCGATGCTCGATCGCATCGGCGTGCAGCTGGGCTGGCGTTGCCTGGATCTGTGTTGCGGCGTCGGCGGCATCACCGATCTGCCGAGTCGCCGGGTCGGGCTGAACGGCGAGGTAATCGGCCTGGACGCGGATTCCTGGAAGCTCGAGGTCGCGCGCGACTGGGCCCGGATGAATCTGCTGGACAACGTCCGTTACATCCAAGGCGACGCCTTCGACACCGGGCTGACTCCCGCCTCCTTCGACTTGGTCCACACGCGTTTTGCCCTCGGCGTGATTCCGAACGGCGTACGGATGCTGGACCATATCCTGTCCCTGGTCCGGCCGGGCGGCGTGGTCTTTCTCGAGGAGGCCGACATCGGAACGCTCCTCTGCGTGCCCGGTCATCCCGCCTGGGACCGGGCCGTGGATGCCATGACCCGGGTCTTCGACCAGGTCGGCGCCGATTTGGAACTTGGCCGCAAGCTGTTCGGAATGCTGCAGCGGGGCGGCCTTCGAGAGCTTCGGGTGCGTCCTTGCGTGCACGCGCTGCGCGCCGGCGAGCCCATGATGTTCCACATCCCGACGACCCTCGAAGTCATGCGCGACTCCGTCCTGTCCATGGAGCTGATGAGCGCCCCCGAGATGGACCGCGTGCTGGCGGAGCTGCGGCGCCATCTGAGCGAGCCGGAAACCCTGATGATTTCCTTCGGAATGATTCAAGTCGCGGGGCGGGTCCCCGGTAAATAGCGGTCCCAACGCGGGTGTTTCGTGTCCCGCCGCTGCCCATACGGCGCGGGTCGTGCTAAGCTGAGCACGCGTTCGGATTTCCGCGAGGCCCGGCCATGATCTTCCGGCAACTGTTCGAGAGCGTGTCCTGCACCTACACCTACTTGCTGGCCTCGCGGCGCGGTGGGGAGGCGCTGATCATCGATCCGGTGTTGGAAAAGGTCGACCGCTATCTCCAGCTTCTGGAGGAGCTCGATCTCAAGCTGGTCAAGGCGCTCGATACCCACGTTCACGCCGATCACATTACCGGCATGGGCGCGCTCCGGGACCGCACCCGCTGCATCACCGTGATGGGCGCGGAGAGCCAGATCGACGTGGTCTCGCAACGGGTCTCCGACGGCGATCCGATCGAGATCGAGGGTCTCAAGCTGACCGCGCTCTACACCCCGGGTCACACCGACGATTCATATTGTTTCCTGATGGACGACCGGGTTTTCACCGGCGACACCCTGCTCATCCGCGGCACCGGGCGCACCGACTTCCAAGGCGGCAGTTCCCACGCCGGCTATGATCGATCTTCAACAAGCTGCTGATCTTGCCCGACGAAACCCTGGTCTACCCGGGCCACGACTACAAGGGCGACACGGTCTCCACGATTGGCGAGGAGAAGGCGCACAATCCGCGCCTGCAGGTCGCCTCGGCCGAGGAATACGCCGCCATCATGGACAACCTCAATCTGCCCGACCCAAAACAGATGGACGTCGCGGTGCCGGCCAATCTGCGCCAGGGATTGTCCCAGGACGAGATCGAGGCGCGCGGCTGGTCGTTGACCTGCGCCCAGGCCCAGGTCCTGCTCGGCGGGCCGGAGATCGTGCTCGTAGACCTGCGCGACGCGGCCGAGCGCGAGCGCCACGGTGAGATTCCGGGCTCCGCCCACGCGCCCTATCCGGAGCTCGACCAGAACGTCTGTCCGGGCGGCCTGCTCCAACAGTTGGCCTCGGCGGCCGGCAAGCGCCTGGTGTTCTACTGCGCCTACGGCGAGCGCTCGGCCATGGCGGTGCAGGCGGCCCAGGAAGCCGGTCTGACCAACACCTGCCACATCAAGGGCGGCTTGGACGCCTGGAAGAAGGCCGAAGGACCGGTCGAGGGCGGGGGCGGCCGGCAGGCGTAGAAAGGATATGATGCACGACTTGGTATTCCGCAACGCCCGGCTCTTCGACGGCAGCGGGGCGGCGGGGACGCTTGGCGATCTGGCGGTCGCGGGCGGGCGCATCGCCGAGCTGGGCCGCGGCGTCGGCGCGGGTCGAGAAGAGATCGATGCCGAGGGCCTGGCGCTGATGCCGGGCATCATCGACAGCCACACCCATTACGATGCCCAAGCGACCTGGGATCCGGCGCTGACGCCCTCGCCCAGCCTCGGCGTCACCACCGTGGTGATCGGCAACTGCGGCTTTACCATCGCGCCGTGCCGGCCCGGCGATCGCGACCTGACGCTGCGCAACCTGACCCACGTCGAGGGCATGTCGCTGGAGGTGCTGCGCCAGGGCGTGGCCTGGGATTTCGAGAGCTTTCCCGAATACCTGACGGCTTTGGAGCGGCGCGGCGCGGTGCTCAATATCGCGGCCTTCGTCGGCCACTCCTCGCTGCGCACCTGGGTCATGGGAGCGGCGGCGGCCGAGCGCGCCGCGACCGGGACCGAGATCGCCGAGATGCGTGCCATCGTCCTGGAAGCCATGGCCGCCGGCGCGGTCGGCTTCGCGACCTCGACCGCGGGCCAGCACAACGGCGAGGGCGGCGTGCCCATGCCCTCGCGGCTCGCCGATGACACCGAATTGCGCGCGCTGGTCGGCGCGTTGGGCGCGGCCGGGCGCGGCATCTTCATGCTGACCAAGGGCTCGGGGACCACGGTGAGCTTCCTGGAGAGCCTGGCGGCGGAGAGCGGCCGGCCGGTGATGATCGCGGCGCTTTTGCACAATTCGACCCGGCCCGAGCAGATCTTCGAGGAACTGGCCGCGATCGGCGCGGCGCAAGCGCGCGGTCACCGGCTCTACGGTCAGGTTTCCTGCTGCCCGCTGACCATGGATTTCACGCTCCGCTCGCCCTACCTCTTCGAGGGCCTGCCCGGCTGGAAGTCGGCCATGGAAGCCGAGGGCGCGGCGCTGAAGGCGGTCTACGCCGATCCCGGGTTCCGGGCGGGCATCAAGGCGGACCTGGAAAACTCGGAAGCCGTGCGCCTGTTCAACGGCGAATGGGACAAGCTCAACCTGCTGGAAGCGGCGACGTCTGAATACCGGGCTCTGGAACATCGCGATCTGGCGGACTTGGCCGCGGTGGACGGCACGCATCC
>PVMK01165281.1_pt1 | contig 16046 bp, 19 predicted proteins | sample 1853481 | NCBI WGS metagenome assembly PVMK01 (sample SAMN08533507, study PRJNA380276) | Marine sediment metagenome, whole genome shotgun sequencing project.
TTTTCAGAAAAATTTCCGCGAACTGAACAAGGATGAGCTCAAGCAGGTGCTGGCTCGTCTCGAAGGGGAATACAGTAAGGAATACGGTAAAGATGTCACCGTCAAGGCGACGCCGCCGATCGAAGGTGTCAAGTTCGGCTACGGCCTCGATTTATCCCGCTGCATAGGCTGCCGGCGATGCGTTTACGGCTGCGTGGAGGAAAACAATCAGTCGCGCGAACCGCAGGTTCAGTGGATCCGCGTTGTGCAACTGGACAAAGAGAAGGGCGTCTACCTAGACGCCGCCGAGCATTACTACAACCCCGCCGAAGTTCCGGAAAAAGGCAAATTCTATATGCCTGTACAGTGCCAGCAGTGCGAAAAGCCTCCCTGCACAAAAGTTTGCCCGGTCCAGGCGACCTGGTCGGAGAATGACGGTATCGTCGTGGTTGATTACAACTGGTGCATCGGTTGTCGCTACTGTATGGCCGCCTGCCCTTACGGAGCCCGTCATTTCAACTGGGGCAAAGGCAATCTGCCGAAAGAGGAAATGAATCCGAACACCCATTATCTGGGCAACCGGCCGAGGCCTGTCGGCGTAGTGGAAAAGTGTACCTTCTGCATCCAACGGACGCGAGAACAGCCGGGACGCTATCCGGCTTGCGTGGAGGTCTGTCCGGTCGGCGCCCGCAAGTTCGGCAACCTGCTTGATCCGAAGGGTGAAATGCGTTAACTGATTGAAAACAAACGCGTATTCATCCTTAAAGAAGAACTCAATACGCAACCGAAATTTTACTATTTCTACGCGACCTAAGCTTTGGGAGTAGGCAGATGAAGAATATCTGGAATTTTTACAAAGGGACTCTGGTTCTGACCGTTCGGGGGAGCACTGCCTACTATTGCTGGGTGGGCTGCCTGCTCGCCCTGATGGTTGCCGGCGCCTTCACTTACATGGTGCAACTCAACGAGGGCCTGTCCATCACCAACATGCGCGACCAGGTCTCCTGGGGCTTCTACATCTCAAACTTCACCTTCCTGGTTGGTGTTGCGGCGGCGGCCGTTCTGCTGGTAATACCTGCGTACGTCTACCACTGGAAACCGATTAAAGAAATCGCCTTGCTTGGTGAACTGCTGGCGGTTTCCGCTATCGTCATGTGTCTGCTCTTCGTGACCGCCGACATTGGCCGCCCGGACCGTTTCTGGCACCTGATCCCCTTCGTCGGCATTCTGAACTTTCCGCAGTCACTACTGGCCTGGGACGTAGTCGTTCTCAATATTTACCTGGTGCTCAACCTGACTATCGCCGTCTACTACCTCTACAACCTCTATTACAAGCGGAAGCCAAACGAGAAGTTCATGACGCCGTTGTTGCTCTTCTCGATTCCGGCCGCCATTTCAATTCACACTGTAACGGCCTTTCTCTACAGCGGCCTGGGTGCCCGGCCTTTCTGGAACGCTTCGATCCTGGCACCGCGTTTTCTTGCTTCAGCCTTCTGTTCCGGTCCGGCGTTTATGATCCTGATCTTCCTGTTGGTTCGCAAGTACACTCGCTTCGAGATCAAAGGCGAAGCCATCCAGAAAATTGCGGAACTGATCGCCTACGCGATGGCTGTCAATCTCTTCCTGTTGGGAGCTGAGATATTTAAAGAGTATTACACCGCCAGCGTTCATCTGGCACCGATGAAATACCTGCTCCAGGGTTTGCACGGCCATAATGCGCTGGTCCCATGGATATGGACTGCGATGATCTTCAACTTCACGGCATTCATGATCTTCCTGATCCCTGATACACGCCGCAACAATCTATCCTTGGTGCTTGGCTGTGTCCTGATCTTTATCGGTGTCTATATCGAAAAAGGTATGGGCCTGGTTATCCCGGGTTTTGTACCTGATGTCCTCCATGAGATTTATGAATATGTCCCCTCGGGCATGGAAATGATGCTTGCTATAGGAATCTGGGCGACCGGACTGTTCGTCTTCACCATGCTGTTGCGAGTGGCAATCCCCATTATGAATGGTGATTTCCACGTCGCTGATGATGGTGTCGGCTTTCATATTGGTGATAATCTGTTTTTTCATACCAAGGCGGACCGCGAAAAACTCGCCAAAGAATCCGGCGAAGATCCAGCAACAGAAACGACAGATCAACAATGATATTCAAGGGGCAGGCTGGCTCAGCAAGCAACCCATGTGAGCTGGCTTGTAATTTTTAAAACACCTGCTATATAAACGAACTTCTAGGATGAGAGGGAAACAATCTGTGAAAAGTCATGTTTGGCGACCACTGTTCGTGGTCATTGGCATTGTCGCCGCAATCCTTTTGTTTCGGGCGTTTTATGTCCCGGACAACTTTGGTTCGGGCGAGTACGGCTTCATGTACAGCTACCACAACAAGGACAATGAGGAGATCTGGAAGAATCAGCCCCTCAAGTACCGTGATACGGGCAAGCAGAAGATGCATGAATATTGTGCGGAGTGTCATGGCGATGAGGTCGATATTCGCACCAAGGACCTGCACGGCATTATTCCCCTGCGAGAATTGCCATGGACCGGCTCTCGACCATCCCAATGAACCGGAACTTCTGGTGATCGACACAAGTCGTGGTCTCTGCCTGCGCTGCCACACGTCGCTGCCTTACACCACCAGTGAGCGCAAGCGCATTCCAGGCATTGAGCCTGACGAGCATAACGTCGGTGAAGACTGCGTCGATTGTCACGATCCGCATAACCCGCGATTGGAGGATATGTAGTTATGAAGAGGCGTGATTTTATGAAAAACACGATTGTTGCCATCGCCGGCGCCTCGGTTCCTCTTTCGGCTCTCGAGTTCATAGATCCGAAAGAAGTCCTGGCTGCTAATCCTGATATTCACTGGGCATTTCTGATCGACACCTATAAATGTGTCGGCTGTGGTTTCTGCGTTAAAGCCTGCAAGATTGAGAATGACGTTCCTCTCGAGGCCAACGTCAGCCGCACATGGGTTGAGCGTTACGTCTATACCAAGGACGACCGTCGCTACATCGACAGCCCGAAGGCGGCTCAAAATGGTTTTATCGACTCGAAAATTGATCTTGGCCCGCAATTCGGCTTCAAGGAAATTGACCCGGACAATGTTGGCAAGGCTTTCTTCGTGCCCAAGCTCTGCAATCATTGTGCGACGCCTCCCTGCACCCAGGTCTGTCCTGTCGGTGCCACTTACAAGACCGATGACGGCATAATCCTGGTGGACCGCTCCTGGTGCATCGGCTGCGGCTACTGCGTCATGGCCTGTCCCTTCGGCGCCCGTTTTTTTCACCCGGTGCACCATACGGTCGACAAGTGCACTTTCTGCTACCATCGTATCACCAAGGGTCTTGAGACCGCCTGCATCAACGCCTGCCCCTTTGGCGCCCGCAAGATGTGTAACATCAGGGATATCAATGACCCGATAACGCAGATCATTCTCAATGAGCGCGTCGGCGTCCTGAAAGATGAATTCGGTACCAAGCCCCAGGCCTTTTACATCGGCCTCGCCTCGGAGGTGCGTTAATCATGGTTGATCAAGTTATGCACGTTCACGGAGAGCTCTGGACCGTCAAGGAGCTCTTCGTTCTCCCCAACGAATATATCTACTGGTCGATCCAGATCGTTATGTATCCTTTCATGACGGGCCTGGTTGCCGGTGCCTTTGTCCTTTCATCCCTCTACCACGTGTTCGGGGTAAAACAGCTTAAAGAGATAGCCCGCTTTTCCCTGGTCTTCTCCTTTGCCCTGTTACCGGTGGCAATGATGCCGTTGATGTTGCATTTGCAGCAGCCGTTCCGCGGTATTAATGTCATGATGACACCGCACTTTACCTCGGCAATTGCAGCCTTTGGTATTGTCTTTATGACCTACGCCTTCATCGTCGCTTCGGAGATCTGGTTTGAATATCGCAAGCACTTTGTCTTAACGTCTCAGGCGCTTGCAGCCCAGCCAGAAAAAAGCAGCTTTGACAACCTGCGCATGCTCTTCTTCAAAGCGCTGACCCTTGGCGCTATGGACATCAGTGACGAGGCCATCCAAAAAGACCACAAGGCGGTCAAGAAACTAGCTTCATTCGGTATCCCGGTTGCCTGCTTCCTGCACGGCTATGCCGGATTCATCTTCGGTTCGGTCAAGGCCAACGCCCTCTGGATGACTCCTCTGATGCCGGTTATCTTCATCTGCTCTGCGGTTGTTTCCGGAATTGCCCTCTGCATTTTATGCTACGTCGTGACCATGGAACTCCGCAAGTTCATGGCCAAGCGCAAGATGAGCCGTTGGGCAAAAGAAGAAAATGCACCTTCTGTCGAAGAATTGCAGTCAGCCGAGGACCAAGAGATCAAAACAGCGGCCAACTACCTGCTCTATTTCATGATTGCCGCACTCACCCTGGAGATGCTCGACCTGATTTTCCGCGGCTATACCCAGGTGAAATCGTGGGACATTTTGCGTGAGGTCATCCTGGAACGCGATTTCACCAAGATTTTCATCATGCAGTACGCAATTGGCAACATCCTGCCTTTCCTGCTCATGGTACTCCCCGGTCGAACTATACGCCGCACCACGATCGCTACTGTGCTGGTCATATTCGGGGTGTTTATGATGCGTTGGAACGTTGTCATCGGCGGGCAGGCATTCTCCTTGAGCTTTGCCGGCTTCATGCATTATCACCTGCCGATTATTCCGCGCGACTGGGAGACCTTCCGTGAAGGTGCCGCTGGTGCTATGACCGTCATGGCTACACCCTTTGTGATCTTCTGGTTCCTGAACAAGATCGTTCCGGCATTCCTGAAGGAAGATGAAGTCCACTGACGGTATTTCCTGCACGTCAACCCAAAAGGCCGCTCCCGAATGGGGGCGGCCTTTTTTATTTTTCTATTCTTGAACAGACTTTAATCTGAGCAGTCCCGAAATGGCTAAGCAAAAATTTCGTCTACAAGGCTGCTACGCAGTAGGGCGGACTCTTTTGCGTCGCAATTTAGTTGAACATCTTGGCGCCGAGGTAGGACAGTGCCGGCCAGGCGATCAAAGTGGCGGAGACGAAGGCGAAGACGCCGAGCACGCTCATGATGGAGATGGTGTAACTGGCTTTTACGGTATTGATGATATTGGCTGCGTTTTTCATGGCGTTGCTCCTGTGCTTCTCTCGCTTGACGAAAGGGTTGGTTGTTAACGTTTCAATCCTGGCTAAAAAGTTCAGACTTAGTTGAAAAGTTTCGAGCCGATGTAGGCGAGTGCCGGCCAGGCGATCAGAACGGCCGAGATGAAAGCAAACACGCCGAGTGCGGCAATGATCAGAACCAGGTAGCTGCTTTTTACGGTATCCATAAAGTTAGTTTGAGTTTTCATAACGACCTCCTGTTGATTTGTTGTGTAATTTGTTCCTTACTCTTGATTAAAGTTTTAACATTAAAAGAATCTCATGTCAACAATAAAAGTTAAAATATTTTCATGTTTCTAAGGAAGCCTAACCTCGCCTTTTTTCTTGTGTTTTTTAAGCTTGTTTGATAAGTAATCACCCATTAATCTTTTTTATTAATCTGCTGTTTTTAAATTTGTTAACTTTCATGACAGCTTCATTAAGAGCCTACAAGCCGTCATTTCAGGAACAACAGGAGCTTTTTATGGCACAGTTTGAGATGGTCAAGGACTTTTTCCTTGGCATCAGCCGCAGCCGTATCTCATTTGTCGGCGGCATGCTCGTCACCATCACGACCCCTTTCCTGCTCACCTACATGCTGGCCGACACGATCTGGCATATCAAAAACCCCTATTCCGGCGCAGCAGTTTATCTTGCCCTTGGTCCGGTTTTTCTTCTTGGGCTGACAATGATCTTTGTCGGCGCCTTCTTTTTCCGTGGCGACCGTGACGCCCATCTCTTTACCTTTGAGTACCTGCGCAAGTATTTTACAGAGCCGGGCATGTTCCATCGTCTGCGCAAGAATATTTTTCTGATCGTCCTTCTGACCTCCATCAACGTTGCAGTATTCAGCATGTTTCTTTACCGGGCCTATCACTACATGGAATCGACATCGTTCTGCGGCCAATTCTGCCACACTGTCATGCAGCCTGAGCATACCGCCTTTCAGAACTCCGCCCATTCACGCGTTGCCTGTGTCGAATGCCATATCGGCTCTGGAGCCGGCTGGTTTGTAAAATCCAAAATCTCAGGGGCACGACAGTTGCTGGCCGTGGTCGCTGATACTTACCCGACCCCATTGAGACTCCGGTACATGGCCTCCGCCCGGCGCGAGACACCTGCGAGGAGTGCCACCGGCCTGAACTCTTCCACGGTGACAAGTTGAAAATCACCAAGCGTTTTCTCCCCGATGAACAGAACACCGTCGTACACGATGTCCTCTTGATGAAAATCGGCAGCGCCGGAGACCGGGCAAAAAGCTCTCACGGCATACACTGGCACGTTGCCCCGGAGAATAAAATCACCTACCGGTCCACAGATCACAGCCGCATGGTGATCCCGGAGGTTACCTGACCGAAGCTGACGGCACACAAACAATCTTCCGTACTTCAGATGCCGATGAATTATTACAAGACACAACAGCGACCGGCGAGACTCGCGAAATGGATTGCATTGATTGCCACAACCGGCCGTCGCACATCTACCTCCTGCCGGATGATGCCTGGACCTCAAGCTTGCAGAAGGCAACATCCCTCGTGAACTGCCATATATCAAGAAGCAGGCGATGGAGGTGGTCACGGCAAGCACGAGACCTCAGCCTTGCCCACGAAGCCATCACCAACAAGCTCAACGACTGGTATGGGGAGAACTACCCCAGTTGATCAAAACCAGCCGGAGCTGTTGGAGCGCGCTATCACGGGCGTCATTGCCGCCTACGCCGAAAACGTTTTCCCAAAGATGAAGGTTGAATGGGGCACCTATGTGAACCACATCACTCACGGCCCGGATTTCGATATCGGCTGTTTCCGCTGTCACGATGACATGCACGAAAGTCAGGATGGCAGAACCATCTCTGCGGACTGCAATACCTGTCACACCTTGCTGGCTATTGAAGAACAGGACCCACCAATTCTGAGGACATTGCAGGGAAAAGACCTCTAGAGCCCTCCAGCAAGTGAAACAGAAGAGCAGGTGAAACAAAAAGCGGGGACAGACTCGATATCGAGTCTGTCCCCACTTTATTATTTGGCTCAAGCAAGGGCTCTCAGATCAGACGATGCAACACTCCCCCTGCGGCCCCAAGGGCATCGATTCGGCGCTCAACATCCGCGTCATCCTCAAGAGGCGGGGCATGAAAACTTTTCTGCCTGGCATCAATCACCAGGCTGCCACGGCAGCCCCAATGTTTGACATGAGAGAAGGATTCAATCCCTTCAATATCGCTGGCAGGAGCTGAGCGGGTAAAAGTCACCCAGAGCAGATTCTGCAGATTCCGAGCAGAAAACTCGGCATCATCAACGATCACAATCAAGGGGAAATCATTGATCTCGTCATCCTGAGTGTAAGAACGGCAGAAGGCGACGAGATCTGTGGCCGGAACGCCGCGCTCGCCCTGCCAGGACTCGCCTTGTAAAACCAGCACACCAGGGGCGGCAATCTGCGCTCCGGAGAACCCCGCGGGCAAGCGCAACTCTCCGGGGATTTCAGTTGGTAAACTTCGTCGCACCGGACCGGAAGCCGCCATAACAACCTTTGAGCCGGCGTTCAAGCCTGATCCTGAATAATCGAGCGTGTCTATCGTGGTGCGTGTCTGGAAATGCAGGTCCCGGCGCCAATCTATCCGCGACAACAGAGACTTCAAGAACTCACCAATATCGTGAATATCCAATTCCGGTTGATCGGCTTCGTTGACAATCATCAGGTACTTGGCCAGTGACAACTGACCTTGACCGAGCAGTGCATTGGCCTGGGTGAGCAGTTCCTGCGGTTCAGGATTTTCAACATAGGGCAGATAACGTTCACTGCCAATCGCCAGCAGGAGAGGGTGCACTCCGGCGACGTCGACAGCGTGAATAGCCCGGACACCGGGGATCAGATCCGGAATTGCCGCACCGGTCATTTCATGAATCAGGGCACCGAAGGTTGTGTCTTCTTGAGGAGGACGACCGACAGTGGTAAAAGGCCAGATCGCGCCGGGACGATGGAAGACATGGGTAACTTTCATGACCGGAAAATCATGAGCCAGGCTGTAGTAACCCAGGTGGTCACCGAAAGGACCTTCCGGGCAGGTCTTCCCGGGAATAATATGGCCACACAGACAAAAGTCCGCTTCAGCCGGAGCCAGCAGGCCATTGGGCGTCTTTACCACTGGCAGTCGATGCCCACCAAGCAGGCCGGCAAAGGCCAGTTCAGGCATCCCCTCAGGCAGCGGCATGACTGCAGCCAGAGCCAGACTCGGCGGGCCGCCGACAAAAACATTAACCGGCAGGGGCCGGCCTTTTTTCAGAGCAGCCACATGATGTACACCGATGCCGCGGTGAAGCTGGTAGTGCAGTCCGGCTTCATCAGGTGCGTATTCGCCACCAGAGATCTGCACGCGGTACATACCGAGGTTGGATCCACGCCAACCGGCTTTGTCCGGAGCCTCCGTATAAACCTTCGGCAGCGTGATAAATGCGCCGCCATCTTGAGGCCAGGAAACTAACTGCGGTAGCTGTGCAAGAGTCGTGGTGTGCTGCAGCAAAGGACCACTACCCACAGTCTTAGGCAGCAGGTGCCAGGCATGACGAGCGAGGCCGAAGGACGCACCAATCTCGCGAAAAGCCGATCCCGGATCAACCTTCAACTCAACCAGACGTTCAATGGCCGACAAGGTATCACGAAACAGGTAGCGGGCTCGTTCAAGGGTGCCGAACAGGTTGCCAAGCATGGGGAAATCACAGCCCTTGACCCGGGTAAAGAGCAGCGCCGGGCCACCGGCGGCATAGACCCGGCGCTGGATGGCTCCGATTTCAAGCAACGGGTCAACTTCGACTTCGATACGCCTTAACTGTGCTGTTCTTTCAAGATCGGCGACAGTGTCATTTAGATTGCGATAACCCATGGTGAATAGACAGTCTCAAACGAGGTTGGCAAAAAGAGAGAGACCATTGTACCCAGAGTCTCAGGGGAAGACAAAAGTTTTATGGAGAACAGAGGACTCTGGCAGAAAACGAGCAAATCTCGTATACTGTCAAACCATGAAAAGCGAATGGCAGGAACTGATAAACTCTCCCTCCGAAACCAGCCTGAAACGGCTGGTGATGATCGTTTATGCCCTGCAGGCGGCCAGTCTTTTTACCGGCAGCCTGACTCTCTTCGCCGGTATTATTATCAACTATGTTCGCAAAGAAGATGTTCAGGGAAGTTGGCTTGAAAGCCACTTCCGCTGGCAGATAAAAACTTTTTGGTACACGCTCCTCTGGATGGTGATCGGCGCGGTCACTACCCTTTTCCTGATTGGCTGGGCCATTCTGCTGGCCGGCTCACTCTGGTTGACCTACCGTTTCATCAAGGGTTGGATCTATCTCAGCGAACACCGCCCCATGAACATCTGACAGAAGGGCGGTCAGCTGCGCAGAGCAAGCTCCTGCTTCTCAAGGAGCAGGACACGATCACGCAGTTCCGCAGCTTTTTCAAATTCAAGATCAGCGGCAGCCTGCAACATTTCAGCTCGCAAACGATCTCTTTCAGCAGTTAACTCTTCTTGAGACCCATATTCTGCCAAAGCCTCGGCAACCAGACTTTCCGTTGTCGATTCGGACTGCGTGAGTACATCCAGAATCGTCCGGAATGATTTACGCACCGTTTGCGGGGTAATGCCGTGAGTCTGGTTATAGCTCAACTGAGCCACTCTGCGGCGATCGGTTTCATCGATACAGGCTTGCATAGAGCGCGTGGTCTTGTCGGCATACATAATCACCCGGCCATCAACATTGCGGGCCGCACGACCGCAGGTCTGGATCAAAGAGCGGGTGCTGCGCAGGAAACCTTCCTTGTCGGCATCAAGGATCGTCACCAGGGCAACCTCGGGAATGTCGAGGCCTTCACGCAGCAGATTAATGCCGACCAGCACATCAAAGAGCCCCTGACGCAGATCACGGATAATCCTGATGCGCTCGACCGTATCGATATCGGAATGCAGGTAGCGAACCCGGATGCCTATCTCATCCAGGTATCCGGTCAGGTCCTCGGCCATCCGCTTGGTCAGGGTGGTCACCAGCACCCTGCCTTTTTCAGCCACAACCAGGCGAATCTCGTGAACCAAGTCATCAACCTGGTTGCGGGCGGGACGAACTTCCAAGGGTGGGTCCACCAGGCCAGTCGGCCGGACAATCTGCTCGACGACCACACCATCGGACTGGGTCAGTTCATAGTCTCCCGGGGTTGCCGAAGCATAGATCGTCTGGATTTTCTTGTCATTGAACTCATCGAAAGTCAACGGCCGGTTATCAAGAGCCGAAGGCAGACGGAAGCCATATTCAACCAGAGTCTCCTTGCGGCTGCGATCACCGCGATACATACCGCCGAGTTGAGGCACGGTCACATGACTTTCGTCGATAAATATCAAAGCGTCCTTGGGGAAATAATCAAATAGTGTCGCCGGTGATGAGCCGGCTGGCCGACCATCCAGACATCGCGAGTAATTTTCAATACCCCTGACAGAAACCCATCTCCTCCATCATTTCTATGTCGAAAAGGGTGCGTTGTTCGATACGCTGGGCCTCCACCAGACGATTCTCGCTACGCAAAAGCTGGATGCGCTCACGCAATTCTTCCTGAATCTCACGAATCGCCCGATCCAGGGTCGGCCTGGTGGCGACGTAATGACTGGCGGGGGAGATTGCGGTCGCCGGGAGACGATCGATGACCTTGCCGCGCAGTGGGTCGATTTCACTGATTGCTTCGACTTCGTCGCCGAAGAACTCGATACGCAGAGCTCGTTTTTCTTCGTAAGCCGGAAAAACTTCCACCGTATCGCCACGTACCCGAAAACTGCCACGATGGAAGTCAATATCGTTGCGACTGTACTGGATATCGACCAGGCGGCGCAACAGATGATTGCGCTCAAGCTCCATCCCCTGCTCCAGGCGGACCAACATGCCATTATAGGCTTCCGGTGAACCGAGCCCGTAGATACATGAAACTGAAGCAACGATCAGAACATCACGCCGGGTCAACAAACTGCGCGTGGCGCTATGACGCAACTTATCGATCTCCTCGTTGATCGAGGAATCCTTTTCGATAAAGGTGTCTGTCGTAGGAACGTAGGCTTCCGGCTGATAGTAGTCGTAATAGGAGACAAAATACTCGACGGCATTGTCAGGAAAGAGTTCTTTGAATTCACCGTAGAGCTGAGCTGCGAGGGTCTTGTTGGGGGCAAGAACAAGAGTGGGTCGCTGAACCTGCATCACCACGTTGGCCATGGTGAAGGTTTTGCCCGAACCGGTCACACCGAGCAAAACCTGGTGACGATCGCCACGCCGGATACCTGCGGTCAGTTCAGAGATGGCCTGCGGCTGGTCACCTTGTGGTTGAAAATCGGTCTTTAAAATAAATTTGGCCATAGGGATCTACAAAGGCAAGACAAACAACATTATTTCATTTTCCAGGTTGTCCCCTCCGGACTATCCAGCAACTGCACTCCTTTGACCATCAGTTCATCACGAATCTGGTCCGCTCGGGCAAAATTCCGATTAGAGCGTGCTTCACGGCGTTCCACGATCAGGGCTTTGATGTCTGCTTCACTCAATCCAGTCTCAGCCAGCCCTTCCTGGGCACTACGGGCCAGCCAGGACGCCGGCTCCGAACCGAACAGGCCCAGAACATCGCCCAGCCGAAGCAAGTCATCACGTCCTTTGCCAAGAATCGCCTGTAGTTGACCATTCAGATTGTTTTCTTCAGCCAGGATTCTATTGATCGCCCGCACAGCATCGAACATCCGACCAATCGCCAGAGCCGTATTGAAATCGTCATCCATGGCACTGCGAAAACGCTCTTCAAGCTGGGCCAGCCGCTCAACCGGCACCGCCAGAGCATCAGTCACGCCACCTTGTCTTGCGTCTGCATCTGCCTTGTCGAGAGCTTTTTCAAGATGCGCCAGAGCCTCGTAAAAACGACTCAAACCGATGCGAGCGTCCTCAAGATTCTGGTCGGAAAAATCGATCGGCGACCGGTAGTGGGCAGTCAAAAGAAAAAACCTGACAACCTCCGGGTCATAGCTCTTCAGAATATCTCGAATCGTAAAAAAGTTGCCCAGCGATTTGCTCATCTTCTCCTGGTTGACATTGACAAAGCCGTTATGCAGCCAGTATTTGACAAAAGGCTTGCCGGAGGCACCCTCCGACTGAGCAATTTCATTCTCGTGGTGCGGGAAAATCAGGTCGCGGCCACCCCCATGAATATCGAAAGTCGTGCCGAGCAGAGCTGAACTCATCGCCGAACATTCAATATGCCAGCCAGGCCGACCGGCACCCCAGGGCGACTCCCAGCTCGGCTCACCAGGCTTGGCAGCCTTCCAGAGGGCGAAGTCCATCGGGTTGCGCTTCTGTTCACCGGGAGTAATCCGTGCACCAGCCTGCATCTCTTCCATATTGCGCTTGGAGAGTTTCAGATAGGGGGGAAACTTGTCGACAATGTAATAAACATCGCCCGCCGACTCATACGCCAAACCCTTAGCGATCAACTGCTCAACCAGAGTGATGATCTGGGCGATATGCTCCGTCGCTTTCGGTTCATGAGTCGGCTTACGCAGACCGAGAGCGGCCATATCTTCATCAAAAGCCCGGATAAAGTCTTCAGCGAGTTCCTGGCTTGGAATACCGCGCTCGTTGGCACGGGCAATAATCTTGTCATCAACATCCGTGTAATTGCGAACGTAGGTCACATCGTAGTCGCAGTATTGCAGATAACGGTAGATGATATCGAAGACGATATTGGCCCGCGCATGGCCGATATGACAATAATCATAAACCGTCACTCCACAGACATACATGCCCACTTTGCCGGGGACAAGAGGCTGAAATTCTTCTTTTTTTCCTGACATCGTATTTAAAACACGTAATGGCATAAACTCTTCTCCGGAAGGCTTTTTAGCATCTCTATTCGCAGCGCCCGCCTTTCATATCACAGAATAGCTGACAGGCAACAATCCTCAGTTTTTTGTCAGTTTGGCCCAGGTGTCGCGCAGGGTTACGCTGCGATTGAAAACCAATCTTCCCGGCTGGGAATCTTCACTATCAACACAGAAATAACCCAGGCGCTCAAACTGGAAAATCGCTCCAGGAGCCACCTCGGCAAGGCATGGTTCCACAAACGCCTGCGCAAGGACTTCAAGGGATGCTTCGTTGAGCAGTTCGCGATAATCGCGACCTTTTTCTGCCGCCGGATCGGCAACGCTGAGCAAACGATCATAAAGACGGACTTCGACCGGCACGGCATGCGCAGCAGAGACCCAGTGGATAACCCCTTAACTTTCTTGCGCCCTTCCGGCCAGGTGCCGCCGCCAGTCTCCGCATCGTAACTGCAACGCAACTCCGTCACTTCACCGGAAGCGGGGTCTTTGATCACCTCATCACAACGGATGACATAACCGTAGCGCAGACGAACTTCGCGCCCCGGGCCCAGGCGGAAAAATTTCTTGGGCGGATCCTCCATGAAATCATCCCGATCTACATAGATCTCGCGACTGAATGGAATGGTGCGAGTCCCCATGGAGGGGTCCTTGGGGTGTCTGGCAGCAACAAACTCTTCTGTCTGCCCTTCAGGATAATTGGTAATAGTTACTTTTAGAGGACGCAACACACCCATGGCACGCGGTGCCACCTGATCGAGATCTTCGCGGACACAGTCTTCGAGAACGCTCATATCAATAACGCTGTCGCTTTTGCCGACACCAATCCGAGTGCAGAAAGTGCGAATTGCCGCGGCGGTAAAACCGCGGCGGCGCATCCCCGAAAGGGTCGGCATGCGCGGGTCGTCCCAGCCGGAGACATGCTTTTCATTGACCAGTTCCAGCAGACGACGCTTGCTCATAACCGTGTACGTAAGGTTCAGTCTGGCAAACTCGATCTGTTGCGGGTGGTAAATCTCCAGCGCTTCACAGAGCCAATCATAAAGAGGACGATGATCCTGGAATTCGAGGGTACAGAGAGAATGGGTGATCTTTTCGATGGAATCTGACTGACCATGGGCAAAATCATACATCGGGTAGATGCACCAGGCATCTCCAGTGCGTGGATGCGTGGCCCGCAGAATACGATAGAGAACCGGGTCACGCAGGTTCAGATTGGGTGAGGCCATGTCGATTTTGGCACGCAGCACCCGCGAACCGTCAACAAACTCGCCGGACCGCATACGTTGTAACAGGTCGAGGGTCTCTTTGCTGCTGCGACTGCGATAAGGACTCTCCTTGCCAGGCTCAGTCAAGGTGCCGCGATACTCACGCATCTCCTCGGGGCTCAGATCACAGACATAGGCGAGACCCTTTTCAACCAGTTTTTCCGCATAACCGTACAAAGCCTCAAAATAGTCCGAGGCATGATATTCGTGCTCCCCCCCAGTTAAAACCCAGCCAGCTCAGGTCGGTTTTAATGGCATCGATGTATTCCTGCTCCTCCTTAACCGGGTTAGTATCGTCAAAGCGCAAGTGGCATCGCCCCTGATAGTGGCTGGCCAAGCCGAAATTGAGACAAATTGATTTGGCGTGACCGATATGCAGATAACCGTTGGGTTCCGGCGGAAAGCGTGTAATGACAGTCTTGTGTTTACCGCTGGCGAGATCCTCATCGACAATATTGCGAATAAAATTGGGCCCCAACGGTATAGCGGGTTGACTCATCTGGCAGTTACTCCTCATAGGTCGCGATTAGTGTTCCGTGCGGCAAAACTATTTCCTGGTTGATTCTATCAGGACCACCGCATGTGCGGAAATCCCTTCACCGCGACCGGTATAGCCAAGTTCTTCGGTGGTCGTAGCCTTGACATTGATGCAGCCGCTCGGCACCTGGCAGACTTTGGCCAGGTTGGTGATCATCTGGGCGACGTAAGGCGCCAGTTTGGGTCGTTGAGCAACGATTGTGGTATCGAGGTTACCGATCCTGTATTTCCGGGTCTGCGCCAGACCAACGACATGTTCAAGCAGTAACAGGCTGTTGATCCCCTTGTAAGACGGATCAGTATCAGGAAAATAACGGCCGATGTCACCAAGGCCAAGGGCGCCGAGAATCGCATCGGAGACAGCATGCAACAGGACATCAGCATCCGAATGGCCCAAAAGTCCGTATTCGTAGGGAATCGTCACACCGCCCAAAACCAGGGGGCGGTCGGGAACCAGTCGATGAACGTCAAAACCATGGCCGATACGCATCATGTCAGATTCACCTCTCCTGTTGCCAGCAGGGCTCTGGCCAGGGCCAGGTCCGCCGGTGTTGTTATCTTGAAATTGTGGGGATGCCCGGGCAAAACCGCAACCGGCCAACCGCACCATTCGATCAACGAAGCATCATCGGTGCCAACATAACCGTTGGTATAAGCCCGCCGATGAGCCTCACGAATCCGTTCACAACGAAAGGCCTGGGGCGTCTGCACCTGCCAGAGCAGGCTGCGATCAAGCGTTGACCGGACCCGGCCGTCAAAAACCTCTTTGATAGTATCCTGTACCGGGATAGCCAGCAGGGCCGCCCCCTCAACAGAGGCCAATTGCACCAAAGGGCCGATCTGCTCTTGTGGAAAAAAGGGACGAACTCCATCATGAACCAGAATGACATCCTGGCTCGTGGCGCCACAAGCCTCCAGACCCTTACGCTCCTATTCCTGGCGTCCGCCTCCACCTGGGATCACACCACCAATCTTCTCCAGGCGATAGCGATCTACCAACTCAGCCCGACAGAAAGCGACATCCGGCTCCGGAACAATCAGGTGAATGGCCGTGATTTGGGGATGAACAGCAAGACGCAACAGGGTCTGTACCAAAACCGGCTGATCGCCCAGCTCAAGATACTGTTTTCTGGTGTTGCCGCCAACTCTGCTGCCGCTACCAGCAGCTGGGACCAGAACATGAATATTCATAAAGTCATCCTGACAAGCTCCTAGTTGCCATTTCTAT
>PVMK01117949.1_pt1 | contig 16041 bp, 15 predicted proteins | sample 1853481 | NCBI WGS metagenome assembly PVMK01 (sample SAMN08533507, study PRJNA380276) | Marine sediment metagenome, whole genome shotgun sequencing project.
GTCTCTATCCTCCACACGGCCCTCCTCACGGGAAATCCCCGTGTTGCCTCTCAAGTAATTGTTGTCTAATGCTCTTGAGGCATTAGAATTAGGGCACTTCCTAGTTGTGTAGACGAAAAACGACTCCTTATAATGGATGAGGAAGGCGCCGTACCCAAGTGGTTAAGGGAGCAGTCTGCAAAACTGCGATTCAGCGGTTCGATCCCGCTCGGCGCCTCCATCGTTAGCCCCAGTTAAGATAGTAATGATAACTCAGAAGTCTGGTCCTGCCTTTAACCTAGAAATAACTTTTGAGGTGAATAAGTAATGGCCGTACCTATTTCACAAATGTATACCGTTTCGCAGTATGCTCTATCGCAACATCTTCGGGGGGTTACGCGCTATCCGTTGGTTCTGATGCTGGAACCCTTGTTTCGCTGCAATTTGGAGTGTGCCGGATGTGGGAAAATCCAATATCCGGATCATATTCTGAACCGCCGATTGACGCCGGAACAATGTTGGACTGCGGCTGATGAATGTGGTGCTCCGATTGTCAGCATTCCTGGAGGAGAGCCGCTTATTCATCCGGAAATGCCAGCTATTGTAGAAGGACTCGTGAAGCGCAAGAAATATGTCTATTTGTGTACAAATGCCATTCTTCTTGAGCGAAAATTGCAGGAATATACTCCTTCAAAATATCTGACGCTCAGTATTCATATGGATGGACTGAAAGAAGAGCATGATCATGCGGTGTGCAGGGATGGGGTATATGATGTAGCGGTGAAAGCGATTCGAGCAGCATTGGCAAAAGGGTTCCGCGTCACGACCAATACGACCCTGTTTGATGATGCTGATCCTATTCGCGTCCGTCGTTTCTTTGATGAAATGATGGAGTTAGGCGTCGAAGGGATGATGATTTCACCGGGATATAGTTATGATAAAGCCCCTGACCAACGGAGCTTTCTGAAGCGTGATCGAACGCGATCGCTGTTTTCCCAATTGCTCTCGCAGCGTAAACGACAATGGCGGTTCAATCAGTCACCGTTGTTTTTGGAATTCCTCATGGGCAAGCGTGACTATGAATGTACGCCGTGGGGAAATCCCACGTACAATATTTTTGGCTGGCAACGTCCCTGCTATTTATTACAGGAAGGGTATGTCTCCACATTTCGAGAATTAATGGAAAAAACGGAGTGGGAGCATTATGGGACCGGACGGCATGAGCAATGTCGAGATTGTATGGTGCATTGTGGCTATGAAGCCTCGGCCGTCAAAGATACATTCAGCTCTTTGGGTGGGTTTTTCGGAACGGTCAGAGGCACGCTTTTCCCCAATTCGGTATAAGGGCTGCTTGTCTGCCTCAACGATTCTCCAATTGGGGATCTGAGATAGTTATTAAGTCATGAGTGCCCACAACTCTTCAGATGGCCATCCACAATCATGGGAAGGACGCCGGCTGCAGCCTGCCAATGAAGCAGAACTGCAGGACGCCCTTGGTCGCGCAGTTGACTACCGAGGTGACGTGACAATTCACCTCAAAACCGGAGAGCAGAAAACTGGCTATGTATTTGATCGCCAAGATGGACCTCCCCACCCGTTTGTCAAGATTTTTTTGGCTAACCAGCCTGAGCCCTGCACAGTGAATTGCCACGACATTGTCGAAGTAGAATTCAGTGGGGAAGATACGGCATTTGGTCGTTCTTGGGAAGATTGGGCGCAAAAGTGGCAAAAGCCTCAACTGAGTTAGATCTGTCCAGCTTGATTCTTTTCTTCTGGACCTTCTCTTTTCCAAATTTCCTACATCAACAATTCAGAATTCATCAAAAGAGGGTAGCTGGGAAATGCTGCCCGTCATTGGGGAGTCGCGGGCACCCACTAAACAGAAGATTTGATTGACGCTCGACGGTAGTCTGTGATAAAAATCTGGTCTTTTTCGGGGCCGATAGACCTATAGCAGGTAAGCGGATTTGGGTCGGGTTGAGATTGCTTCCAGAGGCGAGTATTTTTTTACCTGAAGAGATTTGAGAAAGAAAAATAATAAAGGGTGTGGATATCTGAAAAGAATCTGAGACAGCAACCTCTTTATTTTTTTCTATTTAAAATTTTGGTGTCCTTACCCTCATCCCGTCTGTTTATTCGTATGCCCTTTAAAGAATTAATTTTTCGGGAAAGCGTAGTTGCAATCAGGTAAGAGAAGATAAAATAGAGGAAGAAAGTTAAGTAGAAATTAAGAATCACGACACGAGGGGGAACTAATGAACGAATACCGAAATGTGAAAAATTTGATGGTTGTGGCATTGGCTTTTATTGGAATCTCATTAACCGCTTGTGGTGGTGGGGAAGGTCCCCCACAGCCTCCTCCTCCGGCACCGCCTGAATATGCCGACAAACATATGCCTGATGGCTATTGGAATAACCCCGAAATTCTTGAAGAGGGGAAAGCCATCTTTACTGGAATAGAAAATATTGATGTCAATTGTGCCAGTTGCCATGGAAAAAACGGCAAGCCTGTCAAGGCGGGTGCCCGGGATTTCCGACGGTCTGAACAAATGGAACTCTATTCAGATGCGGTATGGTTTTGGCGAGTGAATGAAGGTGTGAAGGGAACCAAAATGAAACCCTGGAAGAGCAAGCTTTCCGAGGATGAAATATGGAAAGTGATTGCCTATGAATCCACCTTTGGGCTCAAAGGCAAGGAATGGGATGTGAAGTATACTAAATGGGTTCCTCAGGGAACGGCTGGTACAGCGCCAGCGGCCGAAGCGCCAGCAGCGTCCGAGGCCCCGGCTGGTGAAGCACCAACGTCTGAGGCCCCAGCTGGTGAAACATCAGCGTCCGAGGCACCAGCTGCTGAAACGTCCTCAGATTCGGCAAAATGACATAGCCTACAAGTAATCTCCCGGACGGGAAGAAAGATAAAGGAGGGGTGCCACCCTTGAAAACCTTACATCGAAGCGTTTGGATTATCTTTGGTCTGATGGTATGTGGGGCAGCAGTTGCCTATGCCCAAGTTCCTGATGCCCCATCCGTGGATTTCCCCTATACGGGAAATCGCACGGCCGTCTGGGTCGTAGCCAACCTGCATATTTTATTTGCTGCGTTTATTTTGGGTGCACCGATATTTGCTGTGGTGGCTGAATGGCTGGGCCACAAAAATAACGATCCGAAGTATGATCGTCTTGCCAAAGAAGTTATTAAAGTAACCGTCATTCTTTATAGTATGACGGCCTTGACCGGGGGGTTGTTTCTCTTTGTGCTCCTTGGCACCTATCCTGATTTCTCAACCTGGTTGATTAAGCATTTCTTTCTTGTCTTTGCGGTGATTTATCCGCTCTTATTTATCCTGGAAACCGTTATTCTCTACACATATTTTTATTCTTGGGATTCCATGAAAGGACCCTTAAAGGGGCGGCATATTGCCCTTGGGGTTCTCTTGAATATTGTGGGGACAGTCACGCTGTTTGTGATTGACGGGCCAACGTCTTTTATGAATACGCCCGCCAAAGCTGCGGAGGGTGTCTCATTAGTCGAATTTATTCAAACGGCCTCCCTCTGGGATAAAATGGCCAACTTTAGTTGGATGCCTCTTAATCTCCATAGAATTGTGGGGAATGTGACTTTTGGAGGCTTCATCGCAGGGCTGATCGCGGCCTATATGTATATGGGTTCGAAAACCGATGAAGAACGATCTTATTACGATTGGATGGGATTTGTGGGCAATATGATCGGAGTAGGCGCCCTGTTGCTGCTTCCGTTTATGGGATACCTCCTGGCCTACGAACTTTGCGATTATGATGCGTCGATTTGTCCCTATATGATGGCGGACCAATTGTCGATGTTCTTTGAAATGCAAGGCGCTATGATTGGGCTCATCTTTCTGGCCAGTAATTATTATATCTGGCTAAGTCTCAAACGCATTGAAGGCGTTGAGAAGATACGCATGTCCGGGTTTGTGGCTCTGGCTGTGCTTGTGATGCCGGCTGTGATGGGGTACGCCTGGTATTTGTTCCCGCCACCCGAATGGCAATCACTAATTTTCTTAGGGGCTATTATCTTTGTCCCAATGATTCTTGGAAAAGTGCCCGGTCTCAAAAACTTCACGGTTTCGGCTTTTACTATGATTAAGATAGGGTTTCTCATGATTGTGGTAGCCGATGCCATTTGGATGACACCCCACGGTTTTGTCGCTACCCAAGGATTGGCGACGCATGATCTTGAGCTACCGGAATGGGCGCAAGAGTTGGCTCTCATGCCTGCCAAAAATGCCGCTGCCTTCACCCTGGTGTTCCTCACAATTGTGAATTACATTATGTACAATCGTGCCATTAAACGCGGGACCATTATTTGGGGAAAAATCGATTTTGCTTCGCAATTTGTCTTGATTTTCCTTGCCTTTACAGCCATTTGGACTATGGGCCTGATGGGAACGGTTCGATCACTTACCAGGAAGTATTACCATGTGTATAATTTGGTTCCAGATTTTACGCAGGAGGCCTTTACGCCAACGTTGGCCTATTCAGCCTGGTGGATTACGGGGATCACGATTGTGTTTTTTGCTGTGGTCAGTTTTTCCATTCTAGTTACTCTTCGTCCGGGAAGTTCGAAGGTCGTAGTACCTCAGAGATCGCCTGTTCCCGTTGATGCCAATTAGAACGAATTTGGAAGAAAAGGAACCGTATGGCTAACCAAAGCTTCACGAAAAGTGTCCTAAAGAAAACAACCATAGGAATCATCATTGGGGCGATATTGGTTGTCGGGGCTCAACAGACGCATTTCCCGCCTATCTTTCAAATCATGTTTTTTCTTTATGCGCTGCTGGGCACGGCTGTGTTTATTCTCTTGGATGCTCCCCCAATGAAGCGTTTAGAGGGTATTAAGGCGGTTGCGGCATTGCTTGTATTTTATGTGCTGCTTTCGGGGATGTATATTGCCGGGGCAACCGTTCTTCCTCAATTCGATCCGACTATTGAAGCAGGCAAGATTGAGAAAGTACTCAAAATGCGAAAGGCCAGGTCGCAGCAGGGTAAAGCCGAGGAGCTTATTGCCAGGGCCAAAGCATTGGATGCGCGGGCGAAGGCGATTTCGAAGCTATTGAGGTCACTGGGAGCTAGCGCAAAAGTAGCAGCCGTAGAGGATGCAGGTGCAACACCAGGAGCAGCCTCTGGTGATATTGTGGCCTTGGGGAAAGAACAATGGGAGCTACAAGAATGCTACAACTGTCATAAATTATTTGGGTCAGGTGGGAAAAAACGTGGCCCAATCCTGGATAACATAGGGAACCTTATGACGCCGGAACAATTGAGGGAGAAACTTCTCTATCCCAAGAAGTGGAAAGCGGAAGGTTTCGATAAGCAATACAAAAAAGGCAAAATGCCGGATAAATATCGTGATCTGATGTTTGATGAAGAGGTCGATGCCTTGATAGCTTTTCTGACCACCTTGAAAGATACCTCGGTGAATACTCCAAAGCCGATTAAAATGTATTAGTAAGTGCGGCTAAGGATTCGTCTCTCGCTATGCAACCAAAACTTACCGCCAAAGCTCTCTGTGGTGACCAGGAAGTCGGAAAGATTTCCAAAGTTATTGTTGATCCTTTGTCACATGAAATCAGTCATGTGGTTGTGAGGGAAGTGGGAGCTCAGGGAATTGATCGTCAGATCCCTATCGGACAAGTGCAGCAGGTGGTGAGCGAAGAAGAAATTGTCCTCCGGTGTTCGCCGGAAGAGTTTGTCCAATTTCCCGCAATTGAGCGAGAGCAATATGTCACAATCCATGACGTAGAAATTGCGCATTTGGAAGATCACCTGCATGTGGAGCCTGGTGAAGTATTGGTGCCGCTCCCCCAGTTGGAACAAGGCGTTCCGCGAAGGACATTTTTTACTAGTATGACTGGTGCGATTGGGGCACTTATTGCACTCCCGCTGGCATTTCCGGTTTTAAAATTCTTGATGAAGCCTATGTATGTCCCTTTCGACAATGCTTGGTTTTCTGTTGGGAATGTGAAGAAAATAAAAAAAGAAAATATTGGCTTTCAATTTAAGTTTACCCGAGGCTTTAAAGAAGCCTTTATGCCGGAGCAGCAAATTGAAAAAAATATTTGGGTTGTGAAGGCCACACCTGAAGTCCAAAAGGCGGTATATGGTGGGAAAGACGCCAAATTCTTCGGTAATAAAGGCGACTTGCTTCATGTGAATAAGGCCAATTCCCCGTACATCGGATTTTCTGGGAAGTGCCCTCATTTGGGGTGTGGGTATAAGTGGAGACGAACGAAAAGTAATCCGGATGGAGTGTTTCTCTGTCCTTGTCATCTGAGCCTGTATGATGAAGCAGGGAGAGTCATTAGTGGCCCAGCCCCTCGTGGCCTGGATGTCCTGCCTCTTAAAGTTGATGCCGCCGGAGAAATGCAAATTGTTGATATTGAATACAAGGCCGGCGTAAAGGCTCAAATCCGCCTCCTTTAGAAGCATCTATTTCATTCGAGGAATATTCCTTCATGCAGCAGGAACCTCAGCCCGTTAACCAACCCAATCCGTTTGAAAAAGTTATTGAATTCGTTGATGAGCGAGTGGGTCTGAAGACTATTCAGGCTAAAATGATGAATGAACCGATCCCTGGTGGTTCCAGGTGGGCATATGCCTTTGGGTCGGTTCTCCTCTTTATTTTTATTCTTCAAGTGGTCACTGGGATCTTACTGATGTTTTATTACGTCCCCAGTGCCGACCATGCCTACGACAGCACCCAATACATCATTCACGAAGTCGATTACGGGTGGTTTATTCTGAGTTACCATTTTTGGGGTTCGTCGGCCATGGTGGTGATGGTGTTTGCCCACATGTCGCAAGTGTTTTTGTGGGGAGCGTATAAAAAGCCAAGAGAGTTAGTATGGCTGGTTGGATTAGCGCTCTTCGGTATTGTGATGGGATTTGGGTTTACCGGATATTTGTTGCCGTGGGATCAACGGGCCTATTGGGCCACCGTCGTTGGTGTCGAAATCATGGATAAAACCCCAATTATTGGGGATTTCATGGCCAGATTTTTGAAAGGTGGCCCTACTCCCGGTCAGATGACGTTGAGCCGGTTTTTTGTCATCCATGTCATGGTCTTGCCCGCAGCGCTCATGGGTTTAGCGGGCCTGCATATCTTCTTATTTAGAAAAGCTGGCCCTGCTGGTCCCTTTAGGGGGACTCCAGAAGAGCTAAAGGCCAAGACGGATTATTTCTTTCCACGTCAAATTTGGAAAGATATCGTGGCGATGGCGAGTGTGTTTCTGATCATCTGCTCATTGGCTTTCATTGAACCGGTGGTTTTGCTGGAGCAAGCCACGCCTGATCCAGGCGATTACCACCCTGAGCCTGAATGGTATTTCCTTTTTCTCTTTCAATTGCTTCGTCTGAAGATTTTTGGTGGGGAATTGGGCCAATTAATGGGATCCATTGTACTTCCCGGTGCCTTTATGGCTTTTTTGGCCGCACTTCCCTTTATTGATACCAACCCTGAGCGCAACCTCTTTAAACGACCGATAGCTCTCATTGGCTGGATTGTCATTATGGTCTTTATTTTGGTGTTTACGTGGTCAGCTATCATTAATCGTGAATTCCTGGATTAAATCGACTCTGCCAATGCCCATGTCGAATATTAAATTAGGCCTTCTTGTTTTTTGGCCCACCTTTTGGACGGGGTTTCCCATCAAAATGGTGTTCTGCCTGTTGTTGTTGGCCGCTCATATGCATCCCTGGGAAGGCACGGGGTTCTACCTTTTGTTATTGATCTCCCTCCCTGTTGATATTTGGGCACTAGGCCTTTGCGCACGGACCGTCATGATTGACCGCCTCAAGGTGGATCCACAGCCAGGTTTTGGGCTGAATCTCTGGATTCGCTGGGCCGTGTTTTCAGCCGTTGTGTTGCCGGTGATCCAAATCATCGTCTCTGAAGTAACCGGGGTCGCAAAGTCCGTCACCTCCAGCATTGTCCATTCCTTCAAAGAAGGCCTCTATCCCGCTCTGGGCGTTGCGGAACAGATTACTCTGGAATTAGTCATGTGGGGGAGTGTCGCAACGGTGGTCCTCATTCTCTGTATTTTGGGATGGCTGTATGGGCTTGGGAGGCTCACGCAACCATTTGTGAAAAACGCGAAACCTCTGGACGGGACAGAAGAGGAAAGAGCTAACTTCTGGGATGGTCTTCGGATCCCTTCAGACCAGCCACTTCTGTTGACGGCCTTTACCGGAGCCGGGGTGGTTCTGGTCTTTGTCTTCTGGACTCTGCTACCCTCAACGACCCCTCACCCCCATGAAGAATATGAGTTTATCTCCAGTGGACCAAAAGAAGAGAAGGTTGTACCCAAAAAAGTGTTAAAAGAAGCCGAGAAGGTGTTGGCTAAAGCAGAATTGGTGGTAAAAAAGCTTGAGGAAGAAAAGAGCGGTGAAACGAAAGATTCCAATGATCAAAAGCCAACAGAACCTACTGCCAAAAAGGCGGAACCAGAGAAAAAGAAATAAAGAAAATGGCATTGAAATTTTTCTGACCTAAACAGGAATGCGGCATGCGATTTAAGTATGCGAAGTTAGCCTGGTATCTTAAAAATGATCGAGTGAAGGGGGCCTAGCGATGAAATCGGCCAACCAAATACAACAATCAAGCGTTAGTAGGTTCCTGGAAAAAATGCCAATAATCTTTAAATGGGTGAGTTTTTTCTCAGTCTTGTTGCTTCCGGTTATAGCAATGGCTGCTGGGGCAGAAACCAAAGCCATGTCAGTGGAATATCGTGATGTTCCAGGAATTGGCAGTCGAAATTTGATATGGATTGTCGCCCAGCAACATCTCTTGCTGGCTGGGTTCGTGTTGGGTGTGCCGATTTTTGCGTGGGTCTGTGAGATTGTAGGGTGGAAAACCAAGGAAGCTCGATATGACAAGCTAGCCAAAGAGTTTACGAAGCTTCTGACCTCAGCCTATGCCACCACCGCCCTCTTTGGGGGGATTCTTCTCTTTCTGCTCATTGGCTTGTATCCAAAGCTCATGGCCTATTTGACCGATATGTTCTTTCCCTCTTTTATGGTGTACTGCCTCCTGTTTTTAGCAGAGACAGCCGTTCTGTATATGTATTGGTACGGCTGGGATTACTTTCAGGGGAATAAAAAAGTCTTTCATCTTTTTTTAGGATTCCTTTTGAATTTATTTGCCCTTGGGATCATGATGATTCCAAATTCATGGGCTACATTCCAGGCAAGCCCAGTGGTGGTTGGGGATGGGGATGCATGGGCGAGAGCCTGGATGGCTATGCAAAACCCAACCTGGATGCCGGTAAATATCCATCGCTTTATTGCAAATGTGGTTCTGGGAGGGTTTATTGTCGGGGCTTATGCAGGAATACGATACCTCTTGGCTCGCTCACAAGAAGAGCGTGAGCATTATGATTGGATGGGCTATGTAGGTAACTTTATCGGGGTGTTCGGTATGCTGCCACTGCCTTTTGCCGGCTATTGGCTCATGCGGGAAGTCTACCAGTACAACCAGCAGATGGGTATCACGCTCATGGGTGGATTCCTGGCGTGGTTGTTTATTCTCCAAGCCATGCTCATTGGTGTGCTCTTTCTCGGAGCGAATTATTACTTTTGGATGGGCATAACCCATCGAATACCCGGGTCAGAACAGCGGTATAAAAAGCCGATCATGGCCATGCTTGTGGTCTTGTTGCTGTGCCTTGGCGTGTGGATGACTCCCCATACGTTGGTGGCGAGCCTGGTGGAAGCCCAAAAAATGGGCGGAACACACCATCCTCTGCTTGGTGTATTTGGCGTGATGTCGGCCAAAATGACGGTGGCCAATATCATGATCCTCGTAACCTTTATGAGTTTTATCATGTATTGGCGCGCGGGAAAACAAGAAACCGCACGGTGGGCCAAAGCGGCAAAAGTCATCATGAATACCTTGTTGGCTATTGCTGGTATTGCGGTCATTGGTTTAGGCGTATGGGGTTATTTTGTACCGGCCATTATTCGTATTAATTATTTCTCCGTGTGGCAAGTCCTTATTGTGCTCTTTATTATGGTGACCTTTACGCCGTTGACCTGGTTGTTGTTGAAAAGTGCAAAGACGACAACAGAAATGGTATGGGGGAAAATGCCCATACGAGCCGGATATAGCTTGGTTCTGAATGCCGTGATGGTGATTCTGCTGATGTCTCTCATGGGCTATGCCCGATCCTCTTCACGAGTCCATTGGCACATTTATGGAGTGATGCGAGACACATCTGAATATGCATATTCGCCAGCCTTAGGCTATGCGGCAGCGTTTATGTCTTTGAATACGTTTGTCTATTGCTTGTTGGTGGCGTTTATCTTTTGGGTCGCGACGTTGGGGGATAAAGCCAAGGCCCCGCAGCCTAAGGGCACTCTGGCTGGCGTTCCTGGTGGTACTCCAGCCATGGCAGGGGGAGCTCCAAGTTCAGCCGAGAAGATTGAATCCGGGATTCTCGAAAACCATAAGTGAGGCATCATGAGTGAAGTTGCGTTACTCCAAATAATCGGTCTTTGCGTTGTCGGAATGGGGATTCTCATCCTGTTATTTATTAAGGGGATGTTTCTCCGTGTCATAGGATTTGTTGCCATGGTCTTGGGAACCTTTAGCTTAATTGCCTTGGGTGTGCCGCAAGTGGCCTCCTTACCTCCAGCTATTGAAAAATTTGATCTTGCGAGTGTGAAAAGCCCGGAAGATTTAGCGACCATTGGCCAAAAGATTTTTTTTAGTAAAGGGCAATGTGCCCTTTGCCATTCGATCGGACCAAGCGAGTCAGCTCGATGCCCTGATTTGAATGGCATTGGTGCGAAGTTGGCTCCAAAATTTCTTTATGAAAGTCTCACGCAACCGCAAGCGTATATTTATCTGGATTTTCGTCATGGAACAAAGCCTGAGGAATATCCTGCACGAATGCCCCATATCAATAAGGATCCCATTGGACTCACCCAGCCGGAGATATATTCAGTGATTGCCTTTCTTCAAAAGATGAGTGGAGAGCCTATTAGTATTAAGGTTGAAGATGTTATGGAATCTCAGGAAGAGCAGGCTGAAGCGGTAGAAGTTGCCTTCATTGCGAATTCGGTTTCTATGAATACTCTGTCAGCAGAAAGCGCCGTGGCTCCGTAAGACGGGAAATCGGAACACAGGAGGAATGATATGAAAGGTCCAATAGCGAGCGGGATAATCCTTCTTGTAGGGATGTTTATATTTTTAAAGTTTTTTCTTCCCCTATTTACGGCACCGCTTCCAGCAAGTTTGATTTATCTGTATCTGGCCCTTACGTTAAGCGGGATCATGATTTATGGAACGATGAGTGCGTCATCGTTGGAGTCTCTTATGGGTCCTATTTTCCGATTTTTGTCGGGGGAGGGGCAGTCGGGGGCTGGCAAAATGGCAAGGCTGGCGGTCTTGGTGTTATTCCCATTATTGGTCGGGTGGCAAACCTATACGAGTTTGGCTCCTAGCGATCTTCCTCCTGCAGAAAATCGGACTATTCACCCTGCTCCACCTAACGAATTTGTTGGATTAGCCAATCCCTATCAGAAAAATGAAGCCAACATCAATATGGGGAAGGGGCTGTATGCGGCTTACTGTTCGCCATGCCATGGAGCCAATTTTGATGGCAAAGGACCGGCAGCGCCAGGGTTTAATCCTCCCCCGGCCAATTTCAGTGATCCGGGTACAATCGCACAACTCCAAGAATCCTATTTATTCTGGCGGATTAAAAAGGGCGGTGTCGGCTTACCAATAGAAGGCATGCCGTGGAAGTCCGCCATGCCTCGTTGGGAAGTCGAATTGCCCGATGCGTTTATTTGGAAAATTATCATGGGTGAATACGATGGTGCTCATCAATCTCCCCGGACATGGGAAGAAGAAGAATAGCGGGCCCTCATCCATTACTGAGAACGGTGTTTTTCTGGAGAATATGACATGCTGAACAGACTGAGATTCCTCTCAACAATCATCTTTGTGGGAATATCCGGAATACTCGGTTTTTCGATTGGATTTGCCAGCGATCCACCTCCGGCTGACGAAGCTCTTGGAAGTGTGTCGGTGCGCATGTATCAAGTAGAGGGGAGTCTTCCTGCCGATGATCCGAACTCTTCCCAATGGGATTCGGTTCCCCAGTCTAAATTTAAATTAGCTCCACAAGTGCATTGGCCTGAACGTATTCAGGAAGTGACGGTCAAATCAGTGAAAGTCAAAGGCCTGCATGATGGGCAAAACCTGGCAATTTTAGTTGAGTATGAAGATCCTACTGAAGACCCCAAAGATGCTGCGGCTGTGGAATTCATGGTGGGAGATAAAAAAGCTCACTTTGCCCATGGGCAGGAAATGCTTCAAGTTGAGGGAGGTCCTGTCAATATTTGGTTCTGGAAAAAAGAAAATGGTAACGCGCTGGATATGAGTGCCAAGGGGTTTAAAACCCTGGCAACCCAAGAAAAACAAGATGTCAAAGCCACTGGAGCATGGGAAGATGGTTCTTGGAAAGTGGTGTTTTCGCGTGCACTCAAAACGGAAGATGAACAAGATGTCCAAATAGAACCGGGGGAGTGGCGGAGTGTTGCCTTTGCCTTTTGGGATGGGGCTGTAGTTGATGGTCTTGTAAAGGAAAAGGGCAGTCAAAAAGCCGTGTCTTCCTGGTGGTCCATTCGTGCCGAACCCAGTGCGGATAATTCCATATACGGGTGGGTGGTCCTTGGGGTTGCTCTCGCCGCAGGCTTTGAACTCGTTGTGGTACGGAAATTGAGAAAGGGCCAATCAGCATGAAACGGGTGGCCAGAAAAAATGTGATAGGAAAATTTTTGAAGTGTATGGCTCTGGTGTTGGCCGCCAGTCTTTTCTTATACGGCTGTGTGGGTGATGAACTAACAGCCAAAGGCAAAAAACACTATAACCATTATTGTAGTCATTGCCATGGAGAATCGGGGCAGCAAAATGAAGGATTTAATTGGGGACGCATGCCTGATCCACGGCCGAAAAATCTAGCTTCTAATGCAGAAATGTCGACATTTAGTGACAAGGAAATTTTCGATACCATCTATCGGGTTATGCGGGATACCGAAGATCCAGTGGTATTAGATGATATGGATTATTTTGCCGTCTCTACCATGCCGACGTTTAAGTACACCCTTTCCGAAGAAGAAATCTGGGGGATTGTTGGGTATGTTCGTACCTTACATGGCATGTCGCTAACCTATGATTTGGAGGGCCGCAAAAAAGAATTAGAAGACGCTTTCCAAGCGGTAAAGCCGGAAATGGAATCGGCCCAAGCCGCCTATGAAGCCGCCACTGAAAAAGTTGAAGCGGCTCAAGAAGCGTATGAAGAAACGTTGACCGATGAGCAACTTGAGGATTACGAGCCTGAAGAAATCACGCTTCCAGAAGAGGCCGTATTTCTCACTGCCAATACCAAATTTGAGAAAGCCAAAGCGGGAGTTGATAACTTTTCCAAGCGCCCCAAAAAGACACGTGTCGAACGTCCGGATCTCACCATTTCAGATAACGAACGAGTCGAGCAAGCAGAACGAGGGAAGCGACTCTATACGGACACCTATGGCTGTAACGGTTGTCATAGTCTCAATGACGTTGGTGGCTTAGTTGGTCCCGCACTAGACCGTGCAGGGTTTCGCCTGAATCCTACGTGGATTTATCGGTGGATTCGTAATCCACAGGCGATGAAAAAGCATACGCGGATGCCTAACTTGGGTGCTTCTGATGCAGACGCCAGAGCCCTCACCTATTATTTAGGAACCTTGCGCGCTCCTAAGCCTGAGCATCCCATCCCGGAAGCAGAATAACTTTTACACCGCTTTTGTAGATAGCGACACAGAGCTATTCTTCTTTTGTCTTGTCAAAAGAAGACCCTTGTTTCTTTCCAATCGTTTGTCGTGCCAAGATTTGGGGTAAATTGGATCGATCTGAGGGAGCACAACCGCAAGCGTAGCCAAGGCCTACGCTGAGGATTGCGCGAGTCAAGATCGGCCCAAGATGGCCTGAAGATGGGATGCGAAAATGGGAAGTTATTATTTCGCGAGCCCTAAGAGCAGTCCGGCCAGGACAACCACTCCTATCCAACAATGTTGCTTGAAGAGCTTGAAGGCTAGCTCGCTTGTAATCTCTGAGCGAAGGAGGATGACCTGATAGCCCATGAGAACAGCCACCAGCACCAATCCCACAAAGTATCCTGCCCCCAAATCACTAATCTCGCCAGCAAGAGACAGAAAAAACAGCATGAAGGAGGCCGCTAATCCTACTCCAAGCCAGGTATAGGAACCAAACAAGATGGCCGAGGATTTCACGCCGATTTTCAGATCATCTTCTCTATCCTGAATAGCATAAATCGTATCGTAGACAATGGCCCAACATATCGTGGCTGCAAAGAGCAGCCAGGTGCCTGTGTTTAATTCATTGCGAACGGCAGCCCAGGCCATGACGCCTCCCCAGCCAAACGCCACGCCCAGGATCAATTGCGGAATGTGAAGAACGCGCTTGCAGAAGGGATACAATCCGGCAAGCAACAAGGCCACAGGGCTGAGTAGCCATGTGAGGGGATTCAGAAACCATAAGAGCCATGCTGCAATGGTGAGTAGTATGGCTAAAAACCCCAAGGCATGTTTGGGCCGTAACTGTCCGGAAGCCAACGGTCGGTTACAGGTCCGTTCGACCTGGCCATCGAAGGAGCGATCTGCAAGGTCATTCATAATTACCCCGGCACTGCGCATGATAAAAGATCCAAGGACAAAAATAATAAGTAAATTGGTTGTTGGCCATCCGTTGGAAGCGAGGATGAGCGACCACAAAGTAGGAAAGAGTAAAAGTAATGTACCCGTTTGGTTAGACAGCCTGATCAGATTGGCAAAGGCTTGGTAGCGAGGTCCTAAGATGGATTCGGAAGAATCAGAGGGCTGTGAAGTTGGCATAAATGTGTAGGGAAATGTTTTGCTCGTGGATAAAAGTGAAACGATAAAGGGTATTCAACCTAAAAGCGGCAGTTGAGCGCGAAAAAGCTGTGCAAGCAATGATGTGCATAGGGAATGGAAGAATTGCGTGGTCACCTTTTGGGTGATGAGTCAATTGTTCCATTTCCTAGGTGCGTCAAGGGGTTGTGCAGACTTTCGTGATCCAACTGCTGTTTTTAGGTTCAAGGAAGGAACCAGAGAATTGAAGCTTCAGGAAAGTTCTTGTCTGGTTTATTGAACTGTGAATCGCGTGATGCACAGGATTTTCTCAGGTGTGCTAGAAGGAGCCACCACGATCATCCATTCGCCGGTATGAACTCCAGGTTTCAGGGATTTTAAGCTCCACATGCGATACCCTGAAGACGGGCGGATGGAAAGGTTCACTTCCGAGACCTTCGTCCAGGTGCCCTCGATTTGATGATGCCAACTATGACGCAGCTTCCCCTTGGTTGTGGCTAGCACCTTGGTCCAGAATACGACTTTTGACGTTTGGGAAGTCTTTACGATGGGAATCGCGGCTTGACCGTTTTTGTCTTTTTCGCAGTATGCGGGCGGCGAGAAAATACCTTCTGGATTTCGATTGGTGACATCCTTGGAAAGGACGACTTTTTCAACATGAAAGTCCGATTCGGCCTGAACAGGGGTGAGAAACGACATCGTCCCCAAGCCGATCATCGTACACATGAATATGAAGTCAGCCACACCCTTCATGATTTCTCCGCATCTTCTCAGCAAATACCAGATAGCAAATTAGGATATCTCTCCATCCATGTCAATGGAAGGGAAAAACGGACATTCTGAAAAGAGGGACATTTTTATCCGCATTTTCTTGGCTAGGGCATAGACTCTTTAGTTGACGATACCAAGTGACGAAAGGTATAAACGACCCCATCAGCAATGATTTCAGTGAGGGTTGCAGATCGATTTCGATTCTCTGATTTCTCCGTATCCTGTTGTGAGCCGGCGTAGCTCAGTGGTAGAGCAACGGTTTCGTAAACCGTAGGTCGGTGGTTCAATCCCACTCGCCGGCTCCAACAGGATATGGAGAAATCAGAGAATCGAAATCGATCTGCAACCCTCACTG
>PVMK01135508.1_pt1 | contig 16039 bp, 15 predicted proteins | sample 1853481 | NCBI WGS metagenome assembly PVMK01 (sample SAMN08533507, study PRJNA380276) | Marine sediment metagenome, whole genome shotgun sequencing project.
CCAAAACCAGGATACTCGATCACAATGGGGTAACTTTGTGACCGGTCTTGTTATCACCCTGTCCAATCCAAAGGTGATTCTTTTCTATTGTGGCTTTCTGCCGACATTTCTTGATCTGTCCGCATTAACCCTTATAGATCTGATAATCGTCGTTACAATCATTACCGTTGTTTTGGGTTGTGTTCTTGGGACTTATGCACTTTTAGCCAGCCGAGCCCGCAGACTGTTTACCAATCAACTGGCTGTCAGGCGACTCAATCGCGCGGCCGGCGGCGTGATGGTGGCCACCGGAGTCGCCATCGCCGTTCGATCGTAATTTATCGAGATTTCTACGACTTCAGACCTCCTAATTTACTATGAAAATAGCTCGCTTTTTGGGACATTTTCGAGCGTAGTGAAGCCTTTTCGGAGAATAGGTTTCAGGTGTCCAATTATCTTGCAAATATGGGATAAACCAATACTTATAACCACTTAACCAATCAACGAATCACCCAATAAACGATATCTGATATATCTGTAATCGACGCGCTTCTGAAGGTGAATATGAGAACTGCGATTCTGGATCTGGTTTATGTCGGGCTGGGCGGTTTTCTCGGCTCTATCGGTCGTTATCTGGCCTCCGGTGCGGTGCATCAGATTTTTCCCAACATCTATTTCCCGATTGGTACGGCAGCCGTTAACATCATCGGGTGTTTTTTGATCGGAGTCCTTACCGGTCTTGCGGAATTTCGCAACCTGCTGAGCCCTGAGATGAGGATGTTTTTACTGATCGGTTTGCTCGGAGGATTTACGACCTTTTCAACCTTTGGCCATGAAACCGTTGCTTTTATGCGGGATGGTGAATTTTTACATGCCTTTGGCAATGTCTTGATTCAGGTCATCATTGGTTTGTCGGGCGTCTGGCTCGGCTATAACGTAACCCGTTATATTTGAGGTGCGCAATGACATTACCAGAAGAGGGGCAGCTACTCCGAATTTTCATTGGGGAAAGCGATAAATACGAAAGGCAGCCGTTATACGAGTGGATAGTCCGTAAGGCGCGGGAATTTGGACTGGCCGGAGCCACCGTGTTTCGAGGGTTGGAAGGTTTTGGCGCCCACAGCCGGGTCCATACCGCTAAAATCCTCAGGCTTTCGTCGGATCTTCCAATTGTTATTGAAATTGTTGATACCTCTGAAAAGATTGAGCAATTTATGCCTATCATTGACGATGCAATCAAGGAAGGACTGGCGACCCTCGAAAAGGCGACCATCCGGTTTTATCGGGGTGGGAAATCGTAACCGTTAACCAATCAACCAATCAACGATATCTGAACTCAGACATAAAGGAAAAATCAATGGTTACTGTCAAACCGATCGATAGCACGACCTTTGAGGTTAGGGTTGAGAGGGCAACCACGACAACTCATGAAGTTACGGTAACAGCCCCCTATTATGAGAAGCTGACCGGCAAACGTGTGGCCCCTGAAGTTCTGGTGGAGAAGTCATTTAGATTTCTTCTCGATCGGGAAAGTAATACCAGCATTCTTGCCAGCTTTGATCTTCCGGTTATTGGTCAGTATTTCCCGGAGTATGAAAAGGAGATCAAGAAGATGCTTGATTAGGCCCTTATCGGGTTCTTTACTGACAACATGTTGTAAGAGACTGAAACCTATAATCAGCGTGCATGCTGCCCCGCAGGGGCCATTTTTTCCGAGCGTAGTCTCGGAAAAAGCTTAGTGCCTTTGGAGATGAATGGATTCTATTTGTATTCCCGGTTCCCCCGGAACCGTGAAAAATCCTGTTATCCTGTTGATCCTGTCAGATAAAAAAAAACTAAAAAGAATCCATTCCTTTCACAGTTCCGCATAGAGGGGCCAATTTGTGGCTGGAGACTGATAATTCATGCAAATTCCACCTTTCAAGCTTGAACGCTATTTTGCCAGATATGAATTCAACGTTGATTATGTGCTGTGTTCTTCGGATTGTGAGTCTTTAGCCATTCAGGACCTGCTTGCCCTCGAACCGAACGCTGCCGAGCGGTTTCATCAACACTGGCTGGGCTACACAGAATCCATGGGCAGTCCGTCGCTGCGAAGGGAAATCTGCAGCTTATACCGGGACATCCAGCCGGATCAGGTGCTGGTACACACCGGCGCCGAGGAGGCCATTTTTCTGTTTATGCATGCAGTACTTAATGCAGGAGACCATGTCATCGTTCACTGGCCATGTTACCAATCCCTGGCCGAAATCGCCCGCAGCATCGGCTGCCGAGTGTCTTTGTGGAAAGCACACGAAGAGAATGGATGGACACTTGACATAGACGAATTGAAACAGAGCCTTCAGGCCGACACCAGAGCAATTATCATCAACACTCCCCATAATCCTACGGGTTTCCTGATGCCTTCCGATGAGTTTCAGGAGGTAAGCCGCATTGCCCGGGAAAATGAGATTATCCTGTTTTCCGATGAAGTCTATCGGGAATCTGAGTATCGGGAAGAAGACCGCCTACCGGCAGCCTGTGATTTAGGAGAGCACGCTGTGTCTCTGGGAGTAATGTCGAAAACATATGGCTTGCCCGGACTGCGCATTGGCTGGATTGCCACCCGCAATGCAGAGGTTTATGACGGGATGGCAGCCTTAAAGGATTACACCACCATCTGTAACAGTGCGCCGAGTGAGTTTCTGGCGGAATTGGCCCTGCGTCACCGAAAAGCATTGGCAGAACGCAACCTGAGAATTATTACTCGCAACCTTGCTGTGCTGGATGAGTTTTTCGCCCGACATGCAGATCGGTTTGCCTGGCAGCGGCCGAAAGCCGGCTCTATCGGGTTTCCGCGGTTGCTGGGTGCGGACGTCGACGCATTCTGCAAGGCCCTGGTGAAATCTGTCGGTGTGCTGTTGTCGCCGGGCACTTTATACGATGACAACTGCAACCACTTTCGTATCGGTTTCGGACGCAGGAACCTGCCGGAGGCTATTGGGCGACTGGAGCAGTTCTTACAACAATTCTAACAATTTGGAGTGCTTCGGTATAAAATTATTATTACAAATTTTCACAAGATGTTAGTTTTTATGCTATGTTGGAGGTATCCAAATTTTGAAAGTATTCTTTTGTTGTAGATAAAAGCAGAAAAAACACAACATTTATACCCATTGCTTAGGTGCTGTGGGGCTTTCTTTTACCATTCCTCCCCGGCCTCGAACCTTTTCTGCACGTCATAGAGCGCAGCAAGCTTCATCAACTCGACCACCTGAGGATCAAAGTTGCCGTGGCCTAAAAGGTACAGGTAGATCCTTTTGATCTCGGCCTTGATTTCCTGGAGCTTTTCATCTGTCATGGGTTGCATGGTTACCCGAGAAGCTAAAACCCAAAAGACAAAGGGCATCCACCAATATTTAGCGGGATGCCCTTTTTAGTCAGAAACAGGTTAGATTACAGTGACGTTTGCAGCAGCAGGGCCTTTTTTCCCTTGCTCGATGTCAAAGGTAACTCTGTCGCCTTCATTGAGGGATTTAAAACCGTCTGCGTTGATTGCTGAATGATGAACAAACACATCCGGCCCGTCTTCTTGCTCAATAAACCCGAACCCTTTTCGTTCGTTAAACCACTTAACAGTTCCATCAGTCATAATAACATTCTCCTTTCTTTAAAATTTTCAACGTCTCTAACTGGAGGATGCCACTTTAACAAATGGATGGTTCCTTCAGAACGAAACCGTCCCGCTAATTAAAGACGGGACTTTATTGATTAACAGTGGATAACCTTTGTTTGGGCCGAAAGCAAGCTAATTATTGATCCTTTTATTGCAGGACTTGAAATTAAATAAATATTTACAAACCGGAGGGATAACCCACGATTTATCCGTAACTTTAGGTCATCAAAACTATTGTATTTCTTGGATTTAGTAAAATCTGGTTTTGAAGTGCACATAACTTGTCTTACCTCAACATACTGAAAATATTATATATCAAATGTATATCTCAGGTTTTTCGAGGATTACAAGACTTTTCATAAAAGCAGAAACATGCCATTCAGTCCTCCGATAAAAATCAAGGGAACATGGTTGACACAACTATATATTCCGTATATTCCGTATATGGTCTCGCCAAAAACTTAAATACGGTGGGATGAATAATGGATATTTTAAGTTTTATAATCATTGAGGACTTTTTCTGTACAGTCAGGCAAGAAAGTCGGGAGGCAAAGGATACGTAATCTAAAACTTTAATTTAGAGGAGGTCTCAAATGGAAGTGAATAAAGAGAAAATTAAAACAAGTGTGTTGGCTGCTATTGGTGGTGCAATTTTAACAATGATTATCGGCTTCGCCTGGGGTGGATGGGTTACGGGTGGCACTGCCCAGAGTAGATCTGAGAAAATGGCTGAAGATGCTGTTGCTAATCGTTTGGCACCGATTTGTGTCGCGCAGTATAACCAGGATTCAGAAAAAACCCAGAAGCTGAAAAAATTGGAAGAAACAGATACTTGGCAGAGAGGGGATTATGTAGAAGAACAGGGCTGGGCGACAATGCCCGGTGAGGAGAAACCTGACAGTAAGGTGGCCGAGGCGTGCGCCAAACTGCTTATGCAGATCAACCAGTAGGCACATTTTGGCCCCACTTCAGCGGACTGGTGTCTACTGGTCCGCTTTTTTATGGCATCTATCTGTTCGGAAATTGCTACCCGTATCTCTTCTGAATCAATGGATAAAACCTTTGGAATTTCCATTATAAAGTCTCTGCCCTTAACTTCTATTGTTTCCGGATTTTTAGGAGGGAGTGCCTTGCCAATTTCGAACCGCAGCAACTGATGGCTTGTTTAATTTTCCTTATTTTCCGCTAAAAACGCATCAAGATCCCCTGATATTGACACTCAACCACTTTCATCTTATATATTATTTCCCTTCGATATGTACTTGGAGAGCCTTAAAAAGAATAAATCGAGAAGAGGCCCTGAAAAGAATAGGTAAGCATTAAAGGCTGTTGAACCCACTGGGCATTTAGCATCGGCAATTTCAAAGGGCAAGAAGACTCTAATTTCGATTTTGAGGACTATAAATTTGTTTCCACCGGGTCTATATGCAGGGAAAATAGCCGAAGCGGTCATGACTTTATATAGCTCCGCAAGCGATCAATCCATTGCGCTTTTTTTGATGGCAGGGACTTTCTTTCAAAAAATCGGGAAAAGTCCAAAGATGTGGATGCCATCGAAGATGAACTGGGCGAATTTGATGAAACGCCTGAACAAGAGCCGGAGGAGCTTGACGGGTTGATAGAAGATAATAGTGCAATAAAAAATCTTACTGATCCTGTTAAAGTCAAAGAAGATGCATCACTTGATATTGACGAAGTAAGTTAAGTAGGGTGGTTGGAGCCATAAACAAGACTTTCTGAAAATCGTCAGCAACATCCATGCAGCTCCGATGACCTTCTTATTTAATAGAAGGAAAATATTGCCTGAAAAATACTGACGGACATGATTTGGCTCGCTGGAATCATTAGCGGAATTGTTGCCAGTACCCTTATTTTTTTTGGCTTGTATTTTCTTTTTTTATACTCCAAAATAAGAATGAGTTATCTGACACATCTCACAGCTAAAACTACCGTTTGTGCTATTTGCGCTCAAAACGGTCCTACCTGTTGTCAGCTCGGGCAGGGACAGGCGGTCTCCAGTTTTCCCCTGTCCGACGTAGAAACAGAGATCATTTCTGCCTGTGATGGGCGGCCAGGCATGTATTTTACCGTTCGGGTTCAAAATTCGACCCGGTTTTTATCCCGTCTAAAAAATCTTTTTCCTGACGACCTGGACAGAATCCAGGCACTTTATCCTGAACATGGCCGTCACGAACACTTGTCAACGGATGGGCCGGGGCGGTGCATTTTTCTTGGCCCAAAGGGCTGTCTTTTACCCGGCAAAGCCCGACCTCTTTATTGCAGGCTCTTTCCTTTTTGGGTGATCGGCGGCCGGGTAGCCTTTTTCCCTTTCGAGTTTTGTCAGGCCCAAAAAGGTGCCAGGTCCGTTAATAAGGTCATGAGGCGTTTAAAAATGAACACTTCCCAGATATTTTCTCTATACCACGAGTTGCGCGGCGCCTGGCTGTTAGATGAATGATCGCAATGGATTGGGGTCTTGTGGAAAGAATAGAATAAAATTTGAGAAGTTGTGCAATCATTCCCCTGCAGCTAAAGCGGAAAAGACTACTAAGCTGCTGCCTTGCGGCTTATAGCAAATTCACTTATCCTCGGATTCTTCCTTGCTTTTCTTGGGTGAAGGCTCGTCACTGCTGTACACCTCAACATAGGCGTTATGCGAGCTGCAACCTTTTTCCCAGTGATTCCTGACTTTTTTGCCGATAAAGGAATCCGGATATTTGCGCCCGATGTTGCATCCGGGGCAGACCTTGCTCCATCCTGCCAGCACCTTTTTCATTTCCATCTTTGCCTCCTTTCTGCAGGCTCACTTGCCTGTCACACCCCAAAAAGCCCAAAATTGCTTGCCACCCACCGGCAACGGTTCCGTGCGGGTATTTTAAATAAAAGATATCCATCATACTATAGCATCTATTAATGGATTGCCAAAGGAACAAGGAACATTGTATATTAAGAAAGAAACCTATGTATGCAAGAAACTTTAAGGAAACTTGCCCTGCGAGCCCTGTTGTGTAATAATATTTCCAGCCGATTTCTGAGTAGAAAAGCATTTTAAACTAACCAGGTGTTCAAGCAAATAAATGGAAATTCAATTACGACAAGAGCTGCGCTTAACCCAGCAGTTGATTATGACGCCACAGCTCCAGATGGCGATAAAGCTCTTGCAGCTGAACAGGATCGAACTTGTGGACCGTATCCACCAGGAGCTGGAGGAAAATCCTGCGTTGGAAGAAGTCAGGGAAAGCGCCGCCGATGAGAGCTCTGGGGAAAAGGTCGAAACCCTGCCGGCTGAGTCACCTCCGGACAAAGAGCTCTCCATCGAAGAAAAGGTTTATAATGATATCGATTGGCAAAATTATTTTGAAGAATACAATTACCGCGGCAGAAGCAGTTTCGAAACCGAAGCAAAAGATGCCCCGAGATATGAAAACTTCATAGCGCGCAAAGAATCCTTAAACGATCACCTCCTTTGGCAACTGCTAATGGCTTCACCGACAAAGGAGGAAGAGCAGATCGGAAGCCTTATTATTGGTAACCTCAACAAAGATGGTTATCTGGATGTTTCGGTGGATGACATTGCCCTGCCAAACGGGTTCTCAACCAACGCTGTGGAGCAGATTTTATGCTTGCTGCAGACGTTCGATCCCGCAGGCGTATGCGCAAGAAATTTAAGTGAGTGTCTGCTCATACAGACAAAGCGCCTCGGTCTTGACGATACCATCATCGTTAACATCATAACCGATCATATCCACCACCTTGAAAATAAAAACTATAAGGCAATTTGCCAGGCTTTAAAAATAAGCATAAAGGACGTTATTGCCGCTGTAAGTCTTATCAAATGTCTGGAACCAAAGCCGGGACGTGAATTTTCCGATGAAGAGCCTCAATATATCAATCCTGATATATATGTTTATAAACTTGAAGATGAGTTTGTCATAATACTCAACGATGATGGGATGCCAAAGCTGCGTATTAACCCTTATTACAAAAAAGCCATAAGCCGAGATGAAAAAATATCCGGCGAGACAAAAAGTTACCTGGAGGATAAGATGCGTTCAGCCGCATGGCTGATCAAAAGCATTCATCAACGTCAAAATACCGTCTATAAGGTTATGCAAAGCATTCTGAGCTTCCAGCGGGACTTTTTTGAAAAAGGAATAGCGTTTCTAAAACCGATGGTACTGCGTGATGTCGCCCAGGATATAAGTATGCATGAATCGACCATCAGCAGGGTTACGACCAACAAATATGCGCACACGCCCCAGGGTATTTTTGAATTAAAATATTTTTTTAACAGTTCAATTAACCGTGTACATGGCCCGGCCATAGCCTCTGTCAGCGTCCGGGATAAGATCAAGAAGTTCATAGAAAGTGAAAATCCGCAAAAGCCTTACAGCGATGATAAAATTGCAAAATTACTAAAGGATGAAGATATCAATATAGCTCGAAGAACGGTTGCCAAGTATCGGGAGCAGCTGGGGATACTTTCATCCACCAAACGACGACAATTTTAGCGCAGTCTTTCGTTCAACATCAAAATACATGGGATTTAACGACCATGGTTATGGCGTCAAATCTCTGACTGACCTCCAATGGTGAGTTGTAAACACCCTCCTGCATAGTTACGCTCTAATAAATCGAAATACAGTAACACACTGATATTACATTATTATAATCTTGTTGTAGAAGGTGGTCTCCGCTGGCACACATGTTGCTTTTTTATTTGAGCGTTTTTAATTACCATAAAACGACAGGACCAAGCTTTGAGAATTCCGTTTAAAATAACCTTCTTATTGATAAAGGTTGGTTGTTAATCTATCATGCCGCCGGTCAAATTGCGGATCATATCATTAAGTCTTACGGCCTACCGGAAAAAATAGAACGAGGCTATTCGATATGAGCAGCCCTTTTGGATCTTGACAATCCAATGAAAGTGCTTTGTCGAACCCAAACCCCGATCTACATTCCCTCAACCCCATGCGAACTATATGGCAATCGCCATTATCCTGTGGATAACCGGCAGTGGTATTTCCTGTCGGGGCCTTTGTTCGAAATGGCAAATTGGTAATATGCGCCGGAGCCAGAGATAAATATCTCATTCTATTAGGTTGTAAACTCAACAAACTCATTCATTATCTACAAAAGTTTTGCAGCTGCCCCTCATAAATATCGCCGACAATCAGGCATATTTTCCAAAGGATTATTGGTGGCATCTGCAAACAAACTAACTATTTGAGGTTGCAAAAGAAACGGAAAAGAACCGTAAATTCCAACGCCCCCTGGAATCAGAATCTGTTTCCTATCAATAACTTCTTGAAATTAATCTTATTTTTCGCCCTCATCCCTTTTAAGTCGATTCTTAAAAATCGGAACTGAGAGTTCATAATTGCAGCGCCGATATAATCCTTAAATTTGAATAATATCAACTAGTTAATATCGTGGCCCAAAATTTTCCTGTTATTTAATCTGCAAAATTCAATTTTATCACAAAATTCGCGATATCTTTCTTTTTCTTCTTGAGCTCGTGAAACGGCCACCATCGGTAAAGATGAAAAAATGTTGGAAATGGATTGAGAATTTTTCGATACAAAACAAGGTCTTTCCGCATCGAATCAAGGCGATTGAAGTCTGTCGCCTGAAGCTAGAGCGTGACACTTTACGAACCGCCAAGGTAAGGAGCTACTTTTCCACAACGACGGTTTCAACAATGGCATTTCAACTTTGCCGATGAGCCAAAAAAAGGTGGAGAAAACTGCATCACCTTGAAAAGATAGCAGAAGTTATTAGGTGAATGAAATTTGTCAATGGTAAAGAAGAAAATCGGATCGCTGCCTAAATTTCTTATACACAACTATTGACAATAACTCCTTTTGGTATACTGTATTGTTATGGACGGCTTGGAAAATTTCCACTTCATGTAGGATTTCATCGAAACCATAAGATGGTAATAATTAAATTGTTAATTATTCGGTTTTGAGGAGGTCAAGTATGAAAATCGCGATGATATCAGCGTGGAATGAGGATTCCGGAGTTTCAGTCCATGCGGAGTTGATTGGGCGAGAATGGGTAAACATGGGCCATACTCTAAAGGTGGATTCTTTTTTTTCACATGACTTTCATGGAACCGCCATTGTCGGCAAAGATGAAGAATATGTTTCAAGATGCTTTACGACGCCTACATTTAAGCAACCCTATTTTGATCCCCGCCCAATTCTTGAAGCCGATTATGATATCTTTGTAGCACAAGATCTGGGCATGCTACCGAAGGATGGTTTGGGAAAAATATTTCCTCATATTCAAAGAAAGGCGTCCACGCTTACCATAATCCATGACAGGGCTCCTTCGGATGATCCCTCATTTTATCAGTTTGACTGGGATAGAATCGTATGTTTTGACACACGTTACAAGGAGTTCTTAAATAAATATTTTCCTGAAGAAAAAATATGCATTATTCCTTTTCCTTGCATGCCCTTACGAAAAGGGAGCCAAGAAATCGCTCGAGAAAAATTGGGCCTCCCTTATGACAAAAAAATTATTCTGATCTTCGGGGCGCGAGTGAAGGAGCACCTTCCGATTTTGCCCTATCTAAAAGATGTCGCATCAAAACTACCTTGCCTGCTCCTGGTCGTCTCACAAAAAGATACCGAAATATTAAGGGGTGTTGAGCTTCCGGCAATAGAAATTCGCAAAGAATCCCCAAGCTTGCATCGCCTTTATGATTATCTACATGCATCCGATATTTTGATAATTCACCGTTCTCCTTGCAATGGTGCTGTTCTTTCCAGCGCAGCCTACCAATGTTTAGGATCGGGTTGCCCGATTCTGGCCTCGAACAATAGCTATTTTGAAACTCTAAAAGAGGTTGTGGTGACCTATTCGGATTCTGAAGAATTTAAATTCAACCTGGTGGACATTTTGACGAAAGGAAAAAAATACCAGGCAACCCAAAGTGCCAAAAGAGACTTTTTAAAATTAAATTCAACCCAAGCAATAGCGAAGCGTTATATTGATTTGTTTGAAATCATGATAGAGGAACGGAGGAATAAAATAGAGCCTCAATTCACATGGCCTTCCTCGCATATAAAATCTATTGATTCAAACCAATTACAACCTTCCTTCAGGCTTCAATCTACAACCAATCAGCCTGTAGTTCCAGCAGGCATATCGAAGCCTCCAGAAAAAAACGGGATTGAATCGCAGCAAGATCCGATGATTTAGGGCAATGAGGTGATAAAAATGATTACCTTTGTCACGACCTTTCCCCCAATCATTTGCGGTATAGGAACCTATACGAAGTATGTTTTAGAGCATATCCCGCGGCGTATTGGAAAGTCGTTTCGTTTAATTCAGATGAATTTTCGTATTCGATGAAGTTTTGGCTCCACACATAAAGGATCGAGTTGACTTTTGCCTATCGTTTCCCAATCCCTCTCTTCCTAATTTTGATGGGACCAACGTAATATGGTTTCAGCATGCCTTCGGGATGTGGGGAAACACCAATGACCATTATGATTTGGGAAAACTTGTCAGACAAAAGCTTTTCAATCACCGAGTCATTACCCTTTTTGCAGGGATGATCCAAGGTACAAAGGATGGCACGCTTCATAAACGCAGGCCTATTATAGAATCAATGTATGCAGGTCATGACGCAAAAGATAGTTTGGATCACAATTTACTGATTTAACTAATAGCAAAAAGAATTCACAAGGAGATAGCATATGCACATAGCGATGATGACGGCATGGAATACGGACTCAGGTGTAGCTGTTCACGCTGAGCCAGTGGCTAAAGCATGGAGAACCATGGGGCACAAAGTATCCATATTCAGCCACATCAAAGATGATTATCATGGTGAGGGTTTTATCAGGAAAGACGAAGATTATGTCATAAGATGCTTTGGTACCCAGAAAACGAATTTTTTGGATCCTCGTCCTATTCTGACGGAGGATTTTGATTTTCTCGTTGTACAGGATCTAAGAATGCTTCCCATTGAGAACCTATCAAAAATCTTTTCTCTGATTAAACATAGAGCAAGAACAGTTCATGTGGTCCATGAAAATACCTTGCCTGAAGAACCATGGTTTTATCAATTTGACTGGGACGGGGTGGCCTATTTTGACGAAAGGCAAAATTTTCTCGAAGATGTGTACCCCTGTGCGCGGCACATTCCCTTTCCATGTTTTCCAGCTCGAAGCGGAGACAAAACCGCCGCCAGGAATAAGCTCAATCTCCCTTTAGATAAAAAAATAATATTCAATCTTTGCCACAGAGGCTACGAGCCTTTTCTACGAGATTTAAGGGATGACCTTAAAAAGGATGCCGTTTTGCTTTATGTGGTGCCGCCGGATTATCAAATGCTTGAAAAAGAAGATCCGCCGCCATGGATGATCATCAAGGAAGAGAAAATGTTATCCGAAGAGCAATTCGACGATTACCTTTTTGCTTCCGATTGTCTTATTTTGCACAAATTTAAAAGCCTCTATCTGGGTGTTGTCTCTTCAACTGCTTTTCAGGCCCTGGGCGCCGGGTGTCCCATATTTGTGCCCAGCGGTTCGGATTACTTCAAACCTTTGGAAAATGAAGTTTTACATTATAACGATGTTTCAGATCTCATCCAGATGTTGACGAAATTTTTTCGAGACGAAAAAATGGGCCAAGACGTATTGGATACGGCCAATGGGTTTGTTGCAATGAACTCTCCTGGAATCATTGCAAAGCGCTTTGTCGACTTATTTATTGAACTTGGAAGACCGAGGTAAATGGGTATGCCAACCAACAGCTTTTCTGTGGGTCCCTTTGAAGATTATTCGGACAGCCCTATTTAAGCACTTTCAAATGGTTTGCAATCCAAAGCGGTTTATAATCCATCCGTAATTGTGCAAAATGGCCGTTTCTGGATGCCGTCCCGGGCTGAGACTGATGATGGTCTTACTGGAAGAATTGCAATTGCGCAAAGCAAAGTGATATAGCGGACCGATGAGCCGCTGCTGAGGCTTTCGCGGGATTATGGGGCTGTCAGTCACTGCGTTGCCGAGGGAATGGTAAAATGGACTAATCAATGGCTTCTCTACTATGGCGCGGCAGATAGTTTGATCTGTCTGGCTTGCTTCCAGAAAGGAGTTTAAATCATGCTGACTCGATTCTTAAAAAACCCGATTCTAAAACCCAAAAAAGAAAATTCGTGGGAATCTAAGCTTATCTTTAATCCCGGGGCGGTATATCACAACGGCCTTGTTCATTTGGTGTATCGGGCAATCGGAGAGGATAATATCTCCAGAATTGGTTATGCCGTCAGCCCTAATGGCTATGAATTTTATAGGGTAGATAAACCCGTTTACACGCCACGCGGTGTTATTGAATGCAGAGGCTGTGAAGATCCAAGGCTGGTCTATCTGGATAATCATTTTTATATGACGTATACCAGCTATTCGCCCGAAGGCCCTCGTGTATCCTTGGCGTCTACTCGTAACTTTTTCAAATGGAAAAGGTACCGTGTCATTTTGCCCGATCAAGATAATAAGGATGCTGTTTTTGTCCCGGAAAAGATCAATGATAAATATGTCATGTTTCATAGGCCCATGACCCCGCCCCGCAGTATTTGGATTGCCTTTTCGGAAAATCTAATCGAATGGCATGATTCTAAAAAAGTGATGGCCCCGATTGAAGGGAGATGGGATGGTATCAGTATCGGGGCGGCCAGTCCACCCATAAAGACCGATAAGGGATGGTTGCTGTTATATCACGGGATTGATGAACATAAAGTCTACCGCTGGGGTGTCGCTTTGTTTGATTTGAACGACCCTTCCAAGCTCATCAGTCGATATAGAGAGCCCATTTTTGAACCGGAAGAAGACTATGAACTTCGTGGAGAAGTCAATGAAGTGGTATTTCCAAGCGGTATGTGTGAAATTGAAGATAAATGTTATGTCTATTATGGTGCGGCGGATAAGTATGTTTGCGGGGCAACTATGAAAAAAAACGAGCTTTTAAGCCTGCTCTGATAGGTAAGCTTGTTTAGCAGGCTTTAGCAATGAATGGTCACCCCCCGGTGAGCGCCCTGATGGAAACAAACAGAAATATCAATGTATACAGCATGCCTTCCAACGAAAAAAAATAGGCGGCAGATATCAATATCAAACTGTTCAGGGCTAATACGCTCGTACCCAGGCGGATGAAAAACCGCTTTTCCGCCTGCTGACCCCACTTATCTTAATATGATACCCCCCCCGATGCCCGAAAGTATGCCGGCAAATATCGAGGCGAGCATTTTATCATGGACCGGCATGGGGATATGTATCCACGCCAGAGCACCCGAAAAAAATGATCATTCCGGAAACTCTTTCCCCGGCCTCATGGTGCGTATGAGATCATCCAGCTCGCTGCCCGTGACGGTCTCTTTTTCCAGCAAAAGCTTTGCCAGTTTATGCAGAATATCCATGTTTTCATTTAGAATTTTTCTGGCGCGATCGCAGCTATCTCCGATCAGGGCTTCGATTTCTTCATCAATTTTTTGGGCCGTTTCCTCGGAATAGTCCCGGTGCTGTGCGATTTCGCGACCCAGAAAAATATATTCTTTCTCGGGTGCGTATGAAAGCGGACCGAGCGCTTCACTCATGCCCCAGGCACACACCATTTTGCGGGCAAGTTCGGTTGCCTGGCTGATATCGTCGGCGGCACCTGTGCTGATACGGCCGAACACAATCTCTTCGGCCGCCCGTCCACCAAAAGTCACCGACAGCTGGCTTTCAAGCTGGGCTTTGTGTTTGAACTCATTTTCTTCCGGCAAAAACCAGGTAATGCCGAGGGAGCGGCCCCTGGGAATAATGGTTATCTTGTTAACCGCATCGGTGCCGGGCAGAAACCGGGCAACCAGAGCGTGGCCGCCTTCGTGATAGGCGGTTGTTTTTTTGTCTTCTTCGGAAATCACCTTCGACTTACGTTCCAGGCCCATGACGACTTTGTCCTTGGCCTCTTCGAAATCCGCCATTTCCACCTTTTCTTTATTTCTTTTGGCTGCAAGAAGCGCCGCTTCATTGACAAGATTTTCCAGATCAGCGCCCGAAAAACCGGGGGTGCCTTTAGCCAGGGTACCGGCATCGACGTCGGCTGCAATTGGCGTCTTTTGCATGTGCACCTTCAGGATCTCTTCACGGCCGCGGATATCCGGCAGCGAGACCACCACCTGACGGTCAAAACGCCCGGGGCGCAAAAGCGCCGGGTCCAGCACATCGGGCCGGTTGGTGGCCGATATCAGGATAACGCCTTCATTGGATTCGAATCCGTCCATTTCAACCAGCAGCTGGTTTAGTGTCTGTTCCCTTTCATCATGCCCGCCGCCCAGACCGGCGCCCCTGTGCCGGCCGACCGCATCGATTTCGTCGATAAAGATGATGCAAGGGGCATTCTTTTTTCCCTGTACAAAAAGATCCCTCACCCGCGATGCACCCACACCGACAAACATTTCCACAAAATCCGAACCGCTGATATGGAAAAACGGAACCTGCGCCTCACCAGAAATCGCCCGGGCCAGAAGCGTTTTGCCGGTGCCGGGCGGACCCAGCAACAACACCCCTTTGGGGATTCGGCCTCCAAGGCGGGTATACTTTGTTGGGTTTTTTAGAAAGTCTATGATTTCTGCCAGATCTTCTTTTACTTCGTCGATGCCGGCCACATCGTCAAAAGTGACTTTAGCTGACGTATCCGCACGAAGACGCGCCCGGCTTTTTCCGAATGAAAGGGGGTTGCCGCCGCCGGCTTGCATTTGACGCATGAAAAATATCCATACGCCGATGAGCAAAATCATCGGGAACCATGACAAAAGGATCGACATGTACCAATTTGGCTCTGCCGGCGGTTTTGCCTGAATGGATACCCCCTTTTGCTTGAGGATTGCAATCAGATCGCTGCCTTTGGGTGTAAATACTTTAAAACGGCGGCCGTATGCAGCTGAAACAGAAAGCGCCTGACCTTGTATGACAACCTCGCTGACGGTTTCAGCATCAACCATGTCAAGAAATTCCGTGTAACTGATTTCTTTTTCGGACTGCGGCTTTTGATGGAGAAGATTGGAGAAAATAAATATTGTCAATGCGATAATAATAAATAAAACTATATGCTTATAGGGCCGATTCAAGAACTGCTACCTCGCATAATGAGTTTGACAGATTTGCTGTTTTTCAAAAATTTCTAAATCTGGTCTGTTTATGGCCCGGAGTTGGTTAAGAAACAAATACAACCTAGTGCCTTGTCTTGAAAGTTCTTTCCTGAATCTAAGCAATTTGAAACAACTCCATTTATCAGATATTTAATCCGCTTTATATATTATTAAACCCAAATAAATACTTGTAATATGGATAAATATCGATTATGGTGTCTCCAAGTGGATTAACTATTAATTTATTGGAGGTA
>PVMK01140117.1_pt1 | contig 16037 bp, 14 predicted proteins | sample 1853481 | NCBI WGS metagenome assembly PVMK01 (sample SAMN08533507, study PRJNA380276) | Marine sediment metagenome, whole genome shotgun sequencing project.
CTTCGACGCTCTTCCGATCTTGGAGCCGTCGAAGTGAAGCCATTATGGGTCCCGGGTCCGCCGGAGACCCGAAGGCGCAAGGTGCCGAGAGGGAGATCCACGTCATCCACGACCACCAGCATGTTCTCCGCCTGCACCTCGAACTCCGCGAGCAGCCGGCGCGCGACGGTGCCGGATCGATTCATGTAGCTGAGCGGACAGGCGACTACGACCATGCGGCCCGGAGCGATGACCGCGAGTTCGCACTCGAACCGCTGCATCCACTCCTCGCGACCCCGGCGACGCAGGACCTCGGCTGCCACCTCGAACCCGACATTGTGGCGGGTCTGAGCATATTGCGGCCCGGGGTTGCCGAGACCGAGAACCAGATCGATAGCCATGACCGTCCGCGGCGGCTACTCGGTCTCTCCTTCGTCCTCCTCGGCCTTGCCCTTGGCGATGACCTCCGGCTCCTCGGCCTCGGCCGCCACCAGCTCCTCCTCTTCGAGCTCTTCCTCGACCGGCTCCTCGATGATCTTTGGTATCTCGACCACAGCCACGACGCGGTTCTCGTCCTCGAGGAACTTGGCGTTCTCGGGAAGCTGTGAAGAAAGATCACCGACCTTGAGGTGCTCGCCGACCTCGAGGTTCGAAATATCGAGCACGAACTTGTCGAACATTTCGCGTGGGAGGATCTCGACCTCGATCTCTCGAGTCACGAAGTCGACTCGCCCACCGTGGCGCACACCGACACAGTCCCCGACCAGCTCGACCGGTATCTTGACGGTCAGCATGTGTCCGCGGGTGATGCGGATGAAGTCGATGTGAATGAAATGCCCACTGATTCGATCGACTTGCAACTCTTTGATCATCGCAAGCCGTTCTTCATCCGTCCCCTCGAGCTTGAGCAAGAAGATGGTGTTTTCTCCGGCCGCAGACTTGAGAAGCTCGCGGATCGAGTGCTCATCTACCGCGATAGGCATTGGCGGCTTGCCGCCTCCGTAAACGACGGCCGGCACCATGCCCACGCGGCGCATCCTGCCTGCCTCTGCGCTGCCCCGGCCTTCCCGGGTCTCCACCGTGACGACGATTTCTGGACTCTCAGCCATTGCAATACTCTCCCTTGGGGTTTTCTATTAGACGAAGAGGCTCGAGACCGACGCCCCTTCGTGAATGCGACGAATTGCTTCCCCAAGAAGAACCGCCAGTGACAGCTGTTCCACCTTGGGGCTCCGTTTCGCCGCCTCGCTCAGAGCGAGGGTGTCGGTCACCATGACCTTTTCGATCACACTCGAATTGATACGGTCGATGGCGGCACCCGAGAAAACCGGGTGCACACCAGTTGCGTAAACCGATCGGGCTCCGCGCTCGATCAGCGCTTCAGCCGAATGAACCAGGGTTCCCGCCGTGTCGATGATGTCATCGACGATCACGCAATCATAGCCTTGGACGTTGCCGATCACATTCATGATCACGGCCCTGTTGGCCTCCGGGCGACGTTTGTCCATGATCGCCAGGTCGAGCTTCAGGCGTTTGGCAAACGCGCGCGCTCGTTCGACGCCGCCGGCGTCCGGCGAAACCAGCATCGGGTTTTCCAACTCACTGCGACGAATCGCCTCGATGAGAACCGGTGCTGCGTAAAGGTGATCCACGGGAATGTCGAAAAAACCCTGAATCTGTGCCGCATGCAGATCAATGGTCAGTACCCGATCCGCGCCCGCGGTGGTTATCAGATTGGCAACCAGCTTGGCGGTGATCGGCACCCTCGGAGCGTCCTTGCGATCCTGGCGGGCATAGCCGAGGTACGGGATCACGACGCACACCCGCGCCGGCGATGCCCTTCGGAAGGCATCGAGCATGATCAGCAACTCCATCAGGGTCTCGTTCGGCGGAGGACCCGTGGGCTGCACAATGAACACGTCCACGCCACGAACGTTCTCCTCGATTTGGCAGCGGAGCTCGCCGTCGGAGAAATCGCTGAGGCGCACTCGCCCCTTCTCGATCTGCAAATAGCCGCAGATCGATTCCGTCAGCGCCGGATTCGCGCGCCCGGAAAACACCAGAAGACGATGTTCTCTCAACATGAGCTACTTATCGATCACTCCCCGTCGCCGCCCTTGTCGAACACCCGGTGAGAAGACCGGGCTCCTGGCTGGGGCGGCAGGATTCGAACCTGCGAATGCCGGATCCAAAGACCGGTGGCTTACCGCTTGCCGACGCCCCAAACGCCGCAGAGTATACCCGATAAGAGGTAATGCCTGGGGAGATATAAATGTCAATCCTCAATCTCTTTCCGACCCGGAGCGTCCGATGTCCAGAACTCCTCGTTGAACAGCTTGGCCGACAGTCGATCCAGCGGGGATTGTTTGGCCTCCTTGCCATCCCCACCAGAGGCGGCTCGTTCGCCGATCACTCGCGAGCTGCGGGCCGACTCGTACTCTTCAAGCACTTTTGTTTCGATGTCCTCGCGTGTCTCACTGTTGAGGGGGTGGGCGATGTCGCGCATCTGGCCGTTCCGCGTCTTGCGACCCGGCATGGTGACGTAAACCTGGCCCTCTCGACCCTCGATCACCCGTAGATCATTGACGATGAAACAGTCGTCAAAGACCACGCTGGCAAACGCTCGGACCTTTCCACCCTTTGCCGGGCTGATGCGATCCTCGGTTACCTTCATTCTCTATCCCCCTCTCGAAACCCAACTCCTGAGCTCGCTGCCGCGGCTGTTCGCGGTTGAGTATCAAAACACATTCGCCCTGCGGCCCTCCCCCGCGCCTCTCGCCGCGTTGCCGGCGACCGATCGGCATGGGGAATAGCGAAGGCGTACACAGTAACGACCAGCCTGCCGGAGGTCAACCTTTGATTAGCCCGCTCTTCTCACCGGGTTTCGTAGCGAGGGCGGCGAAGCGCAAGTATCCGCTGGGTTTGTCACGAATCGGGCGACGCAGTCGTAGTAGGGCTACGTCGAGGAGCACGATTTGAGACAAGCCCGCATATCTCACCGGATTGCACGGCGAGGGCTGCGAGGTGCCGTGCCCAGTGGTGTTTTCGACCAAGAGGCCCGGCCGGGGCCCCCAGTGCCGTCCGCCGATGGGGCTCGCGAGCCGAGGTCAAGGCGCGAGGAGGAGTCGATGCCCGAGCATCGTCGACGACGAGCAACGAAGAGATCGGCCGCGATCCCCATCGGCCCGAAGGGTTGCGGCGCCATGGCCCCGTCTTCGTCGTTGCCGCTCCTCGGCGATGGAGAGACATCGCCGTCGTCGCGGCGCCTGGAATACGGGGCCATGGCGCTCGCAACGGACGGCACCGGGAGCTCCGGCCGGGCCTCCCGGGGCGCGGAGTCGTACTCGTGAGTACGTCGAGCACCCCGAGGCGAGAAAACACCGCTGGGTGCGGTGCATCGCCGGCCGTAGCAGCAAGCTGATGAGATATGCGGGCTCGCACGGCGGGACGCCGCGATTCGCCGTCCGTAGTAGACACCTGGTGAGAAGAACGGGCTGGGACGCATGCCGGCAACTCCGGGAGAGGAGGCAGCTCATCCGTGGTCTTCCACTCGAGCCTCACCAGCTCGAGCTCGGCCCAGCGGCCGTTCTTCTGCTTCACATGCACGACCCCCGGAACCGATGCGGTGTGGTCGCTGAGCTCGATCTTCCAACCACCGCCCCCCGCCCTCTCCTCGGCTACCGACATCACTCGCCATGGCTCGGGCGCCACCTCGATCACGGCCTTCCACCCCGCCCCCTCGACGAGCAGGCGCCCGTCTGAGCGAATCGAAACCCGGTCACCGTCGGCGGCGGGAAGCCTCCCGGCAAGCAAACGGACGGCTTGCGGCAGAGGCATGGCCGAAATACCCAGGACCCGTTCGAGATCCACGGCCTCCAGCCGGCAGCCGTGGCGAAGGTCGAAGAAGGTGGCCGGCCCGGCGCCGACCCAGGCGGTCATGGACACCGCGGAGCCGAACGGCTCGGAGATCGTGAGGCGACCCGCCTCCCCGCTGGTCAGCAGCGAAAGCCTCAGACCACCCGAGGACGGCACCCGAAGGTGGTACAGCGCCACCGGACTACCGGGGAGAGGCCGGCTCAGTCGAAGCCTCGCCGCCTCCAAATCCGTCGCGTCGAGGGTGGGGGCGGCCGACCGGCATCCGGCCAACACCATGAGCGCCATCAGAAGCGCAGCGGACGACCCGGTCAGGCGGTTAGCGCGACCCATCATCCTCGGATCCGAGCAACGACCGCGCGTGTTCGGAGTCCTCACATCCCATGTCGAGCCCGAGCAACAAGAACCGACGACCCTCTTGAGGTTGTCCGGCAGCGAGAAGGACCTCTCCGAGGTGGCAGTAGATGGTGCCGTCACCGAGATTCCCATCGACATCGATGGCGTGGCGCAGCCAGCGTTCGGCCTCATCGAGATTCCCCAGGCGGAAATGGACCCAGCCGAGGCTGTCCAGGTAGGCAGAGTTTTCCGGATCGATGGCGACCGCAGTGACGATCAACTCGAGCGCGTCATCGAGATGAACCTCGCGGTTGGCCCACATATATCCCAGATAGTTGGCGGAATTGGCGTCGTCCGGCTCCTCGGCCACCAGACGACGAAAGAACTCCTCGGACTGTTCGAACTGTCCCGACCGTTCGAGGGCCGCGGCACGGATAAAGAGGAGATTACGATTTTCTCCGATACGCGCAATGGCCGCGGCCGCCTCCCGATCGACGTCCGGCCACCGCTCGAGTGTTTGCAGAATCTGCAGACCCACGAGCACGCTTTCCGGTGAATCCGAGTCGAGGAGCGGCCGCAGCCGACGCCAGGCCCGCTGGTCACCGGTGCGGAGAAGGAACTCGGCCTCCAGTGCCTCCGCCTCGATCTGTGCACGACCCTCGAGAGACGGCTGGATACGAACGAGTGCCGAAACACCTTCCTTCCATTGTTCCTCTCGCCGAAATGTCTCGGCCAGGAGACGGACATAGTCGGCCCCGGCGGTCTTGACATCACCGACACGATCCAGCCACTCCCTGGCCACCATCGGGTTGTCGGCAATCAGCTCGAGACGCGCCGCGGTCAGGGAGACCCTCACCGCTTGGCGCGAGCCCGCGTCGTTTTCCACCTCTTCCCAGCCGCGGTCGATCCACCTGCGCCCTTCGGCCTGATCTCCGGTGCGATAGGTCGACCACGCCATAGCGAGGATCAGGTCGAGATCGTTCGGGTTCTTCTTCAATAGCCGCCGCAACTTCGTCATCGCCTCCTCGTGGCGACCCAGCGCCGACAGGAGGTGGGCTTCCAGGGTTTGCGCTCGAACGGAGTCCGGAGCACGGACGAGCACGCGCTGTACGGTTTCCAGACTCTGTTCGAGGCGACCCCCCTCCCACAGAAGTCCGGCAGCCCGCATCAACGAATCCAGATCCGAATCCCCCAACCAGCCCAGCATCTGCTCACCCGCATCGCCCGGACGATCCATCTCTATCAGCAGATCGACGAGCAGCTCTCGACACCTCGGCGCGGTTGGGCCGCCGGCGGCGCACTGGGAGTACAGCTCGGCGGCCTCCTCGGAGCTTTCGTTCGTGGCGAGGAGATCAGCGTGCAACATCACCAGCTGAGAGTTGCCGGGGCGATCCTCCCGCAGACCAGCAACGATTTCCTCCGCCTCTTTTGACTGTCCCTGCGCCGCCAATGCTTGGGCGAGGGCAAAGAGCAGATTCGGATCGCCCTCATTCGCCTCGACGGCTTCACGCAGCGCGGCCTCGGTATCGGTGATCGGTGCGGAATCCCGAGCCGACATTTGCGCCAGGGCGAGAGCGCGCACTCGAAGCCCATCGGCGTCCAGGTCGTCGACATCATTCAGAACCTCGACAGCCTTGTCGGGCATCCCAATATCAACCAGGAATCCGGCGTAGGCCAGTCGCACCTCGTTGACGTCCGGAGCTTCGCTCACCGCCCTCGCATAGGCATCCATCGCCTCGCGATATTGTCCGTTGGCTTCGAGCACCCGTGCTTCGAGATACGGTTCCAAACCCCTGGGCAGCCCGTCGTTCTTTTTGACCGGGACTTCCGCAGCTGTCGTCCCGAGTGCGACGACCACCGCCGTCAACATCAATGCTCCGATTTTCATATTTGAAATCATTGACCATCTACCCGTTTCTATGGTGTCGGCCCGCCCACCGTTTCGTCACGAGCCCGACATCGGCACGGCGGGCCTCCACGGTAGAACACGCATGAGTGTACCTGTATTGCCCGGGTTACTGATGCACTGATGCTAGAATCACCGCCGATGACTGAATCTGAGCACTCTAATTCGTTGTTCACCGACCAAACGTTTACCGATCTGGATCTTCCGGAACCAATCCAAAGGGCCGTCGACGAGCAGGGATTCACCCACCTGACGCGGGTACAAGCGGAGGTGTTGCCGATGTCGCTCGAGGGGCGGGACGTCGTGGCACAGGCGCAAACCGGTTCGGGCAAGACCGCCGCCTACCTGTTAACGATCTTTGCCCACATTCTCCGGACTCCCCGAAAATCCTCCCCGGAGACGCCGCGGGCCTTGATCGTGGCGCCCACCCGCGAGCTCGCGGTTCAAATCGCGGGTGATGCCGAGGGCCTCGGCCATCACGCCGGCATCCGAACCCATGTTGTCTTCGGGGGGCTCGACTATCGCAAGCAACGGGAGATTCTCGAACGTGGCACTGATCTCCTCGTGGGAACGCCGGGACGGTTGATCGACTATCACAAGAAAGGCTCGTACTCGTTGCGGCATACCGAGATGGTCGTTATCGACGAAGGCGACCGCCGCTTCGACATGGGCTTCGCCGAAGACCTCCGATGGTTGTTGCGCCGCACACCGCATCCCACCGAACGACAATCGATGATGTTCACTGCCACCCTGTCACAGCGCGTTATGACACTCGGCTGGAGACAGATGAACAACCCGATCGAGGTTGTGGTCAGTGCGGATCAGCTGACGCCGGACACGATTCACCAGGTGCTCTACCACGTCGCAACACGCGAGAAGCTGCCATTGCTCCTCGGCCTCCTGGAGCGCGAGGGCAGCACCCGAACCATGGTCTTCGTCAACACCCGCTACCGGGCCCAGCGGCTGGTCGACGATCTTCGCCGCCACGGCTACGCCGCCCGTGGTCTCACAGGCAACGTAATCCAGACCAAGAGACTTCGGGTGCTCGATGATTTCCGCGACGGAAAGCTGCCGATTCTGGTTGCGACCGATGTCGCGAGCCGCGGCCTCCACATCGACGGTGTGACCCACGTCATCAACTACGATCTTCCGCAGGACGCTGAGGACTACGTCCACCGAATCGGTCGCACCGCCCGCGTCGGGGCGGAGGGCACGGCTATCACGCTCGCCTGCGAGGACTATATCTACTCTCTCGACGCGATTCAGCGGTTCGTCGGTTACGAGCTGCCAACCGAGTTCGCCGATGACTCGCTGTACGCCAAGCTTCGGCCCCGTGAAAGGCAGCCGCGCCGCCCAGACGACCACCAACCTCGAACAACCGGCTCACGCCCGGGGGGTCCGGACCAGAAGTCCTCTGAGGGCGAGGCGAAACCCCGCAGGCGCCGGCGGCGGCGGCCACGACGAAAGCAGACTGGTGATGGGGGCGGACAGAACGAATCGTGATGCGGGTCAATCTCGTGAAAGATCCAGCTCCGGTGCGTCATTGTCGGACCATTCCGGAACCAGGGGACCTTCCTCCGACGGGTCGCACCACACGACGTCGCGGGGCGCAGCGGGCAATTCGGCGGTAGCCACCAACTCCTGATTTTCAACCCTGAATATCTGCAGTTCGGCGGTCGCCAACCCTACTGCAACATCACGCTCGTCCGGTGAGACGGCGATCCGGACCGGAGGACCGGCGAGCGGAACCGTCCATTCCTTTTTCCGCACCAGGCCTTCCTTCTTGTCCACCTTGATCTTCCAGATAGCGAGCTCACCGCCGCCGTCGTCCCTCTCGACCGCGACCACCAGCGTGCCCCCCCCGGCTGCGAACACCAGATCCACGGGATGGCCGACGACAGGAAATGCGGCCCTCGGAGAAAGCGTCGCAGGGTCCGCCAACACAACCCGGCTGGATTCGGCATCCGCCAGTGCGATCACGCCAAGCGTCGGCGAAATCGCGAAGTGCCGGACATCGCCGGACAGCGGCTGTCGGTAGGACATTTTGCCTTCGCCGAGATCCATGGCACCCATGACAGGGACTGAACCACCGTCTGGAGACCTCTCCAGCACCACCAGAACCGTGTTGCCGGCGACAACAGCCACCTGCCACGGGAGTTCGAACCGAATGTCGAAGATGTCGATAACGGCACGTTCCGGGTAACTCACCACCAGCACCCGTTTCCCCAACACAACGTAGCGGTCGGAAAAATCACCGAAGTGAGGCATGGTGACCCCGTCGATCGTGTCCTGGACTCTCATCGTGCGAAGGTTTACGACCGTTGTCCTCCCGTGCACCAGATCAGGAGCGAAGAGGGTGCCGCCCGGCGCTGGGAAGAGCCACGCCACCGGCCCGGTCGGGATCGACATCGTTTTCCCGAGGGTCGGATCGACCAGCACAACGACATCACCGCCCGACACCGCAATCAGCCCCACCGGCGGGCTCTCCTTTTTGGCCCAAACAGTTGAGAGACCTATCGCCAGACTCAAGCCGAACACAAAGGCACGTCGAAAAATCATGACCATGGGCTGACTCCACCTCCAAGGCAGCCAGGATACCCGAAGGCGGGTGGGATCGCCCACCCACCGGCGCAGATACAAGATGCAAGATGCAAGATGCAGCCTGGGATTTCGAATTTCGAATTTTCCGCCTGCCCACCCCCAAGTGCGGGCGAGACGCCCGCACCACAAGGTCTGCCGGATCTTCATACCGAGGACCGTAGGCGCCCGGCATTCTCCCGCCACGGTGGACCCGGATGTGCTCTTCACGCAGGACTTTTCCAGCACCATCGACGCACCACAATCAGCCCCGAAGGCCATTTATCACTCCTACCTCTCGGAAAGCCTCGCCGGGCGCAGCCCGTCGTGGCTTTCCGAGGGCTGGGCGGGCGGGGGGTGGGGGCGGGGAAATGGAGTTCGAGGGCGTCCGCTCGCCCAAATGCAGCCCGCCGGCGCGCCAAAGGCGCGCAGCGTTCTCTGCCGACGGCACCGACGAGAGCTTGCTCTCGGAGGGGGCGTGGGCCGAGAATGCGTGGCCGCGGGCCCGGCCCGCGGCCGGCGGGCGGCAGGGGCGCCGATTCGATGCGCTACCCTCGATGCGGTATGAGCCTGACCAGTGATCTCAAACAGCGGGCGCTCGACGAGGGCTTCGATCTCGTGGGCGTGGCCGCAGCCGGCGAGGCGGACACCGCATCACACCTCGACCATTGGCTCGATGCCGGAATGCATGGGGAGATGGCCTACATGGCCGACACCCGCAACCTCCGCTCGGACCCCGGGGCTCTGCTTCCCGGATGCCGGTCGGTGGTTGCCCTCGCCATGAGCTACCGCACCGATCGCCCTCCCTCGGGATCCTTCTCCTCCGATGACGGCCGGGCGTGGGTCTCGCGGTACGCGTGGGGGCGCGATTATCACCGGATTCTCAAGAAACGACTGGTCCGTCTCGGACACTGGCTCGCTGATGTCCACCCCGGCGCCGCCTGGCGCGCCTGCGTCGACACCGCGCCGATCCTGGAACGCGAGTGGGCGGCTCGCGCCGGTCTCGGGTGGATCGGGAAGAATACGATGCTCCTCAACCGCGATTTCGGCTCCGAGCTCTTTCTGGGCATCCTGCTCACCGATGTCAAGCTGGTCGCCGACCGGCCGCGGCCGGAGCACTGCGGGAAATGCACCGCGTGTCTCGAGGCCTGTCCGACGCAGGCCTTTCCAAAACCGGGGGTACTCGACGCCCGCCGCTGTGTCGCCTATCTCACGGTGGAACACCGGTCTGATATCCCCGAAGAACTCCAGCCAGGTATGGGATCGATGGTTGCCGGGTGCGATATCTGCCAGGAGGTCTGCCCGTGGACCGCCCGCGCGCCGGCCGATCTCCACCCCGAGTTCGCGCCCGCCCCGCAGCGGTACCGCCCCCGCCTCTCCGATCTCGAATCCCTCGATGAGAACGGATACCGAGAGTGGCGGCGTGGCAGCGCCCTCAACCGGATCTCCTTCGCGCAGTTTCGCCGCAACCTCACGGTCGCCCGGGGAAACTCCCCGTCTCGGCAAAGGTAAGTCGGATCAGTTTTTCTTGAGAGGCCGCATGACCATCGTCAGGTCTCGGCCCTCGAGCCGGTCGGGCATCCGATCGACCTTGGCCACATCCGCGAGGTCTTCGGCGACTCGTCGCAGCAAATCGAACCCGTTCTCGGGGCGCCGCATTTCACGCATGCGAAACATGATGGTCACCTTGACATGCTTGCCCTGGTCAATAAACTTGCGGGCTCGTCTGGTCTTGGTATCAAAATCGTGGATATTGATGTTCGGTCTGTACTTGACCTCTTTGACCTCGACCGAATGCTGCTGCTTCTTTGCTTCTCGCGCCTTCTTTTCCTGCTCGTACCGAAAACGCCCGTAGTCCATGATCTTGCACACGATCGGGCGCGAGGTGGCGGCCACCTCGACGAGATCGAGACCCTTTTCTCGGGCGAGCGCGAGGGCCTCTTCTACCGGCACGACTCCGACTTGATTGCCTTCGTCATCGACCAGGCGTACCGGCGAGAGTCTGATTCGTTCGTTGATGCGCACCTGCGGTGCTTCGGGATCGTCACGAAACGCGTACTTTCTGATGGTCGTCCTCCCTTTGTCTACGTTGTCTGATCTGTTGCTCACGACCGCCCACGGCGACCGGCAACAATCGTCCCGGAGTATACCACCCGGGGCCGGGAAAACAGTGCTTTGTCAACGTTTTTGCCAACCGATTCATCGCTCCGGTCCGGTCACGTCCACCGGACGCCCGACCACCCGCATAAAGACCGCGATCACCGCAGCCCCGATCACCAGGAGAATCCAGGCCGGGGCATCGGTCAGGGCCTCGGGCAGATAGCCGACGACGACCGCCACCGCGGCCGCGAAGAGAGCGTAGGGAAGCTGGGTCCGAACATGATCGACGTGGTCGCACCCCGACGCCATCGACGACAGGATGGTGGTGTCCGAGATCGGCGAACAATGGTCGCCAAAAACCGATCCGCCGAGGACTGCGGCAACGGTCGCGGCGAGCACGTGGTGGCCGTGAGGGGCGGCATCGAGCACCAGCGGCACGGCGAGCGGTGTGAGGATCGCCATGGTGCCCCACGAGGTGCCGGTGGCGAATGAGACCATGGCAGCAACCAGGAACACGGCCACCGGAAACAAGTTGATGGGAAGGCCCGAACCGATTGCGGATTTCATGAATCCCGCCGTCTCGAGGTCCATGCACACCTGGGCCCAGGGACCATGCCAGGGTGAGCACGACAAAGGCCATGAACATGCTCTTGAATCCGCCGATCGTGGCCGCCAACGCCTGCCGGATGTTGAGGATGCCCTGACCCACGGCCAGCAGGATCGCCGTGGTAAGACCCAACAGACTGGCCCACAGGAGCACCGTGAAGGGGTCGGAGGCGCCGATGATCCGGCTCATGGGAGAGTGTCGCGTCGCCGGCCGCGCGGAGGCTGGCACGTCCCGGTGTAGAACAGGCCGTACAACGTCGAAAAGACTACGACGACGACCGGCACCGCAGCGTTCCACCATCTGCAGGGCGCATCTTCCTTCCGGCGCCAACTCGCTCGATTCGTAGTCGGCGAGGGGTTGGGCGGAAGCCGCCATGATCTCCCCTCTCCCGCGCCCGTCGCTCGGCGCTTAGCATTGGGACCCCAGTCGCGGCCCGACACCGCAACCGCCAGAGTGGTGATGAGCGCAAAAATCGGGTAGAAGGCAAACGGGATGGAAGCGAGGAAGATCGAAAAGGGGTTGAGCTCCGACCCGGCCTTGACCAGCGCATCGCCAACCAGCGACACCTCATAACCGATCCAGGTGGAAACCAGCGCCACGCACGCAACCGGGGCAGCAGTGGAATCAACCAGAAAGGCGAGCTTTTCCCGGCTCACCCGATGACGATCGGTCACCGGACGCATGGTGTTGCCCACGATGAGGGTGTTGGAGTAATCGTCGAAGAAGATCAGCACCCCCATCACCCAGGTCACGACCTGGGCCTCCGCGGCGTCGTCGCCAGCGGTTCGAGGGCGCGAACCACGCCGACGGTTCCGCCGCTCTCTGCTCATCACGCCGACCATGCCGCCGAGCAGCATCGAGAAAATGATGATGCTCATGTGGTCCGGATCGATGAGTGCGTCACGGACGTTGGTGTCGATCAGACGCAGGAAACCCGGCCCGCCCGGGTTGCCGCCGGCCACCATGGTGGTCCCGATCCCACACCCCCATGAAAAGGGCGAGGAGAACATCGCGGAAGACGAGCGCGAGCAGGATCGCCACCAGCGGCGGTAGCAGACTCCACCATGAGCCAACCGCAGCACCGGCGCTCGGAAGCAGCGCCATCGCAACAGCATGGCAATCAGAAATGCGGCAGTCTTCAGCCACTGAGGCACGCGGGGAGGGTAACACGGAGGGAGAATTCGGAATTCGGAATTCGGAATTTCGGATTTGCCGTCCGCCCACCCCCGCCATGATTTCGAATTTCGAATTTTCCGCCTACCCACCCGCGGAGGAGTTTTGAGGTTTTAGTTTTGAGTTTTGAGTTTCCATCCCTCCCCCCACGAGGATTGGGGGGCGGGGGTAACTCATAACTCAAATCTCAACACCTACCTACTCCGTCAACGGCCCAACATCCGCTTCCGATACTATGTGGCGGTGGCGATCATTGACGACGACGCGCTGGTCCTGGACCACCATCCCTTTCGCGACCGACACCTCGTGCTAGCCGTGCTCACCCGCCGCAACGGGGTTCAACGCGGGGTTCTTCGCCGCGCGCGCGGCGGCAAAGCGCCACCAGCCGGCGCCGCCCAGATCCTGTCGAAGGTCCAGGTCAGCCTGTATCAGAAACCCAGCGCCGAGCTCGCCACCTTCCGTCACATCGATCTGGTGACCAGCTCATTCCCCCTTGCCAGCAGTCTCGAACGATCGTCGTCAGCAGCGGTTGTCGCAGAGCTCCTCCTCACCTTCTGCCCACCGGGTGAGGAGGCGGCGCGGATGTTCCGGCTCGGCGCCGCGGCGCTCGACGCCCTTCTCGGGAAAACGGATGCCGGCATCGTGACGGCCTACTCCGAGTTCTGGACTCTGGTCCTCGGAGGCGTCTTCCCGTCCCCGGAAATGATCGGGGTCGATCTCACTCAGGGCGACGCTGATTTCCTGGCTGCCTGCCGCCGCCGGCCCGTCACCGAGGTTCCGCCTCCGGTTCCGTCCGGGGTCGCGGGCTGGCTCGACCGCACCGTTCGCGAGGCGGCCGAGCGACCCCTCCGGGCGCTTTCATTCCTTCGTGAGTTGAATACCAGCTAATCCTTGGGGCATCCGATCCGGCGCCTCCCGGCCCTTGCAAACCGAGCGTTCAGCACATTCTCGGGAGGGTTGATATCGTTGACAAAATCCGCACCTTCGTGGTACATAAGTTATGACAGTGGAAGACTTGCCACAATCTGGACCGAATAGAAAACCACCGATCAAAGGTCGCGCAGAGCCACAAAAAAAGAGCCGTCAGAGAGAGCGAGGAATTCCATGAGCCGCACGATTTTGCTTGCCGATGACAGCCTCACCATCCAGAAGGTCGTTGAACTGACCTTCGCCGACACCGACTATGAGGTGGTCGCAGTCTCGAGCGGGGACGATCTCCTCCAGAAACTCCCGGAGTGCCGACCTGATCTGGTGATCTGCGACGTGATCATGCCCGGCAGGGACGGCTACGACGTGTGTCAGGAAATCAAGTCGAGCGCGGATTATCTCCATGTGCCGGTCATTCTGCTCACCGGGACCTTCGAGCCCTTCGACCGCGATCGCGCACTCGCCGTAGGATGCTCTGAGATCATCACCAAACCCTTCGAGGCTCGAAAGTTGGTGGAGGCGGTGGACCGCCTCTCAAGCACTGCGGGCGCCGCTCCGCCACCCGATTCAGCGGTGACGCTCGAGGCCCCGACCCTCGATGTCGAGGTCACTCCGCCACCACCCTTGGTTGCCCCCGACGAAGCCGACCTCGCGCGAGACGATATGGAGCTCGATGACACCGCCGTGACCGCTGATGATGAGGGGTCGGATACCGGTTTCGTCGCCATATCCGTAGACGATGCGAATGTCGTGCTATCCACCGAGGAGGAGTTCACAGAGGAAACCCAGGAAGGGCAAGCGGGTTTCGAAGTCCCTCTCGATGAACCTGCTGCGGAGGATGAGCCGCCAGTCCTCCCCGATGTGGCGCCGCCGCCGGACGCCGAGGTCTTCTCGAAGGCGCCGGACGCCGCCGAGACGTTGGCCGCCGCCAGCATCTCCGAGATGGTTGAAACGACAGAGGACGAGGTCTTTGCCGACCAGCAGCCGCCGGGCCCGGCAGAGGATCCGTTTCCACCCGAAGCCGTCGACGAGGAGATCTTCCCGAATGATGATTCGGGACACGACGAGTCGGCAGCTGAAGCTGAATACATCGACAGCTCCATGACGACCCCCATCGACGTGGAGGCCGTGATGGCGGAGGTATCACCGCAAGAGAACGAGACCGGTGCCGAGGTCGAGGTGGAGTCGACGGAGGTGGACATGTCTGACGCCGACACCCAGGACATCACCGAAAAGGTCTCGCCGGAGCACGCAGGCGAACCGGCATCCACTGGTCTCAGCGACGAGGACGTGGATCGCATCGCGAGACGCCTGCTCGAGCTGGCGAGTGATCGCATCGAGCATATCGCGTGGGATGTCATTCCCGACATGGCGGAGCTCGTCGTTCGCGAGAGGGTCCGGGAAATCGAGGCCGCCGCCGGCAACGACTAACCCGTTCCCATCCGGAAACTCCGGAGGGGACAGCGTAGTTCTCGATGCGGAAACGAGCGATTTTTCTGCAAGGTCAAGGAAGGCAAGGATTTCCGCGGAGGCGTACTTGAGTACGCCGCACAAGGGAATCCGCCGTCTGACGCCGAGATTGCAAAAAAAGCGCCGTTTCCGGACGAGAACTTGTCCTTGCACCACATCCTGTGGGCAGGTTAATCTCGTCCGCACCATGGTCCTCACCAATCGGAACCGCCTCGGCCGCCTCCGAGAAGAACTTGCGGCACACATCGAAAATCTCGTGCTGTTCGAGATCACCGGTTCCACCCACGCGTTGGCGAGAGAGCTGATCGCGGACATGGATGACGAACAACAGGATTTGGGATCAACTCTAATCCTTGCCAATCGTCAGGACAGCGGCGAGGGGCGCGGTGATCGTCACTGGGAATCGCCCGCTGGCGGACTGTACATGAGCTGGGTGCGTTCCGGTCTCACCGCCGAGACGATCGCCCAGCTGCCCATGCTCGCCGCTGCCTCTGCGCAAACTGCAGTCACAAACATCGGCGTCCCGGACGCGCGCATCAAATGGCCAAACGATATTCTCGTCAAAGGCCGAAAGCTCGCAGGGTTGCTGTTATTCGCGCGCCACGGCGAGACCAGTTGGGTCACGGTGGGCCTCGGAGTCAACCTCGAAACCGCACCGGTGATTACCAACGGTGACGCGCTCCTTGCGACGTCGGTCGCCGATCACGTGGCCGACGGCGACCTCGATAGTTGGCGGCACAACATCGTGTGCACGTTCGTCACCGTGCTCGATCAATCGATGGCGGACCCGCAGCCGGCCCTCGAACGCTGGCGCGATCTACTCATTCAACAACCCGGAGACTCAGTCACCGTGCAACTCGCGTCGGGCAAAACCGTGTCCGGAACCCTGGTCGACCTCAGCGAGGAAGGGTTCCTACACATCCGCACCAGCGGCAAGGAGCAAGTGATCACCGGCGGCGATATTATCGAGAGCTGAATCGCGTTCCTTTATTCTCAATTCTCAGTTCTTAATTCTCAATTACCGCCCATCTACGCCGTGGATAGTTATGAGTTTTTAGTTTTGAGTTTTGAGTTCCGACCCGCCCAACC
>PVMK01168379.1_pt1 | contig 16036 bp, 11 predicted proteins | sample 1853481 | NCBI WGS metagenome assembly PVMK01 (sample SAMN08533507, study PRJNA380276) | Marine sediment metagenome, whole genome shotgun sequencing project.
CTTTGATCTGGAAGAAGATGAAGATATTCTGCCGTCCTGGGTAAGGAGCCTTAAACGGGCCAAAAAACATGGTGTAAAGATATTGCTTGGCACAGATACCTGGGCCGATTCCGCTACACCTTACGGCAAGTTCAATATCAGTGAAATAAAATTGCTGGTTGATGTCCTGGAAATGACACCCCTTGAAGCCATTACAGCTGCCACCAAACATGGCGCTGAAGCGTGCGGTATCGGTGATAAGATTGGGACTGTAGAAAAGGGAAAGCTGGCTGATCTTTTAGTTGTCAAAAAAGATCCAGTTGCGGACATTGAAGTGCTGCTGGATAAAGATAATGTCAGGTATGTAATAAAAGATGGTAAATTCGTTGTTGATCATCCACTCATATAATGATAGATATATAAAATCGAACTTGCTCTGCTTATTATCTGTATTATATATAACAAAACCGCTTTTCTTAACGAATAGCGGTTTTGTTTTGCGAGTGGATGGTGTTGGTTTCGAATCGAACCGCCTCCCCAATTTGATTCTGAAATGGGCAATTTCAGGGGTTGAAGTTATATTTGAATATATGCATATAAGGCAATTGACAAGAAGTCAATTGTGATTGGATCTTGTTGACCAATTCTTATATTTGTGGTCTAACGGCACCGAGCCTAGCGGTCAGGGGTTGTTTCACCAAATCACAAATCGCCTCACTTCCCTGGTCGGCTGCAGTGAATGGTTAGGCGGCTGACCCGCTGCGGCTTGCCTATACCTGGATGAATTTCGCAGCCTTCGCGCCACAGATGGGACACGATTCGGGTGGACTGCCAAATTCGATGTGTCCACAAATTGGACAGAGGTAGAAATTTGTCTCGGCTAAATCTTCACCACGCTGGGCAGCCTCCAACGCCAGTTTGTAAAGTCGAGCGTGCACTTCCTCTGATTTAACAGCGTAGGCGAAGATTCGTTTAGCCTTGTGGGCATCAGCTTCAGCTTGCTCGAGCATGGGTGGATACATCTCAGAGTATTCGTATGTCTCACCATCAATCGCAACCTGAAGATTCTCGGTGGTAGAACCAATCCCATCAAGTGCCCTGAGTTCCCCCTCAGCGTGTATCCGTTCTGCCTCAGCGGTAGTGCGGAATAGCCGGGCGATATTGGGTAAACCTTCCTGTTCCGCCTTCTTTGCAAATGCTCGATACTTCTGATTCGCCTGACTTTCGCCAGCAAATGCTTCCTTAAGATTGTCTTGTGTATTTGTCATACTGATCCTCCTTCTTGAATGAAATAAACTTTTCTTTAACCGCCTAACGTTTAGTATAACCTGCCGCTGCGGTGCGAACCCAATAATCGATTTGCTCCATTTAAAATGCTCAAAATCTCTCCGCTTCCCCACGCTGCCTAGCAGCAGTCAGGTTGATGCTGGGTTAGGCAGCTCTTTTTCTTTCTAAAGAACATAAATCGACTGCAGTCTTTGTTTGGTTTGCTCCTTACTTTGCGATGGGGATTTCTAAATAACTCTGATGGTTTGCATCGTGATAGAGCGTGATGTGCGCTACTATCGCATCTGCATCAGTTTCATCCGCGACAACACCACCGGTGTTGTAATTCTTCTGAATATAGATTGAATTAGGACAGGTGATAACTAACCGCAGGCGGCTTCCCTTCGCGATACGTCTTGAGAAAAATGTAAAGCAGTCAAATGAGTATTGATTGACCTCACCGGGAACAACCAATTTTTCCTCCCGCAGTGATTTGCGATACCGCGCCCGCAACAGATCCTGTGTCAGCCGTTTAACTTCTCCATTCGCAAGAACTTCAGATAAGTCAACCCTGAAATCGGTATCTGGCACATTAAGAGCAATCCATGCCACGAATTTCACCCAACCGGTGATCTCTGTATCTTTGCTAAAAGCTGCTGAATGATACACTAACCCATTGCCAAACAAATTCAGGTCAAGTATTTGATCCGTGAATTGATTCTTTCTCTCCTCGCGTTCAAGTTCTCCGGGACGTTTATCAAGGGGATCATATGTAAATTCATCAGGGGGTGAATCCTTAACAGGTTTTTCTGTTAGCGTCCCGGATTGGAATACATCGTTGGCGTTTCCATTAGATTTAAGGTACAACTTGAGCTTCTTAGGAGCAATAGACTCCAATCTGTCAGCATATTTCCACTTTTCCTCACCCATTACATAGTAGGCCACCCGCTTGTTAAGAAAAGCGGGTTTCTTACCAGCTTTCATCGTCCAGTCATACCAATCTTTATGGAGTTGGTTCAGGTCAACCAGGGATGCTTCGTCGAATTTTAACCCGCCAAACTCGCGATTAGGTGTACGCGTTCCGGCATGATCCCAGGGACCAACAACAAGATAGTGTTTGTCTTTGGTGTTTGAATCCGAAGTCATGTGTCTTCGATAGTATTCCATCGCACCGGATTGTTCGTCATCATAGTGTCCCGTGATGGTAAGAATGGGTATGTTGATTTGATCATACTGTTTCTTGGTTAACGCCATTTGATCCCAATAGGAATCCTGATTGGGATGTTGGATCCAATTTTGGAAAATGGTTGATGGATTGCCAACAATTTTATCCAGTGTATTGTATGGCTTGTGATATTGATACATTTCCTGAAATTTTTCAATCCAAAAACTAGTATCAAGAAACAGTTCAACATTCCCAGTTACACCACTAATGAGTGTCAACCACTGCATATCATAGGAAAAGAATATATTCTTACCAGCATGCGCTGAGGCTGCAGGGACAATTGTCTTGAGGTGAGGAGGGAATTCTTTTAGCGTCATCCACTGGTTAAAGCCAGCATACGAGCCTCCCCACATGGTGACTTGTCCATCGCACCAGGGTTGCTTTGCCAACCATTCAACAAGATCATGGCCATCGCTGGCCTCCTGAAAAAATGGTTCAAAAACCCCTTCAGAGTTACCGCGGCCACGACAATCCACTAGAGCAAAAACATAGCCATGTTGCGCAAAATAGGCAGCCCTCGGATGATAACTATCGGCAATATATGGGGTGAGAGTGAAGATGACTGGGACAGGCTGATCCGATTTAGGTCTATAAATTGTGGCATTGAGATGAATTCCATCACGCATGGGGATTTTAACACCCCAATTGAAATCCACATTCTTTTCGATCTCGGAAGGATTATTTTTTGTTTCAGATGGTTTTGCGAATTGGGACAGATTCCACATATACTCATCTCCTGGACTTGAGAAATAACCGTATAGATGAAAAGAAGCTACCTAACGCTAAAATCACCGGCTAAAAGAGTGCAGGGAGCTCAGCAACCGGAACCCTTTTGGTCCGAGTGCAGCACCGGGTTATGCCTTTTTATTGATAGAAGAGCGGTTTATACCAGAGCTTCAAATCCTTTTCTAAGATCATTAATTATATCTTCGGTATCTTCCAGACCGATACTCAGGCGTATTACAGTTTTTCCTGAATACTTCGAACCTGCAGGACGTCTGTATTTTCCGGCAGTGATAAGACTATTAAAACTTCCCCAACTGTAACCGATGCCGAACAGATTAAGCGAATTTATAAAAGAAGCAATTTTATCTTCCGAACAATCTTCCTTGAGTGTGAAAGCAAAAAGGCCGGAAGAACCGGTAAAATCTCTCTTCCATATACTGTTCTGGGGATGTCCCTGTAATGCCGGATGGATAACATTACTCACGATATCTACTGTTTCGAGCCATTGTGCGATTTTAAGTGCGGACTTTTCATGCTGTTTCAGACGTACCGCCAGCGTTTTCAGACCCCGCAGTGCAAGATAACAGTCATACGATGATGCAAAAATTACCATCATACTGTAATAATTATCAAATGCTTCGGAATATTTCTCATTCACCGTAACAGATCCCAGCAGCACGTCGGAATGACCGGAAATGTATTTTGAGACCGACTGGATTGATATATCAACACCCAGTTCGAAGGGTTTCAGATAGAGAGGTGTTGCCCAGGTATTATCAAGTACAGTAATGATATTTTTTTCACGGGCAATCTCCGTAACAGCAGGAATATCCTGAATTTCAAATGTATTTGATCCAGGCGATTCAAGGAATATCAGCTTTGTATTATGCCTGATATATCCAGCGATATCCGTACCGACAGCAGAAGGAACAAATGTGGTCTGCACATTGTATTTGGAAAGTATCTTATTGCAGAAACGCGCGGTAGGATTGTAAACATTTTCACAGACAAGAATATGGTCGCCGCTTTCTGTAAATGCAAGCAGCGTATTGGTAATGGCGCTCGTTCCCGACTGAAAAGCCCTGGTAAGATACCCGCCTTCAAGTTTTCTGAGAGTTTCTTCAAAAATTCTCTGCGTCGGAAGACGGTCTGTTCCGTAGGTGATTCCGTCGTATTCTCCCAAATTTGCCTGATGAAGATCTTCATAACTTTCAAATAATACAGTTGTGCCCCTGTATACCGGAGGATTGACTGTTCTCACGGGTTTTTTGCTGATTTCATCATAAAAGTCAGTGAATCTGATTAGGTCTGTTGAATCTTTCATTCTTTGAATCTCCTTTTGTTTAGAGGCATAACGTTCTGCGCATGAGCGGCTGAAGGGCTTACACGAATAATCACTTCCAATAAGGATGTCGGTTTAGAATATCTCAAAATTGGAAATTTGAACCGGCGCGCTTCAGTCCGACTCCATGCGTGGGTTAGGTGCACTACCATCTATTTAATGATTCATGTTGCCGATAGTTATGATATATGTCTCAGTATAGTACCTGCTTTTGCTCCAGTGTGTTTTCCATTTCTAACCGTCGGCTCACCATTCACAATTACATACTCAATCCCTGAAGGGAATTGATGAGGATCGTCAAAGGCAGCATTATCTTTTACTGTTTCTGGATTAAATACAACAATATCTGCAAAATAATCTTTCGCTATGAGACCTCGATTACGCAAACCCAGTTTAGTTGCTGGCATGGAAGTCATTTTCATTACAGCAGTAGACAAATCAAACAGAGTCTCATCTCTTGAATATTTACCTAAAACTCTCGGGAATGTACCGTAAGAGCGTGGATGAGGTTTTCCCTCGCCAAGCTTGCCATATGGCGCAACAGCACTTCCGTCAGAACCGATCATCACCAATGGAGATGATAGAATATTCTTTAAATTATATTCATCCATAGCAAATCCCACAATGTCTACACGGTTCCTTTCTTCGAGTAATAGGTTCTGGATAAACTCGAAAGGTGTTGTATCTGATTCCTTTGCACAAACAGAAATTGTTTTACCTTCCCACAATTTGTTCTTTTCTGAAAAACAATAACTGATCATAACCCGATCCCATCCTCCGATATCTTTTCCTTCGTTTTCAGTAAAATCTCTTATTTTAGTAATTAGAGTTTTGTCACGCAATCTGTTAAGTACATCATCGGTATTCCCCTGTAAGCACCATAATGGAAGAAATCCAGTAAGCCCAGTATTATATGCAATGTAAGGGTAACGATCAGCAGTAACCGGCATTCCAGATTCCGCTGCGCCATGAATCATTTCCAACAGATGATCAACTTTACCCCAATTAGCGTGATTCGCTGCTTTTAGATGTGAGATTTGTAATGAAACCTCCGCTTTTTTACAAATCTGCAAAGCTTCTTGAACTGCTTCTTCCACACGATCATATTCACTTCTCATATGCGTTGCATAAATACCATTATGTCTTGCAACTGTTTTGTTCAACTCTATCAGTTCGGAAGTTAAAGCATAACTACCAGGGGCATACTCGAGGCCGGTTGACAGACCAAAGCTGCCTTCTTGCATGGTGCCTTCCAAAATATTTTTCATCTCTGCCAATTGCTCCACCGTGGGCTGAACATCATTTCTTCCGATGACACAGCTCCTTAAACTACCATGCCCAGTAAATGTCGCGTAATTAATCGAAATCTTCTGATCTTCAAGTTTCCGTAAAAAAGCTTCGATATTTCTCCAGTCAACATGAAAACCATACCTTTCAAAAGTATTTTCATCCGCCTCTTGTAAGTCGCTTTCATTGAATGGGAAGGGAGAATCACCACAATTGCCTGATACCTCCGTTGTAACACCTTGCAGAATTTTACTTTCTGCTCGCGGATTGACAATCAATTGAAGATCTGTGTGCGAATGAATATCGATAAATCCAGGAGAAACTACGAGGCCTTTGCCATCAATAATGATGTCAGCGGTTGCATTTTTCAATTCATCGATAGCCGCGATTTTATCGCCAATTATTCCAATGTCCTTTTCAAAAGTCCGAGTACCAGAGCCGTCAATAATTGTTCCATTCTTGATGATAATTTTGAATTGATTTCTGGACCGACAGCCAGTTAGGAATCCCAGTTTTCCTGCAGCGATAGTTTTCGTAAAAGTACGACGGTTGATTTTGGATATCATTTCAGGTACTTCTTTTTTAGTTGATTTGGAATTTCTTTATACACCTAACCTATAGATAATGCGTAATATTGCCCGATTAACGGAGATATTCTGGCAATATTACCTGATATATGCTTATATGCATTATATATGTTACCTAAGCAAAAATTGTTGAATTAGGGAAGAGTGATATGAAAAAGTCCATTAAATGCGGTATTCAATCAAGGAAAACCGCCTATCCTTAGATTGTATTGATTCAGACAGATATCTAACAAAATCTGAGTGATCAATTAGCCAGATTTGTCCAATCTTCTTCGTTTTTAACGACCCTTTCCTCAATAAACGTCGTATGTATTGTTGATTATAGCCGCTATATTTTGAAGCAGCTCTGACGGTTATGTATGTCTCAGAAAATTCTGGAATCAATCCATTAACAGAAAATCCCATCCCAACCTCACTTGAGGACTTCTGAGAGCTTTTCTACATCGCTTTTATGCTCAAATCTGAGCATAGCCAGGAATTGCTCTACTGCCTCACTATGAGGTTCGAGATGGGACCAATTAGGTGGGCGGTATTGGACTCGAATCGAACCTTATATGTTATTACAACTGACATAAAATGAATTCTTTATATCAATCCGCTGATTCTCTGATTGTCAACGGCAACCCCGCCATTGCATTGAAACACACAGATCATGCAAGACATGAGAGAGATGAGAGAGATGATGCAATCCCTCAAATGATTATTTTAGGCGATCGTTCTCGACTGCCATGCCTTCCCGCAGAACAAAAGATACCTGGTTCATCACCCCAATATCTTTAAGAGGATCGCCATTTACAGCGACCAGGTCAGCCAGTTTGCCAGGCGTCAGTGTGCCAATATCATCCCAACTCATGGCTTCAGCCGCCCACCCTGTCGCGGCCTGGATAGCCTGCATGGGGCTGCACCCATACTCAACAAGGTTGCCTAGCTCGATTGCCATTGCCTGTTCTCGCCCGGTACTGGTCCAACAGTCGGTACCAGCTGCCAGTTTCAGCCCCGATTCCAAGGCATATGAGATCGACTCTCGCTTCTGGGTCTTGTACTCCTTGGACTCGGCAAGCTCCTTTTTTGCAGAGAGCACTATATCTGGATTATCAGATTCGAGTTTCTTTTTGTAATACTTGTCATAATAGGAAATTACAGTCACAGTTGGGGTCCAGGTGATTCCCTTTTCCACAGCCAAGTCGATCTCTTCTCGTGAGGGAGCACCGTGCTCAAAAGTGTCAACACCAGCGTCTACCGCCATGCTCTGCGACGGTGGCTTATTTGTATGGCAGACAACCTTGAGCCCAAAACGATGCGCCTCATCTACGGCCGCATCCAACTCTTCTTGAGTACAATCGGAGCCGTTGTTGGCTAGCTTAATAAAGTCCGCCCCCGCTCGTCGCTCCTCACGCACAGCACGGCGAAAACCATCTTGGCCGTCTGCCTGGTTGGAAAAGTTTGGCAGGAAATGACAATGCCCGCCGGTGGGCGTGATCAGGCGGCAGGCTATATATATCTTGGGTCCTGGAATCCAGCCATTTTGGATAGCCCACCTGACCTCCGGCATGACACCGAGAAGGCCACCAGTGTCGCGGGCCGTGGTGACGCCCGACATCAGCGCTTTGTACAGGTAGTTGCTGGCCTTTAAAGCAACGGTGACAGGATTGTAAACCTTCAAATTGTCAGAGGCATCGGTGTAGGTTCCTGAGTCTGACTCCTCCCAATAGTAGCTAGGATGGGCATGCATGTCGATCAAGCCGGGTAATAAGGTCCCCTCTGGCAGGTCAATGACCTGTGCATTTGGGAAATCAGGTGCTTCACCAACAGAACCAACGTAGACAATACGCTTGCCATTAACAGCAACCAGTCCGGATGAAATGGGTTTTGCTCCTGTGCCATCAATGAGGGTTTTACCGCGGACGACAAGGTTGACCTGTTCTTGAGACATAATTCTCTCCTGGTTATGAACGGCTCTTTTTCACACGCTGTTCGACGATCTTTTTGATTTGCATTTGGATATCATCAGAAAGGGGTTCTGGATGGTGAGAGTTTAAAATTTCCTGAACGTGTATTGAAGCTCGTGCTGCCAATGATTTCCCCCCTTTTTTTTCCCAGTCGGAATAGTTTCCACGTTCAAACAAACCTGGATACCAGTAATTTTTATAATGCTCACGGGTGTGTTTTGTCTTCAAGAATGTTTCATTGACCCCAACTTTTAATACATCATCTAAAGCCAAAGTTTCATCGTTTACTTCAATACCTTTGAAGAACGTCTTAACCCAATCCACGATCTGATCACATATGGCTAATTGTATAAAAGAATATGTAAGCCCTGATTCTAAATAACCCAGATCGTGAATAATATTGCCGCCCATCAATACATCCACCAGGATTGTTAAGGCCGCTTCTGCTGCTGCCTGCTGGTCTACAACCTTTGAATCGCTTGCACCAGCCAAACTGAATGTTGGCACACCGTAACGTTGAGCAACAGAACGCATAAAGCCTTTCTCAGGAAAGGCATATGGCCCAACCATCGTCTTCATATCTATTGAAATCGGATTCATAGCCGAGGTGATTATTGGAGCGCCCTCGCGGTTTAGCTGGGAAAGGACTACTCCTAGTAAAATGCCTGCATTATCAAAAGCCAAAGCACCTGCCAGTGTCATTGGACTGGTAACTCCGGCATTCGATGCAGGGATATAGATTGCTGGCAAACCTTTGCCAGAAAGATAAAGCAATTTTTGCAGGCCATCTGCATTATGTACCCTGCCAGAAACAACGTTGATATAACAAGTTAGGATCGGTTTTTTCCTGAGCGCTTCAGCTCCTCCAACAATGGCTTCTGCCATTGCCACTGCATCCTCAAGCCCTTCTGTTTCATACGAAACAATGATAACTGGCTTCGCTGTATGGTTTAGAATTGCTTCTATCTGATAGGTGTCTGCTAAAGACTTATCCACATCTGTAGGCAAGACCATTGACATGACAAAGTCAATATTGGGCAAAGCATCACAGATTGTGGCTCCGTCAATCACATCTTGCAGGATCGGTTCTCGTCGTTCTCCGGTACGGTGATCGATGATGTTTAAACAATCAGATCCAGGTCCAAAAAAACAGCGCTCTCCCCCCAAAAGCATCGCTGGATTGCCACTTCGGTCGAAAAGGGTAACTTCCTTGGGAACAGTAGATAGAGCACTTTCAACCAGCTTCGGTGGTACATGCACAAGATTCCCATCGGTTACCTTTGCGCCAGCTTTTTTCAACAGATCAACTGCTTCTTCCAAATGAATTCGTATACCAATGCCATCCAAAATCTCTAAACTGGCTGCATGGATCTTTTGGACCTGTTCATCAGAGAGATGAGTGATGCCACCACCATCTGTTTCGCGGTCACTGATATTTGTCCAATTCATAAGTTTAATCTCCCTGTGAACAATATCTGGTATTCAAACTTGTCATTCAGATTGCTAAGGTTTTAACAGAGTCATCTCAGGTTTAGGGGGCGAATGTGTGAGCAGTGGCGACCATCGTATCAATCAGCCTTGGATTGGTTTCCAGTGGGAAAGGGCTCCCCGTACTGAGCAAAAAACCACCCGCTTCCTGACCGATTCGTAGTTGCCGATTCGCCTCAACCGCCATATCTTCCAGGGAGGCGTTCTGTCCGTAGCGCACTGCATCAATATTGCCCAGAACCGCCACCCGGCCGGCGACCAGCCGCACGACTTCTTCAAGCTCGATCACGAATTTCTTCTTACTCTCTTCCACTCCCACGGCTGCGATGTCGAGCTGAGCAATCTGCCCCAGACGTGGGATAACGTCACCGCAGACATAGTGGATAGGTCGCAAGCCCAGGCCGCTCATATGCTTAAAGTAAGGTTGGTTGTAGGCATAGACAAACTCGTCATAGGCGGAGGGTGAAATTATATCCGCCCCGGTAAAGACTTCCTCAACATAGACACCGTGGATGCCAACTTCTGCCCAAACCCCCATCATTTTTTTTGTGACTTCCAATTGACGGTCCAGGAGGTAGTGAAAGAGTTTTGGTTGTTTGCGCTGGATGACCATAAGTCCCTTGAAACCTAGAACGCAATAGGCATCAGAAAAGGGTGTGTCAAGTATTGTGGTAATAAATCTTGAATCGCCATAGTCGTCCATAACCTGCCGCGGCATGTCAAAATCTCCCTGCTCCAGCATCGTTTGCGTGTCAGGGAGCGGTAATCGTGCGTCGATCTGTTCCTCACTCTTAATTTCTTTTGAAATGTCCCAGAGGTCCTGAGTGGCATCAAACTCGGTGGTGCCCTCCATACTGCCCTGGGGAAGCGGGGAGGATTGCATTGACCTCCGTGCACCCGTGCGCTGATCTTCGTAGTAGAGGGCGCCGTTATCATTAACTATCTCTGTCCGATTGGCCCAAGACCGGCTCGCCCCCTGTCCGATCTCCATCCAATCCGGCCGTTCCTTGAAAATTTCATAGGCCTGGTAGATGGCCTGGGCCCGAAAGCGGGTATCCTCCTGGTGGTTGATGGGATAGCGGATGAGCCCTCGTAATCGCTGACGGTATTGTTCGATATAATTATTGCGCTCGAAATCAGCCAGAAATAGAGATAGGTAGGCTGGCGCAGCCGGGACCTGATCGGATTTTTCACCCCTGAGAACCTGGAACACTCGTTCCTTTGAAGTCGCTATATTACGCTCCCTGTCATTGCATAATTTATCTGCGATCCTTACCCTTGTGAGTAAGTGTATACAACATTCTATATTATATATAGAAAATAGATCTATTTGTTGAAGTGTATTAACAGAAAAACCCATCACAACCTCACCGAAGAATCTACCCTTCGTGTGAAGTTCGAGATGGGTTCAATTAAGTGGATGGTATTGGTCTCGAATCGAACCAATTGTCCCAGAAGGCTCATTTGGCGTCTGATTAAAGATCAGGTGCCCATGGTCGTCGTTGTGGATCAGGATGTCCCCATTGGGGATATTCAAGGATCCGTGAAGGCCGGGGGTGTCACTGATGTTGATGATTTTAATTAATATTGAAACTAATGGTTAAGTAACGCCTCGCATCAGCGGTCCGGCGTAGCCGTGTCCGACTGCATGCGCTTGTTATGTGCGTCTTTCATTGTTCCAGTCTAATAACGTAAGAATTTCATTCGCCACTTCCAAAATCGGTCGATTATTGGCAATCTCCGCATTAAAAATACTTGAATCTAAACCTTCCAGAAGCCATCGTTCGGTGTTGTCTAAATCTTCATGTCTCCCTGTAGTAACATCCTTACTCAACCGTTCCTTTATTACTTCAAGAGGTGCTGTTAGGCCAACGACTTTCAAAGGAAAAGGTGTAACGCTTTTCAGTGTTTCTAAGTCTTGCTTGTTTCTTATCGACCATGCAAAAAGAAATTTACATACTCCCGCATCAAGATAGTTTGAGACTACTGATTTAAGATTTGCAATTAGTACCTGCTTTGCCTGGCCCAAAAACCAGAGAACATCAATACGTTAAATAAGGATGATTTTCTAATTGTTATTAAATCGTTATTATTCATGTTAAATTATGATTCATAATTTCTGCGGGTCGGCGTCTACGCCGAATCAAATCAACCATTATTCTCATGGGTTCATCAATATGATTGAAAAATTCACGGTATCCCTCACAAAGATAATTCAAGCCATATACACCATTCGGGGTATGTTTCACTCGATTTTTAGGACAGCCTCCATTGCAAGCAAAACGAACCTCGCAATCGAGGCAAAACTGAGGTAATGAGTTGCGTTTCTGCATACCAAACTTAAATTGCTTGTGAGAAGTAACCATATCAATCATGTCAGTCTCAATAATATTGCCAAGTTTATGCTTCGGTTCCACAAAATGATCACAAGAAAACAGGTCTCCATTATGCTCGATTACCAACCCAAGACCGCAGGTCTTCTCAAATACGCACAATCCTCCTGGTGAACCAAACCATTTTCCTAAGGCCTCATCAAAGATCTGCACAAACACAGTACCGACATCATTACTCACCCATTCATCGAAAATAATTTTTAAGAAAGCCCCGTATTTCTTACCCGTTACTGAACGATTCCTGATTTTGTTACCAGTTTGAAAACCCGTCTTATTATCCCTCTCCACAATCGGAACGAATTGAATGAATTCCCCCCCCCAATTTATCCCGAAAATACTGATAAACCTCCAACGGGTGTTCAACATTCGCGGCATGTACAGCGCAGAGAATATTAAAATCAACATTGTGCTTTTTTATTAATGCCAATCCACGCAGCACATCTTCAGAGGTATCAGCCCCACCCTTATCCTTTCTATATTTATTATGAAGCTCTGGCGGACCGTCAATGCTAATGCCGACAAGAAAATTATTCTTTTTGAAAAATATACACCAATCATCATCTAGTAAAGTGCCATTGGTTTGAAAAGCATTTTCAACTCTCATGCCTGGGCGTGCATACTTTTTCTGAATTTCAACAGCTTTGCGAAAAAAATTCAGGCCCATTAAAGTCGGTTCGCCACCCTGCCATGCAAAGGTTACTCGCTGCATTTGTTGTGTCTGAATGTATTGACGTGTATAATTTTCTAAAAGTTCATCCGACATCGTAAACGAGCTATCTGGATACATCTTCTCTTTGGACAGAAAATAACAATATGTACAATCCAAATTGCAGATTGAACCTCTAGGCTTAACCATTACATGAAATGAATTTGGCATCCAACTCCGATATGTACTTGAATAAGACATGAATAATACTCCGTTTTGCTAGCTTTATTGATAATACTTTACCTTATCTGCCTTTGCCTAGTAGAATATTGGAATTGATAGTTCTACTTCCTAGCCCTTCGAGAGGAATACATATGAGTACACGCCAGCCCAATATCCTTCTGATCTTCGTCGATAACCAGCCTGCGAGCATGATGGGCTGTTATGGAAACGATGAGATCTTCACACCCCATCTCGACGAATTGGCTTCCAAAGGTGTGCTTTTTCGCAACGCCTTTTGTCCCAATTCCATGTGCTCCCCTTGCCGGGCATCCATGCTCACCGGGCTCATGCCTTCACAGCACGGAATTCACACCTGGCTTGATGATTACCTGATGGATACATGGCCGGAGGGATATAATGCTATTGCCGAATTCGAAACGTTACCGGAGAAGCTGGCGAAAAAGGGTTATCACACCGCCCTGATCGGGAAATATCATCTCGGGTTTGCAGATGAACCCCAAAACGGATTCAAGCATTGGGTTGCGATGGAAAAGGGGACGATGGAATCGTTCTATGGCGTCCCAATGATCGACAACGGTCAACGCCACACGGCACCCGAACATTCGGTCGATTATTTCACTAGAAAATCGCTTGACTACCTCGACAAACATGCCAGCCCAAACGAGCCACCTTTCTTTCTTAGTTTGACTTACAACGCCCCCTACGGAAATGTCCCGGATCCGGACCATCGATACTCCCACCTTTATGCAGATTTACCGATGAATTCGGTTCCACGGGAAGGGTTGAGTCCGGAACTCATTGATTGGATATTGTTGTGTAAAGAGAAATTTCCTGCTGAAGATTTCGCATGGTACAAGCGGCTTGCGGAGCAACCTAACAATTTACCGGCGATGCGGCGTTTCTACTCCCAAGTGAGTATGGTGGATGATGGTGTCGGGCAGGTGTTGGCGAAGTTGCAAGAGAAAGGTGTGTTGGAAAATACCCTTGTTATTTATACAGCCGATCATGGTAAGTCGAATGGCCAACATGGATTTTGGGGGCACGGAGAAGATACCTGGCCATCGAATATGCACCATTCAGCGAATAGTATCCCGCTGCTGATTAGTTATCCGGGGTTCGCACAAGCGGGTCTGGAGATAGATAACCTGGTAGGAACAACAGATCTCTTTGCGACAATTCTTGATCTTGCAGATTGTGAACTAGAGTCTCCTGAGCCTGTTTTTGGTCAAAGTTTTGGCCCGCTGCTAAGTGGCGAAAGTACGGAGTTTCGAGATGAGGTTTTTATGGAACAAGAAGAGACCCGTGCAATCCGGACTTCAAAGTGGCTTTTCATGAAACGTCTGGAAAATACCAAATATGAATTCAAGGATGAGTTATATGATTTGGTGAATGATCCTGGTGAACGGGTAAATCTCGCCCATGACCCCAAATATGTCGAGGTGGTAGCGAAGCTCAGTACTCGCGTAGAGGAATTCTTTACAAAATATGCCAACCCGCGCTGGGATCTATGGAAGGGGGGTACCGTCAAATCCAACTCCACGCGGCCTTTCTTATGGAAGGAAACCTGGGGAGACGATTGGACGCCTGAATTCTAACTACTTCATAAAGAAAATAACAGGATTTGAAGGAATGTAAATGGCAACAAAAAAACCAAACATTGTGCTGATCTATGCTGATAATCATCCCGGTGCTGTTATGGGCTGTGCTGGAAACGCTGAGGCTTATACTCCTAATTTAGACCGTCTTTCACAAAATGCAACGCTTTTTACAGAGGCTTATAGTCCCAATGCAATGTGTTCACCCTGCCGGGCATCAGTTCTAACCGGATTAATGCCATCACAACACGGAATTCACACCTGGATTGATGGGTATTTCAAAGATGATTGGCCCGATAACTGGAATGCCATTGAAGAATTTGATACATTACCGGAAAAACTCGCTCGTGAGGGTTACGATACAGCCTTAATTGGGAAGTACCATCTGGGCAACGCAGATAGTGCCACTGATATTTTTAAAAAATGTGTAACAATGCAGATCGGCCATGTGCAGTCATTTTATGAAAATGATATTATCGATGGCGAAGAGAGATATAAGCATCCCGGACATTCCGTTGACTTTTTTACAGATAAAGCCATTGAATATATCGATCAATGCAGTGAGGAAAAAGAAAAACCTTTTTTTCTCTTTCTAACCTATCCCGCACCATATGTTCACTGGCCTGCGATTCAAGGTGAACCCGTAAACCATTATGCAGCCCACTTTAGTGACAGCCTCATGCTCTCTGTACCGCGGGAAGGGATTAGTAAGCAGGCGATTGATTGGATATCAATTCTAAAGGAAAAAGATTTAGACGATGGTGAATATGATGTGTTGCTTCAGATCCCCAATGATCTTCCCACACTTCGCAATTACTACTCACAGATAAGCATCGTCGACGATGGTGTCGGCCGTGTTCTTGAGGCATTGGAAAATAACAGCCTGGCTGATGAGACGCTGTTTATTTTTGCTTCTGATCACGGTATGTCACTTGGACAGCACGGATTTTGGGGGCACGGGGAAGATACCTGGCCATCCAATACACATCGTGAAGCAAATCATATACCGTTAATAATTAAAGCACCTGATGATGGAAATAAGAAAAATGTCGTAGATTCTCTTGTAGGCACAACCGATATATATGCCACTATTTTAGATTATGTCGGTTTGGAGATGCCTCCTATTAAAGAAAGCCCGGCAAGAAGTATGAGACCGTTAATTGAAAATGAAAATATTGTCTGGGATAATGCATGTTTTATGGAGCAAGAGGAAACCCGGGCAATTCGCACATCTCAATGGCTCTTCATGATGCGCATCCAAAACACGAAATATGAATTCAAACACGAGCTTTATGATCTGGTCAATGACC
>PVMK01188805.1_pt1 | contig 16035 bp, 15 predicted proteins | sample 1853481 | NCBI WGS metagenome assembly PVMK01 (sample SAMN08533507, study PRJNA380276) | Marine sediment metagenome, whole genome shotgun sequencing project.
GCATGAAGCTGGGCAACGTCGGCTTCCTGATGAACCGTTTCAGGGAAGACGAACTACACGACCGGCTCAATGTCGCCAACGTGGTGGAGCTGAACCCGCTGTGCATGGTTGCCGTAACCGAGGCGGGATATGAATCAACCGCGCTGGCCATCAACGAAGTCTCGCTGTTGCGGCAACTGAACCAGGCCGCGCATATCCGGATACTGGTCAACGGTTCGGTAAAAGTCGAGGAACTGGTGTGTGACGGTGTGCTGGTATCCACCGCCGCGGGTAGTTCCGCCTATAACCTGTCGGCCCAGGGGCCGATCCTGCCACTTGGTTCAGAAGCGCTGGCGCTGACCCCCATTTCTCCGTTCCGGCCCAGGCGCTGGCGGGGGGCGGTACTGCCTTCCACCGCCCGCATCCGGTTTGAGATACTGGATAATTACAAACGGCCGGTAAGTGCGACAGCGGACGCCCACGAAATCCGCAACGTGATCAGCGTGGACATATACGAGGAAAAAAACACCGTCCTCAAGCTGATGTTCGATCCGGACCATTCCCTGGAACAGCGCATCCTGGACGAGCAGTTTCTGTAGGAGAAACATGAAATCGGTTCTATTTGTTTGCATGGGCAACATCTGTCGCTCGCCGACCGCTGAAGGCATCTTCCGGAAACTCGTAAGCGATGCCGGGCGTGATGCAGAATTCCAGGTCGATTCGGCCGGAACGATCGGGTATCACGCCGGGTCAATGGCTGACCGGCGGATGCGATCAGCGGCAAAAGATCGCGGTTACCTGCTGGAAAGCCGGGCGCGCCGGATCGAGTTCGCTGACTTTGGACACTTCGATCTGATCGTCACCATGGACGATGAAAATTTTCGTGAAGTGCAGGAGATGAATCCGGACACCGGGGCTCTGGTTGTTCGAATGTGTGACTACTGTGAAGAACATGACGAGACCGAGGTGCCGGATCCCTACTATGGCGGCGAGGCAGGTTTCCACCGGGTCATTGACATCCTCGAGGACGCCTGTGGAAGTTTTCTGCGCCAAATCTGAGTTTCCCTGGTGACCTATCCCGCGATCCTGGATGAACTTGGCCGTGGTCAACCAGTTCAATTGCGAAGAATCGGTGGCGGCTGTATTGCGGATGCGCGTGTGGCAACCTTTGCTGACGGATCAAGTGTTTTCGTGAAATGTGTTGCTGGCATGCCCGGAATGTTTGAGCGTGAAGCTGAGGGGCTTGGCGCATTGTCTTTGGCCGGTGCGATCCGGGTACCGGCTGTACTGGCGGTTGGCGACGAAGCGCTGGTTCTGGAAATGATCCATGAAGCCCCGAAGAAAGATGGTTTTTTCGAGTCTTTCGGGCGTGGATTTGCTCAGATGCATGATCATCGCGGCTCGTCATTCGGGTTTCCCCATGACAATTTCATTGGGTCCACTCCACAGTGTAATGAACCCATGGATGGATCCCGGTGGCCTGAATTCTTCTTCGAGCGACGTCTGCGCTTCCAGGCAAAATTGGCGGCTGACAGCGGGCACGGCCACGATATCGAGCACCTGCTGGATCGTGCCGAAGGGCGAATGACTGAATTGTTGGGCGCTGCGACTGAGCTTCCCAGTATTTTGCACGGTGATCTGTGGAGCGGAAATTTTATTGTCGACGAGCGGGGCGAGGCCTGCCTGATCGACCCGGCCGCCTATTACGGCCATCGTGAGGCTGACCTCGCGATGACAAGATTGTTTGGCGGGTTTAGATCAGAATTCTATGCCGCTTACGATGAGGTTTCGCCGCTGGCGCCCGGTCACGAAGACCGCCTTCCGATTTACCAGCTGTATCATCTTCTGAATCACCTGAACCTGTTTGGCAGCGCTTATTACTCGCAGAGCATGCGGATTCTGCAGCGATACGCAAGCATGATGCGATCCACGGTACGTCGGCAAGACACATAAAAAAATCTGCATAACGATTAACTGAAAGCCCACTGGCAGACAGCCGGGGTTTGGTTTCCTCGTGGTTGATGGTATGGGGATACGGAGCCATCTCGCTGGGCATTGCCTCACTTGTGGGTGAGATACCAGTACACGGGCCAGGACACGGCCACCATTGCCAGCGCATACACAGCGGTTTCCCTCTCGGCGAATGCTTGAAACGAAGTAATCAGGGTCCATCCGATCAGGCACACGATCGTACTGTAAGGATGACCCCACGCAAGGTATGGGCGCTCGCTATCAGGCTCGCGCTTGCGCAGGACAAGCACGCCGACGATTAATGAAAGGTAAAGAGGCACATAGAAAAATACAGAAAGCAGCAACAGGAATTCAAATCCACCGAGCAGGATAAGTCCAACGGAAAGCAACCAGGTGACCAACACAGCGAATACCGGATTGCCACCCTTACCGACCTTTTGTGCACGCTTCGCCGCAAAACCATCCACCGCAAGTGCGTGAAGAATTCGAGGTCCTCCCATATAAGCAAGGTTTTGATGGCTCAGAAGAATCAGGATGGCGGCGACAACAACGGCGCTACCGGCTGCTGGCGAGGTAGCAAGTTCAATAGCATGTGCGAGAGCCAAATCGCTGCCCGCCAGTGCAGTCAATCCCACGCTTTTCACCAATGCGAGGTTCAGTAACATATATAATGCGATAACAATAATGACGCCCTTGATGCATGAGCGCGCTACGGTTCCGGCGCCACCCTTGATTTCGCCGCTAAAGTAAGACGCATAGAGCCAACCATCGTAGGTAAAAATTATGGTTGCTATCACCAGGCTCCAGTCGTTGAGCCCGGTTTTCGTGGGCGTGGTTGCCGCGGCGCTGATCACGGGCGATTCCACAAAAAACAACAACATCGCCAGTCCGACAATGACCAGTCCTATCGTCGCCGTCACATACTCCTGAATTAAGGCGCTCAAGGCGATCCCGCGCAGCTGAAAGGCGGCGAATACCGTTGTTACCATGACAGACAGCACCGTACGCCATGCCGCCGTTTCAGGAAAAAGAATCGCAACGAACTCCAGTATAACTACCGCTTTGAGGGCGATATCTGCAGCGAAGCTCAGCCAGTCAACCCAGCCAATGACGAATCCGGGGTACGGTCCAAATGCTCGGCGAATGAGTGAGTAGGTGCCGCCGGAGCGCGGTGTCATGCCGACTAATTCGGCGGAAACGGCAGTGCTCAATAAAACGAACAGGCCGCCAAACAACCAAAGCGCAAGGTAGAGGACAGGGTCGGGAAGGACTTCAGCGATTTCACCGGGGCCACGCAAGATGCCAAGACCAATGACACCGCCAACAGTAACAGCAAGGACAAATTTGCCGGGCAGTGCCTTCATCAGATTTTGCTCTGTCACGTTAGATCCTGTCCTGTTGACGGTTATCCGGACTGTGCTCGAATTGAACCACTCTACCACCAACAATCACACGATTGACGGGGTAATGACGTGGGCTGAACAGGAGTGTCATCCAAACCATGGAATCATTCGTTTTGCAACCATCTTGATCTAGCACAAGTGTAATGTTTGACATCCTGTTACGATTCCAGCCTGAACGCTTTAGGGAGATCTGAATGAAACTTGTATTTGTTGTTGCGTGCACAGTCCTGTTTGCAGCTTTGCAAGCACCTTGTGTGCTGGCTGACGAAATGCAGGAATACCGAAGCGCGGCTGATCAGTATTACCAGCAGGAAAATTTCAAAAAAGCGTACAAAGCCTATTACAAACTGGCAAAAACCGGTGATCATTATTCTCAACACCTGGTTTCAGAAATATATGCTAACGGTGAAGGGAAAAAAGTAAACCTGACGAAGGCTTATGCATGGTCAGTGCTGGCAGCTGAAGGCGGCGATGAACAATTGCTTATCAATAGCGAAGATTTGCTACAAGCCACCAATGATAAAAACAAAGCCCTGAAAAGTGCCGACAAGCTGAAGAAAAAATACGGCAAACAGGCTATAGAGGCAAAAGCCGAACGGAAGAGTCGGGACGAGCTTTATATCGCGGGCAGCAACTGCATTGGCTCACGTATTGGATGCAAGAAACGTTGAGGAGAGCACCTTGCCGGTAACTGGTGCACTGCCTTTTATTTCAAAACTAAAGATCTGACTTCAAGGATTCAATTTCCTGTTTCAGGGTTTCGACTTCCTGTTCCAGTGCTTCGACCCGCGCGGTCAGGCCGCCCGAAGACTGATAGCTTGTTGTACGGGCAACCGGCTCCGGTATATCGGGTTCCCCGCACAGCAGGTGAGCAAAACGCGTTTCCTTCTGACCAGCTTGCCTGGGCAGGGTCATCACCAGTGACGGTTCGTGTTCGGAGAGTCGCTGCAGCATGTATTGCACGTCGTCAAGGTCGTCGAACTCGAACAGGCGGTGAGAGTTGATCTTCAGTTCGTTCAGGGTTTGCGGCCCGCGCAGTATCAACGGGCACAGCAGTGCAAGTCCCTTGCTCGGTAGTTCGAGCACCTTTCCAGCCTGATGCTCATACTTGGCCACCCGTGCTCCCCAGGCTTCCCGTACCAGGCCCAGCGACTCCAGTTCCCGTAAGGTGTGGCCGATGTCCCCCTCGTGGTATGCGGTGACCGGGTTGCGAGCGGTTTTCTGGTTACAGGCGTTCCTCAAGGCATTGAGCGTCAGGGGATATTGCTCAGGAGTGGTTTCCTTTTTCTCCATCAGGCAACCGAGTACCCGTGCCTGGATTGCTGTCAGCTCATTCATTTGTGTGTTTCCTCAATTGCTAAAAATACCACGCCAATTGGGCGAAAAGACTCGGCCCGGTCGAGAAGTATAGACCCTCAACAGGCGCTTCTATACCACCATATTCGGTGCCATCTGCTCCAATGGGAATATTCAACGCGGCCAGCACCAGCAGGTTCTGTTTCCAGTCATACTGAACCACTACTTGCGCCAGCGCGCTAGGGTCTTCCAGGTTGACGAAAAAATTGGGAATCAGCATGAACAGGGGCGTCAGTTCAACCGTAGCGGACGCCGCAATGTAATGCCGCGCCAGGGCGAACAGTTCCCCGCGTTCAAGCCGCTTGAGCAGGTCCGGATTGTGCAGTAGGTCGGCGGCTGAATAAGCGCCGTCCTTCTGCCCAAAGCCATTGTAGTAGTACTCCAGCAGCCCGCTGATGTTCTTGCCGCCCCAGTTCCACGAGTAGCTCAGGCTGGTGGCGGTGGAGAATACTCTTTCGGTGTCAGTTTTTGTCCAGGTCAGGTCACCGCGCCAGATGGCGCCGCCGATATTGGCGATACCACCCACGCCCAGCAGTTGGTCACCGAAGTGCTCAGCGGCCAGTAAATCAAATTCGTTCATGCCCAGGAAACCATGGTATTTGAGGGCGAGAGAGGATTGATCGGATTCGACATCACCGGTGCGGGGATTGCGGCGCACCACGGCGACGCCCTGAAGATCATTGCCGCTGTTGAACAGGTACTGGCCGTACAGCATGTCATCGCCGGTTTTGTATTCTTTATCAACGGCGGCCGGGTCGAAGGGGTTGAATACGTCCATCGGTGTGAAGATCATCCCGTTGCCCCAGCTGATCGCCTGCCGCCCGAACTTCCAGACTGTATGGTCTGTAGTGTAAGCAACATTCAAACGGTCGAGCCGGTGGATAAAGGCGGTTTTGTCGTTATCCCCGAATGTATAGGTGAGATCCCACCAGCGGCGCTGGTCACTGATCACGCTGTTAACAGGAAGTATCGTACCCGGCAGGCTTTGAGCCAGTTGCAGAGTGTCGGAATGGATTGCGATGAACTGGTAGTGCGCATTGAAATCCCAGTGGCCTCGCCGGCCACTTAATTTCAGCCGGGTCTCCAGGTTGTTGTCCACCGAGCTGGAACCCAGCACATCACTGAATATGCTGTTTTGCGGGTAATCGATGTAAATGAATTGGTATTTGGTGTGCCCGCCGAATGACCAGTCACTGTCTGCCGCTACCGGCATGGCAGCAAACGCGAGGCATAGACTGGCAATAAGCACGCGAGTGGTGTGGCTCATTTCATGCTGGCGCCTGGGTTTTGTCTTCGATGACACGGCCATCCTGCATTTTTATCAGGCGTTTTGCATAACGCATGACGCGCTCATCGTGGGTAGAAATCAAAAAAGTGACGCTGTGTTTCTCGTTCAGTTCGCAAAACAATTCCATCAGGTGCGTTGCGGATTGAGAATCAAGATTGGCCGTGGGTTCATCGGCCAATACCAGTTTGGGCTGACTGACGATGGCGCGAGCCACAGCCACGCGTTGTTGTTGCCCGCCGGACAGCTGGGCGGGGCGGCGTTTTTCCATCCCTTCCAGCCCGACTTCCCGCAGAATCGCCAGCGATTTTTTCTTGCGCTCCCGGGCGGGTACGCCCTGGACCTGCATCACGAATTCCACGTTTTCCTGCGCGGTGAGAACCGGGATCAGGTTATACGCCTGAAAGACGAAACCGATGTGGTGCAATCGCAGATCCGCCAGCGGTCCTTTTGCGAGCAGGTCGACGCGCTGGCCGTCGATACTGATTTCTCCGCTGTCTAGTTTGTCCAGTCCGCCGATCATGTTCAGCAGGGTGGTTTTGCCTGAACCGGAGGGGCCGGACAGGCAGACGAACGATCCTTGCTCAATGTCGAGCGAGACATGGTCCAGCGCCTTGATGACCGCATCACCTTGCTGGTAGTTCTTACACAGTTCGACACATTTAATGTTGGCCATGTTTTTCCTTCAGGTTTTTGCGATGGCTTCGACGGGACTGTACTGCGATGCCCGCCAGGCGGGCAGCAAGCTGGTGATGATTCCCAAAATAATAACGACGACATTTGCCATAACGATGTCTTTCAGTTTCAAAGCCGGATAGAGAACGCTCGACACACCCATCATTTCCATTCCCTCGGCCACCATGGACAGATCGATGCCGCCCTGAATCGGCAGGATGCTTCCAACAGCCAGCAGGTTTCCCGCCAACAGCCCAAGCACCAGCAGCATCAGGGATTCCATCAGAACCTGGAATCGAATTCCTGACGGCTTCATACCCAGGGCCTGCATCAGCCCGAATTCACGCACCCGTTCGAACACGGCCATCATCAGGGTGTTTATCAGGCCGAAACTCAAGGCCATGAAGATGACGATAATCCAGACCAGCACGAAACCGTCCATCACGCCCAGCATCAGGCCCAGGTAAGTATCCAACTCGGTCCATGGTTGCACCCGGTCATTTTCGCCTGCCGCGTTCTTCACCAATTGGTACAGGTGATCAACATTGCGGTAGTCCTGGCCGGTAATCGCGACCTCGGATACCTGGTCTTTGATGTTCAGCAGGGACTGCACCGTGGAACGGCCGGCATAAACATACATTTCCTCCATGGCGGCCAGCTTGGCCTTGTAGACTCCGACGATACGAAAACCCCGGTCTGCTATGTTGTTTTCGGGGTCCTGGCTCATCACGACCACGCGTTTGCCAAGATCTGTCTCCAGGCGATCAAGCAGTTTGCGCCCGATGACCAGACCATTGTCTTCGGGGCTTTGCAGGAAACGGCCTTCCACGATACTTTCGGGATCAAAGCCCAACGCCACTTCGCCCGCTGGATCAACACCCAGCAGCGTTACGCCCCGGCTGTCCCGTTCACTGGAAATCATCGCCGGAACCCGAACCCGGGTGGTCCATCCCGTGACTTCACTGCTTTGCAAGGCTTCGAGCAGTGCTGGACCGGGTTGCGGGAGGCTGCTCTCAACGCTGGGGTCGTCCCGGTATGCCGGGTGATGGATCTGGACAAAGCCGGGCAGGGAGTCAATACCATCCTCGATCATCTGGTCGACCATGCCGCGCATCAGGGCCGTCATGAAAATCATCGCCCAGACAGCGACTGCAATGGCCAGCAGCATGATCAGCGTGCGCCGGTGGTTCCGCCACAGGTTGCGCCAGGCCATTCGTGTCATAACCCCCAGGGGCAAGCCGTTGGCGCCGGTCATCAGACAGCCCTCATCGCGTCGACCGGCCGCAGGCGATACAGCCGCGTTGCCGGATAGATTGCTGCCAACAGGCAGAACAGGAATACAACAAGCGGCCCCAGCATCATGGAGAATACGGTGACACTGGGATACATTTTGTCCGACAGGTTGAATCGCGCTGCGACTTCTTCCATGCCCGGATAGGAAAAGCCAACCACATTGAAGTAATACGCTACCAGCCAGCCCAGGAAAACGCCGATGATCAGGCCAATCAGCGACATCAAAAAGGTCTCGAGCATAACCAGGGACACCAGTTTCCGTGGCTTAATGCCCAGGGCTGTGATCACGCCGAATTCCCGGGTCCGTTCCAGCACTGACATCAACTGGGTATTCAGTACGCTGAACGCCACCAGGATAATTAATACGCCATACATAAACCAGGCGCTGGACAGGTCGGCCTGGATTGCCTGCTTCAGCCCGGGGTGCAGTTCAGTCCAGTCAAGCACCAGCAGGTTGTCACGGCCGTGGATCGCCTGTTTTGCAGTGATGAGTTCAGGCGCCACCTGATCCAGATTGTCGGCAGCAACCGCGATGCTGTTGCCATGATCGCCCATGGCAAACATCTCCTGGAAATAGCCCAGCGGGATCTCGGCAAAACTGCGATCCATTTGCTGTGATCCGGATTCATAAATTCCGGTGACCGTCAGCACTCCGGCAGCGAACGAGCCGTCACGGCCGCTGCCCAGCAGGGTGATCTCGTCACCGATCCCCACTTTGAGGTTCCTGGCCATCACCGCGCCGATCACGATTTCAGCAGCGTGCGGATCTTCCAGAAACGAACCCTGTTTTACCAGGCCGGGCAGGGTGGAAACACCGGCTTCAAATTCCGGTTGAACCCCGATGACCTGGATTCCGAATGAACGTTGTTCACTTGAAGCCAGCGCAAATGCCGCTGCGCGCGCGGCAACCCGTGTTTGCGGCATGCTGCGCCGCATTTCTGTTGCCAGGGGCTGGATGGATTCAATGCTGAGTCTGAGTTTCGGATTGTCGTTATAACCGTTTTTTTGTATTTGAAAATGTCCGCTGAATGACTGCAGCGTGTTGTTGATCATCATGTCGTAGGAACCAAACTGCAGTGAGATCATGAAGATAAGCAACACGTTGGAAAAAATCATCGCGGTGGCCGTAAGCCAGGTACGGCGTTTATGCCGCCACAGGTTTCGCCAGGCCAGGCGGAAAGTGAGTGTCACTGCCTTGGGTTTCGAAGGTTTGAAAGAGTAAACAGGCTATCAGCCAGTTCGAGGTTGAATTCGATGGAGTTCGCGGTCAGTTGGGTCCATTCATCGGGCGTATCGACTTTGCCCATGCGCATCACCCGGGCTACCGCGCGGCCTCCCATCTCCACCACTTCAAGCGTCTTCATGGATTTCACCAGGACATCGTCCTGATCCCAGAACTGTTGTTCCATCAGGACATAATCATCCCTCACGGTGAGTACTTCCTTGCCCCAGACTACCGCTGCTTCTTCGTGCGGCACCGAACTGATTGTGTAGTAGACGTGTCCGTTGCGCTCTTCAGTAGTGATCAGTTCATGATCGTACTGATCGATGATGTCAGTGGATTTACTGATGTCCTTGTTGGAGAAGTCGCTGCCCATCCAGCTCTGCGACATCATCGAGGAGGGCACCTTGATGATGCGATTGATCCTGGGTGAATAGGTCCACATGTTATTGTCGTTGAGCAAAGTGCCGTTGCCGGCATCTTTTTTCGGTTCGAGGATGCGAACCAGTGACAGCTTGTCTCCCTTGCTCCAGGAACGCATGGTCATGGAGCGTTCCCAGTCAGGGCGGTGAATGGTCATGGTCATGTCAGAGTAGGACGTCAGGCCGCGCCAGTGGTCCATCGCGTTGCGGATCAACTGGGCGGCATCGGGTTCCTGGGCCATCGATGGCGCAAGAAAGAGAATTCCGAGTATCAATATGAGTAAGCGCATTTTCCACCTCTTCCATAGCGTACAATTTGAACCATGAAAGAACCAGTCGATAATGGCATGTTGGTGATCGGTATCTCCTCAAGGGCGCTATTCGATCTTGGCCAGAGCCACGCGGTATTCGAGTCCAGTGGCCTGCAAGCCTATTCTGAATACCAGGTGGAGCGCGAAGACAAGTTTTTGAAGCCGGGCGTGGCCTTTCCCCTGGTCCGGAAACTGCTGGCCCTGAACGACGACGAGGTAGGTCATCCCGGGGTGGAAGTCATCCTGCTATCGCGCAACAGCGCGGATACCGGACTGAGAATTTTCAACACGATTGAGCATTACGGCCTGAACATTGAGCGGGCCGCATTCACCGGCGGGGAAAGCCCCTACAAATACATGGAGGCCTACGGCGCCGACCTGTTGCTGTCCACCAATGCCGGAGATGTCCGCAAAGCCCTTGAACGAGGTTACGCAGCAGCCACCATTCTACCCGGCAGCGCCAGTAGTCCGGACAGTGGACAGCTTCGAATCGCCTTTGACGGCGATGCTGTCATATTCGGTGATGAAGCGGAACGCCTTTTCCAGGAGCAGGGCCTGGAGGCTTTTTCCGACAGTGAACGCAAATCAGCCGGCCAGCCGCTGTCGGGCGGGCCGTTCAAACCGGTGCTTGAGGCTTTGCATAAAATCCAGTCTGCCTACCCGATCGAAAACAATCCGATCCGGACTGCTCTGGTCACCGCCCGTTCGGCGCCGGCCCACAAGCGCGTGGTGCTGACCCTGCGAGAGTGGGGGATCCGGATCGATGAGGCCCTGTTCCTCGGTGGCCGCTCCAAGGGCGAATTTCTGAAGACATTCGGCGCGGATATCTTTTTTGACGATCAGCAGGTTCATATCGAGTCCGCCAGGGCTCATGTAGCTTCCGCGCATGTACCCACCGGCGTCACCAACGAGTAAAATAAGCAAAACCAATAAAGGACACTGCACCAGATGGCCAAGCTGAATCCTTTCGACCTGTACGACGTAGCATCGCTGCTTACCGAAGAAGAGCTGATGATCAGGGACAGTGTCGCCCGTTTTGTCGATGAGCGGGCAATGCCCCTGATCGCGAAACATTTTGATGATGCGACTTTCCCTGCTGAATTGGTGCCCGAGCTTGCGGAACTGGGCTTGCTGGGTTGCACCATCGAGGGGTATGGCTGCGCCGGTCTCAACAGCGTGTCCTATGGCCTGATCTGCCAGGAACTCGAGCGCTGCGATTCGGGGCTGCGCAGCTTCGTTTCGGTCCAGTCCAGCCTGTGCATGTACCCGATTTACGCTTATGGCTCGGAGGAACAGAAGCAGAAATGGTTGCCCGGGATGGCTGCGGGCGAAATTATCGGTTGCTTCGGCCTCACCGAATCTCACGGCGGCTCGGATCCGGCCGGTATGAAGACCCACGCCCGGCGTGACGGTGATGACTGGGTCATCAACGGTTCCAAGATGTGGATTACCAATGGCTGTATCGCGGACATTGCCATCGTGTGGGCGAAAACCGACGAAGGCATTATGGGTTTCGTCATCGAAAAGGGTACGCCAGGATACGAGACCCGGACCATCAAATCCAAAATGTCGCTTCGCGCCTCGATAACATCGGAGCTGTATTTTGATAATGTCCGGGTACCCGAAGCAAACCGTTTGCCCAATGTCGTGGGGCTCAAGGGCCCGTTGGGATGCCTGACGCAGGCACGCTATGGCATTACCTGGGGGCCGATTGGCTCGGCCATTGCCTGCCTGGATGAAGTCATTAATTACACTTCCGATCGCGTGCTTTTCGGCCGTCCGCTGGCGGCTAACCAGGCGATCCAGATCCGGCTTGCGGAGATGGCGCGCAGAATTACCTCCGCGCAGCTTTTATCCCTCCAGTTGGGTCGATTGAAAGATGCCGGTAAGATGCAGCCTACGCAGGTCAGCATTGCCAAGTGGAACAACGTACGCATGGCGCTGGATATTGCCCGTGACTGCCGCGATATTCTCGGTGGAAGCGGTATCACGACTGAATACCAGGCGATCCGGCACATGCTGAACCTGGAGAGCGTGATTACCTATGAAGGAACGGAAACGGTTCACCAGTTGGTGGTGGGGCGTGAGTTGACGGGTATTAATGCATTTTGAAGCGTAGGAGCGAATTCATTCGCGATTTTTTTCGCGGATAAATCCGCTCCTACGCGGGACGATCATTTGAAAAATCGACAATTCGGGGTTCGGATTCGAGCATGATGCCGAATTTATTGTGAACGGTGGACTGGATCTTCCTGGCCAACTGGAGAATATCCCTGCCGGTTGCGGAACCGTGATTGACAATAACCAGTGCGTGCCGGTCTGAAATACCGGCGTCACCCGTTCGATGCCCCTTCAATCCGCAATGTTCGATCATCCAGGCGGCTGATGCCTTGACCGTTTCATCTCCCAGTGACCATGCAGGAAGTCCCGGATAACGCGCCAGCAGCGCCTGGCTTTCATCGCGGTTAAGCACCGGGTTTTTGAAAAAACTGCCGGCGTTTCCTGAGCTAAGCGGATCGGGTAGTTTGCGCTGGCGCAGACGGATCACCGCGTCACTGACTTCGATCGCGGTGGCTTGCCTGATGTTCAAGCGGGAAAGTTCTTCGCGCAGTCCTGCGTACTCCAATTGTGGCTGGTAATGGCGGTCCAGTCGCAGACAAACCGAAGTGATCAGGAAGCGGTCAGGTTCTGCTGTTTTGAAACGGCTGTCGCGGTAGGCCAGTGCGCAGTCTTGATGGCTGAATGTTTTCCAGCTGGATCGCGACAGATCCCAGGCAGTCACGCTTTCCAGTACCGCGGCCAGTTCGACCCCGTAGGCGCCGATATTCTGAATCGGTGCGGCACCGGCAAGACCGGGTATCAAAGAGAGGTTTTCCAGGCCGGAAAGACCGTTATTCAGAGTCCATCGAACCAGCTCATGCCAGTTCTCTCCGGCGCCGGCCTTAACCCACGCATGCTCATCGCCGGTTTTGACGATTTCCCGGCCGCTGATCCGGTTGTGAATTACCGTGCCGGGGATGTCAGTTGCAAATAGAACGTTGCTACCACCACCCAGGATGATATCGCTGCCCGGATCGAAAGGTGGGAGAGATAACAGGTCTTCCTCGTTTTCCAGGGTGAGCATCAGCCCGGCCGAAGCTTCCACCCCGAAGGTGTTGAAAGACTTCAGCGCAGGGTTTTTGCTGACTTTCATCCAGCGGAGCGGCCGGCAATGGCTTGCAGACACTCGCTTACCAGTTCGGGACCGCGGTACACCATTCCGGTATAAAACTGTACGAGGTCAGCGCCCAGTTCGAGCTTGTCCACAGCGTCCTCGCCCCTGGTGATACCGCCGACACCGATCAGGGCGATTTCTTCCGGCAGCAGGGCTCGAAATGCCGCCAGCACCTGGTCGGATTTTTGTTTCAGTGGTGCGCCTGATAGCCCGCCGGTTTCCTCCGCGTGTTTCAGGCCTTCCACGCCACCCCGGGTAATGGTCGTGTTGGTGGCAATCACCGCGTCCATCCGATGACGGCTCACCACTTCAGCGATTACCGCCACGGCGTCATCATCAAGGTCCGGAGCAACCTTGACCGCCAGTGGAACCCGGCGGCCATGTTCATCGGCCAGTTCAGACCGCCGGTCACTGATGCTGGCCAGCAAACTGTCCAGTTCATCTTCACCCTGCAAGTCACGGAGGTTCCTTGTGTTGGGAGAAGAAATGTTGACGGTGATGTAATCGGCGTAGGGATAAACTTTTTCCAGACAATGCAAATAGTCATCGGCAGCATTCTCTATCGGCGTGTCAAAATTCTTACCAATGTTAATCCCGAGAATGCCTTTGAACTGGTGATTTTTAACCCTGCGCACCAAGTGATCAACGCCCTTGTTGTTGAATCCAAGCCGGTTGATCATGGCTTGTGCGGTGGTCAGCCGGAAAACCCTGGGTTTGGGGTTGCCCGGCTGTGGTCTCGGCGTCACCGTGCCGATTTCCACGAATCCAAAACCCAGGTCGCCGAGCGCTTCGAAGTAATCGCCATTCTTGTCCATGCCGGGCGCCATTCCCACCGGGTTGGGGAATTCCAGCCCCATGCAGGTGACCGGCTGGCGGCGCGTCCTGCACAGCAAGCGGGTCGCGCCCAGGCGGTGCCCCAGGCGCAAGCTCTCCAGGCTTAGTTCGTGCGCGGTTTCCGGGTCGATCGTAAACAGCGCTTTGCGGGCCAGATCATAAAACATGTGCTTGGTTCATCCGGCCGTCAGAGATCGAACTTGATCCCCTGCGCCAATGGCAGGTCCTTACCCCAGTTGATGGTATTGGTTTGCCGGCGCATGTAGACCTTCCAGGCGTCTGAGCCCGACTCGCGACCGCCGCCGGTTTCTTTCTCGCCACCGAAGGCGCCGCCAATTTCCGCACCGGACGTGCCGATGTTCACATTGGCTATGCCACAGTCTGAACCTGTAGACGACAGGAACAGCTCCGAGTTACGCACATCAGAGGTGAAAATCGCTGAGGAAAGACCCTGCGGGACATCATTCTGCATGCGAATGGCATCTTCGATTTCGGAAAATGGAATCAGGTAGAGAATTGGGGCGAACGTCTCAGCCTGAACAATTTCCCACTCGTTTTTGGCCTTTATAATGGTTGGCTCTACGAAGAAACCGGGACGATCGATCTTCGAACCACCGGTCAGCACTTCTCCACCGTCCTCGCAGGCTGCCACAATCGCGGCTTCAAAATCTTCAACCGCGGTAGCGTCAACCATCGGCCCCATCAGTGTGTCCGGGTCCAGTGAATTGCCGATGCGCACCTGTTGGTAGGCGCTGACCAGCATTTCAGTCACCTGGTCCAGGATCGAATCGTGCACAAACAGGCGTCGTGTCGTGGTGCAGCGCTGACCGGCCGTTCCCACGGCTCCGAATACGATTCCTGGTATGGCCATCTGCAAGTCGGCAGTTTTATCCAGGATGATGGCGTTATTACCGCCCAGTTCCAGCAAGCTGCGGCCAAACCGTTCGGCCACGCGTGTCCCGACTTTCCTGCCAACCCAGGTGGAACCGGTAAAGGACACCAGTTTCACACGCTCGTCATCGACAAAGCGGTTCGCCAGGTCATGTCCGCTGGCCATGAAACTCAGGAAGATGGATGGAAACCCTCCTTCTGCAAGCGCCTGGTTACAGATCGTTTGCACGGCAGTACAGCACAGGGGGCATTTCGAGGATGGCTTCCAGACCGTGACGTTGCCGCAAATGGCGGCAAGTAATGCATTCCAGGCCCATACGGCGACCGGGAAATTGAACGATGTGACGACGCCCACGATACCGAGGGGATGCCATTGTTCGTACATACGGTGCTGGGGCCTTTCCGAGTGCATGGTGAGACCGTACATCATGCGGGACTGGCCAAGGGCGAAGTCCCCGATGTCGATCATTTCCTGTACTTCGCCGTCACCTTCAGCTTTGATTTTGCCCATTTCGAGGCTGACCAGGCTGCCGAGTGCGTCCTTGTTCCGGCGCAGCGCATCGGTGCACAATCTAACGGCTTCACCGCGCTGCGGGGCTGGAATTCTGCGCCAGGTTTCAAATACCGAGTTGGCCGTTTCGATGACACGTTCATAGTCCGCTTCTGATGCGCCGTAGATACTGGCGATCAGTTCACCGTTGTCCGGATTGAATGATTCGATGACTCCCTCATCCTGAGTGGAGGACCATTCGCCGTCGCCAAAATACGCTCCAGGGTTGAAGTCTTCTATTCCTAGGGTTTTCAGAAATTCCATGGTTTGCTTCGCTGCCTTTTTGTCAGTTAAAAATTTATTGGGTTTCAACTGTCCATTATCGCACTCACCCCGGTTTCTTGCATCCATTGTTCAGGGAATTAATCAGAGGTTCCCCAGGTCAAAGAAAAAGCAGGTTTCACGGAACTACCTCCCGTGCCCCGTGTCATATCGGACAGTGGGAACAATGACCATGTTATGCTCAACGCAGGGAGCCGACGCGAATGACGGCCGTACTTAAATTACATGCCATTAAGGCCGTGAATGAACCGGATACAGATATCCGGCAACCGGCCCGACGGCCTAACCGGGAAGAGACGGAGCGTGCGCGCATGAGCGAAGCACAGGTCGATCAGTTGTTGGTGGAG
>PVMK01189305.1_pt1 | contig 16035 bp, 13 predicted proteins | sample 1853481 | NCBI WGS metagenome assembly PVMK01 (sample SAMN08533507, study PRJNA380276) | Marine sediment metagenome, whole genome shotgun sequencing project.
GCAATCGCTCTGCGCACCGAACTGCCACAGATCGCTGTCGCGACGACTTATGCCGGCTCGTCGCTGACAGGGGGCACGACGATTGCGTGAATTTTTTCGCGGTCGGCGCGAGCCTTCTTGATCCCTTCGTGGTCCATGTTCTGGGTGTAAAACCACTTCTGCATTTCGCCATGATGCAACGTTTCAGGTTCGTGCCAGTAGACGTGCGTCGGTCGGCGGATTTCCGTTTCACCAAGGCCGTTGATGGTGTTGCCGGACACCTCCGGCATCAACGCCACTTGTTCCGGCTTCGGGGTGAAGGGCCGGTAGGGAGATATGGCCAAAATGCACTCCTTAATAATGCGGTGCTGCCGGCAAGCAGTTTACTACGCTAAGCGGGTGGGTTGCCGCTCCAGGCCATGTGCAACAGGTCACGGATTGCTACGCGCTCGACCGGCCGTGGGTTCCAGTAGGGGTTCTGCACGGCCAGGTCAGCAGCGCGATCGAGATCGGATTCGGCAAGGCCCAGGTCGCGCAAGGCCATCCGGGCATTCACGGCATGGCCCAGTTCGAAAAGCCCCAGCGGCGCGGATCCGGCGCCAAGCGCCTGCGCAATCTGTTGCATCGCAAGCGGATCGGCCTCGGCATTATAGGCGGTGGCATGCGGCAGCACTGCTGCATGCGTTGCCGCATGCGGCAGATCGAACGATCCACCCAGCGTATGACATAGCTTGTGATGCAACGCCATGCCGACATTCGCCAGGCATCGACCACAAAGCGAGGCGCCAGCCAGCGCCTCAGTCCGGGCATCGATATTTTGCGGATCTGTGGCGATCGTTGGCAGCGCGCGCGCCAGTTTCGCGATTCCTTCTTCCGCCATCGACGATGTCTCCGGATTCTTGTTTTCCGCGTACAACGCTTCCACCGCGTGCGCGATTGCATTGATGCCACTGGTGCCGGAAATGTCCGGCGGCAGCGTCAGCGTCAATCGGACATCGTAAATCACAATTTCGGGAAGGACCTTTTGATCTCTCAGGGTCGTCTTTACGCCGCCTTCCGTCTGCCCGAGGATGGGTGTCATTTCCGAGCCGGCATAAGTCGTCGCGACAGCGATCTGTGGCAGGTCGGTGCGCAGAGCGATTGCCTTCGAAAGTCCAATCGTCGAGCCACCACCGATTGCGACCAGGCAATCGATATCGTTTTCAGCAACGAGTTTCATGGCCTCAGCGGTGACTTCGACCGGCGTATGCATCGCCGCGCCGGAGAATACTGCAGCGGCCGATTCGCCGAGCAACGCTTGCAACATTTCGAGATGATCTTTTTGTTGCGGGGTCGAGATGAGCAGCACACGTTTGGCTGCAAGCCGTGCGATCTCATGCGGCAACTGCAGCACCGAGTCTACGCCGAATACGATCCGGCCGGCTTGTACATTGACGTCAGGACTTTCCATCGTTCATTTCGCCGGTGACGAATGTTTTGAAAGGCCTTCGGCAAGCGACTCGAGCGTGCGGCCCCTGGTTTCAGGCATGAGGAAAACCACAAACAGCAATTGCAGCACCATCATGAAAGCAAAGAAAGCGAAGATCGTATGACCTGCAAATACCGACAGCACATACGGCATTAGCAGGGCAATCAATGCCGCAAATACCCAGTGCGTTCCACAACCCAGTGACTGACCTTTGGCGCGCACGTTATTGGGAAAGATTTCGGCGATAAAGACCCAGATCACGGCCCCCTGACCAACAGCATGCGACGCGATAAACAGGAACACAAACAAGACCACCAGCATGCCGCCGGCGCCGCTGTAAAACGCCCAGGCGACGGCGCTGAGGGAAACGATATAGCCGGCTGATCCGATCAGCATCAGCTTCTTTCGTCCGGATCTGTCGATCAGCAGCATGCCCAGAATCGTGAATACAAGATTCACGACGCCAATGCCCGTTGTTGAGAGCAACGATGCGTTGGCGTCGAGACCGGCGAGGCCGAATACTCTCGGCGCGAAGTAAATGATGAAATTAATGCCGGATAGCTGGTTAAAGAAAGCGATAAGAAAGGCCAGCAGTATTGGCCAGGTGTATGCGCCGGAAAACAGTCGATCGCTGGTAAATTCACGCTGTGCATGACGAATCTCGGCGATTACCTGGTCGACGTTGCCAGGATTGACGATTGTCAGAATCTTGCGGGCCGCCGCTTCGTTCCCTTTGCGGGTAATCAGCCAGCGGGGGCTCTCGGGAACGCCAAAAACCATTGCAAGAAAAACCGCGGCCGGAATGATTTCGGCGCCGAGCATCCAGCGCCAGTTCAGGTTGAAGAATTCCGACAGGGCATAGTTCGAGAAAAAGGCGATCAAGATGCCGAATACGACCTGGAACTGATAAAGCGCGACGAGACGGCCGCGGTAATTTGCCGGTGCGATCTCTGATATGTAGGCGGGTACGACGATCGAGGATACGCCGACGCCCAGGCCCCCGATGAAACGGAGAATTGAAAAACTGTATGGATCAGGAGCGATTGCCGAGCCAAGCGCCGAAGCCAGGAACAGGACGCCGGTCGCAATCAGTGTGAGCTTGCGGCCGTATTTGTCGCAGGGAACGTTGCCATAGAGCGCGCCAACTACCGTTCCCCAAAGTGCCGATGACATGATAAACGCGCCGTGAAACAAGTCACTCGTTTTCCACAAAGCTTGTATCGGCTGATCGGCGCCGGAGATAACCGCTGTGTCAAAACCGAATAGCAGCCCGGCCAGGGCAACTGCGATTGACCAGTAAAAATAGGGGACAGACCACGATTTCCGCATTGTGTTTGCTAAGAACCAATGTCATTGTGAGGAGCGCAGCGACAAAGCAACCTCCTAATGGCCTGACGAGTCCATCATAAGATTGCTTCGGTTGACCGGCGACGTCCTGTCGCCGGCCCTGCGGGCGCACTTCGTGCGTCCAAAATCGCTCCCGGCGGTTTTGTCGCTCGCAATGACATCGCTAGGTAAATCGATACTTGCCGAGCCGCGATATCAGCAGGCCGCCGACGATCAGCGCACTCATTGCGATCGTGATGCTGAGCTCGTAATTGCCGTACTTGTCGTAGCCAAAACCCATGATCGCGGGACCGAGTCCGGTGCCAATGCTGAAGGTCGAAATATTGATGCCGTAGATAATGCCAAAGTTTTTAAGACCGAAATAACGGGTGATGAGAAACGGTATGACATCGAATTCGGCGCCTATGCCAATGCCGAACAAAAGCACCGGCACAAATGCCCAGTCGGGGTCGATGCCCGACTGAAAATAGGCATAAGCAATGAATGGGCCAATCAGGAAGCAAATAGCGACATAAGGAGCGTGAAATATGTCGAGAAGGTATCCGCCGGCGGCCCTGCCGATGGTCACGCCAACCCCCATCAGCCCGGCATAGAGCGCCGCGCGCTCCGGTGTCAGGCCAGCATCAGTCAATAACGGTGGCAGGTGCACGAGCCCCCCGGAATTTCCCATTGCAACGAACAGAAAGCCGATCGCCAATAGCCAGAACTCTTTCGTCTTGATGGCCTGCCGCACCGCAAGGCCCTCGTCTTTCGAAGCAGCGTCCTGCACCGTCGCCTGGTCGATTGATTCCTGAGCAAGCGAAGCTGGTGGCCGGTTCCGCAAAATCAGAAACAGGGGAGGAAAGGAAATCACGAACACGGCCAGCCCGAGGTATCTGTAGGCAGTTCGCCAGCCATATTCGCCGATCAATGCCTGACTGACGATCGGCGCCAGGGCACCGCCAACGCCGATTCCGATGAGCGCAATGCCGAGCGCCAGGCCGCGACGCTTGTTAAACCACGCGGAAATGATTCGCGTGTAAGTTATCGGGCCCGTTCCGGCACCCAGGAAGACCAAAAGAACCGAGGCGATATACAGATGAAACACGGTCTGTATCAAGGAGAAGCCAGCAAGTACCAGTCCCAGTGCAACGACGCCGATCAGAATCATGCGGCGCGCGCCATAACGATCACTAAGGATGCCGATCAACGGACCGGCGACCAGGTTGCCGAGCAAGCCAATCGATAGCGCCAGTGACACGGCCCCTCTGCCGGTCTGCAAGCCCTCGGAAAGCGGTTCGATGAATACGCCGAAGCTGTAAATGAGGAAGGTCGGTGCGCTGAGGGCCATACCGACGGCACAGGCGAATATGATCAGCCCGCGGAATAAGGTCGAGTGTCGGTCAATCGGCATGTATCGTTTTCGACTGATGAATGCAGATCGTTGACAGGTAGACGGACGCTATCCAGCATGCTATTGCATGTCAACTTGTACGATTCAATCCGCTGTACCTGATCAAGGGCTGCTGCAATGTGTCACACGAACAAGATCGACTATTTTGGCGAGCTCCTTGATTTCAGCGAGTTTTCCGCGGAAGTGGATGGACTCATATTCGAGGGCAACGAAGCAGGCAAACGAATCGCCGTACTGCCTGACATATACGGTCTGACTGATTTCTACAAAGGATATGCGTCGTATGTCGCAGGATTCGGTGCGCGAACCTATCTGACCAATCCGTGGAGCGAATTCGGCGAGTTGCCGGAGGCAACTCGCGAGGCCGCATACGAGCGCCGGCGCAAGATCAGGGATCGTGACCATTGCGATGCTCTCGAGAAATATCTAGTCAGCGAGAACATTGAAGCTGTTGTCGGGTTTTGTATTGGTGGAAACTTCGTGTTCGAGCTGGCAAGGCGCGGTTATGAGGGAATTCTCATTGCGGTCTACCCACTGCCGTGGGGGATGGCGAACCAGGACGAGATTACGCCCGCTTTCGAGTACATGCCGTCCCTCCAGAAGGACGTCACCATCCTGATGGGGGAGGCCGATCATCTCGCAGGCCCGGATAACATTCAGAAACTAAGGGATATCGTGGCCGGGAATTCGAAGCTGACCATGCATCTGTACGAAGGCTCCAATCACGGCTTCTTCAAGGATATCGACGGCGACGACGAGCAGCTCAAAAACAACGCGAAAGACGCGATCGACAGGGTGACGAACATACTGTTTTGAACAGTATGTTCGTCATTGCGAGCGAAGCGAAGCAATCTCTTGACGTTCCTACAATCATCAAGGGGTTGCTTCGTCGCTGCGCTCCTCGCAATGACGTCGCTCTTTTTGACGTCGCTTCGCCCTCCTCGCAATGACGACTTATATCTCGAGAGTCAGGCGACCACCTGCTTCGCTGGCACGCGAGCAGCACAACGTCAGCTTTGTTTTTCTTTGTTCATTGCTCAAGACATAGTCGCGGTGCTCAACGTCTCCCCCTGAATATTCTGCTACGCAAGTGCCGCAGAGCCCGTCGGAGCATTTCGTCTCGATTGGGAATCCCGCTTCAGTTAACACGTCGGCTGCCGATTTATCTGCGGGGATTTCGATTTCTTGCCGGAGTGCGCAAGCTTCACTTGAAACGCATGATTTTCGTATTCAAGATCATCCGGCACGGTGAAGTATTCTCGGTGCAGGCACTCTTCAGGCCAGCCCTGTTCCTGTGCGGACTCGAAAACAGCCTCCATGAACGCAGAAGGACCGCAGGTGTAAAGCTGGTCTCCGTCTTGAAAATCGCCGAGAACGTCGGCAACGTCCAGCCGATTTTCGTCGCTGAAATGAAAATGGATACTGTCGCTCCAGGGCATCGCGGCAAGTTCGTCTACGAATCCGGCGCCAGCCCGGGTCCGCGCCTTGTAATAGAAAACGAAGTCCTGTTTATCTTTATGTAGCTGGTGTGCCATTGCCATCAGGGGAGTAACGCCGATGCCACCTGCCAGGAACAAGGTGCGTCGGGCGTCCGGTACCAGCGGAAAATGATTGCGCGGCCGGGAAATCATCACGGGTCGTCCTGATCTCAGGTTTTGGTGGATCCTGCGCGAGCCACCCGTCCCACTCTGTTCGTTCAATACACCAATTACATACGACGAAATATTGTCAGGATCGCTGCACAGGCTGTATTGACGAACAAACTGTGGGGCCGTCATCACATCGATGTGTGCTCCTGCCTCGAATGATGGCAGCGGTGATCCTGTCATCGACACCAGTTCGAGACGCGCCACTTCGCCGTCGCCTGATATCGCTTGTTTCTGTTTGACCAGCACCGGGAACACCGGTGGGGGGCCCTCCGGTGCGGTGTACTGGGGCACGAGATTCTCCGTCTTGCCGCTGACAAGCCGCTCCTGATATTCCTGCGGCGATCTCAATGCATTAAATGCTTTGATGCCTGCTTCCCGATCTATCGGTTGCGTTTCCATGTAAGGCGTTGGTGCGATGTCGGCGGGGTAACACGCCAAAGTCTGGTCTTCCGGCTTGAGCTTCAGATCTGTCGTCAGTCCGCGTCTGTTAACTTCCGATGCAACGATTGCCCGCCTTCCCGTGCCGCCATCGAGGTCCCACCACCATTTCTTGACCGGATTGATCCCACCGTTTCCTATCCAGTCATCGATGCGCGTGAGTAGTGGGGCGGTTGCTGGAAACCGCGTGGCGAGGAAACGGTACGGTGCTTCTTTGAAAATGCCCTCAAGATTCCACGGACAGGTCTTCATGCATCGTCCGCACATCGAACCTGCACTGTTTGTCATGCGATACCGCGTACATTTTTCTGCATCGGAACGCCAGATTTCGTAGCCGTTGAACATGACTTTCTTGCCAGCGCTGATGGCGCCGGATGGGCACTCGCGTGCGCATTTATTGCAGTTGTCGCAGAAAGTCTGCAGTCCGAAATCTATCGGCTTGTCCACAGTCATCGGTAATTCGGTCGTGATGACGCCGCATTTCAGGCGTGGACCCAGGAACGGATTCATCACGACGTCGCCGATACGACTGACTTCACCTAAACCGGCCAGCAGTACCAATGGTGGCTGGATGACGTCGCCATCCGCTGCGGTGTGATTGGTTGACGGAAACCCCAGCCTGCGCAGATGCAGTGTGACGATGCCGTTGAGCAATGAACCCCGCATGTAAGCACGCATGCTTTGTGCGGCGGAAAGCCAGTCGTCACCGCTGGCGCCCTCCATCGTTTCGTGACCCTGATCGATCAGCGTCGTAATTGCATAGCTGTGTGGCGGCGTCACCGGCTGTCCATCGACCCCGTGCGAATACCAGACCCAGTCGGGAGCTTCGGAGATTCCGACCAGGTCGGCGCCAAGAAAATACAGGGTTGCCTTGATCAGGTCAGCATTAGTGTCGGGATTGTCGAGGCGGTCGTCACGCTGATCATTGTGATCACCACGTTGCAGTAACGAATACAACTGCAGAATTCCTACGAGCGATCCACCAACCGGGTTTTTCATTACTACGTAACCGTCGATACTGGCGTCACGCGGACCTTTGCCGAGATCTCCAATATACGACCGCTGAAAAAAATCAGCTCGCTTGGGGACGCGCGGAATTCTGGCCGGATCCATAAACGTCGTTGGCTCGCTTCTCGTCTTTATCCTTTCGACCGGAAACTGGCTGTCTTTGAATTGACGTTTGCGGAATGGCTGGTAGTTGAAAGCATTCTTATGAGACGCCAATCCAAGCCACCAGGCGGGACCCTTACTGCGAATTCTGTCAGCAAGGCCTTGCTCTGCCAGCGGCAAATCACTTTTGATCTCCATCGTTGTTGTGACCACAGCGAGACCGAATCGCTCACCGACGAATGGATTCGATATGTGTTGATCGTCAATAGCCGCGATGCCGGCAGCAATTGCAGCTATTCTGAGGTCAATATCTGAACTGGTCTCGCTGTGTGCCCTTGCTTCATAGCCCAGTAGTCGCAGGTAATTGGCCGCGGCAACTGCCACTTCAGCCGCGCGTAGCGCCGCTCTGTGGGGCTGCAGATTATGAATCCAATCGGACCCCGGTTCATTCATTTCAGGATCCCGCGGATATTCGATCGCAAAGACAATCGCGTGACTATGATGACTGACAGATTTTTGGCCAGCCGGTTGCGCCATGCCGATTCGATTGAGCGCCATTTCAACCGCAAGCGGTGTTGGCCGTTTGGCGGCCATTTCACATTTTCGGGACCATTCAACAATTCGCGGATGATTGAACGGCTCCGGTAACCAAAACTCCTCGGATATTTCGCAGGTGCCGGCAAAGTTTGCATCGAGGAAGTAGCCGAACGCTTTGACGTTGTGTGCCCGCTCGTCGGGACAATCAGGAATTTCCGCCAGCTCAGGATTGACCGACCCATCCCTCACCGCATCCAGCAGCGAAGCGTAGTCATCCATCGCGTGCAAGATCGACGTTGGATCGTCGTCTGGCGCCATATCGAGCTGTACCTGTGGAGCAAGCCCGACCAAGGACACATCGGACGCATGCTGCAGCCGGGCAAGCGTTTCCATGGGATACGGGCCCATATGCACCGGACGCTTGCGATACGAAAACAGCTTCATGCAGTCACACACGTCATGGCAGGTGATCCTCGGGGTTCCCACCCTGATACTATCTTGGCATATTCGAACGAGTCCATTTCACAGCGGCGAATTATTACAGATCAGGCAACAGGTCAATCCATGCTGGAATCCGATCATCCGTATAACGCCGTCTTTGACCCGGAATACTGGGGTCAGCATGGTGCGCCGCACAATATACTGGCGACGCTGCGCGAGACAGACCCGATTTTCTGGTATGAAAGCGAACGATTCGACCCGGCCTGGCTGCTAACGCGGCACAAGGACGTCGAACACGTCGGCAAGAATCCAAAACTTTTCCTGAGTGCGCCACGAACAGTTTTTCACAATCCACAAGGGTTCAAGTCGCCATTGATTGGCTTACCGCAGCTCGATGCGCCGCAACACACCAGGCATCGGCGAGCCATGCAGGGCTGGTTTACACCGAAAGCGATTCACGATCTCGAAGACAGGATGGTGGCGATCGCGAAAGACACGGTTGACCGGATGGCGGCAACGGAGTCATGCGAATTCTGCAATGTCGTCGGCGCACAACTGCCATTGAAAATGATTTGTGAAATCCTGGGCATCCCGGAGGAGCAGGAACCCGTTGTCTGGCAATTGACACAGGACGTGTTCAGTGCCGCAGACCCGGACATGGCCAAGGCCGCTAACGCTCAGGAGGGCGTTCGAAACGCAATGGGATTTTGCGCCGATATTGCGCGAGCCCGGCAGGAAAACCCAACTGATGATTTCGCGAGCACGATCGCAAATGCCGAAATCGATGGCGAGCGCATGACCTTGCAGGAGATTGCCTCGCACCTGATGATCATGATATCGGCGGTCACGATACAACCGCAAGCGCGATCAGTGGCGGCATGCTGGCGCTGATTCGACACCCGGAACAACTCGCCAGACTGAAAGCGCAGCCGGATTTGACCGAGTCTGCCGTTAACGAAATGCTGCGTTTCGTTACCCCGACGACAAATTTTGTCAGAACTGCCGCTGCGGATACGGAGATCAGCGGTATCAAAATAGCGAAGGGGGACGATGTTTGCATCCATTTCTGTGCCGCCAACCGCGACGAAGAAGAGTTTGAGAATCCACAAGCGTTTATGATTGACCGCAGGCCGAACAGGCATCTTGCTTTTGGCATCGGTCCGCATGCCTGCATCGGCCAGCTATTGGCACGCATCGAGATGAAAGCGCTGTTCGAGGAACTGGTGCCGCGCATTGAGTGGCTCGAACTGGACGGCAATCCGGAGTACATCAGGGCATTTTGGGTGACCGGGCTGAAGAAGTTGTCAATCAAATACAAGATAGCGGATCGTGACTGACATCAAGTCAATCCGGGAAACGTAATGATGAGTAACAAGAATCAGGCAGAGCCGATTATCAGTACAGCCAGCAAGGTTAAAGATAATCCCAGGTACGTGCCGGATCGCGATCAGCCGATGAGCATCGACGGTGATTTCACGATCGCGGTTGTCGGTGACATCGTGCAAACACGCACGATTTCACAACTCGACGATGCGGCTGTCAAAGCGGCGCTCAAACCAATCAGAAGTGCTGACCTCGCCATCGGCAATCTCGAGCAGGCGATCTGTGACTGGCGGAAATTTGACGGACATCATTACGGAGTGGGTGCTTTCATGATCATGGCCCACCCGTCAATCGCTGATGACCTTGCGGCAATGGGCTTTGGTTTACTCAGCCGCGCCAACAATCGCCTGTCCGATTTCGGGGCGAAAGGCAATCGCGCGACCGACAGTCATTTGCGACGTGTTGGAATCCAGCCGGTCGGTTTCGGCGAACACTTGTCCGAGGCACGGGCGCCGGTGTATATGGATACTGATAAGGGACGAATCGCGGCGATCGCGGCGACCAGCAGTTTCCAGCCGGGGGGAGAGAAAGCCTTTTCAGCGGCGGCGCGTATCGGCAATTCGAACGGCCGTCCTGGCGTTAACAGTCTGCATGTGAATCGCACCATCACGCTGCCTGCAAAAGCGTGGCAGCTATTGAATGAACTTGTGCGCGAGGCAAATTATGCATTTCCTCTGAATTATGCGATCCAGGGCGGGTTGACGGTATATGAAGACCGCATCCAGATTCTCCACAACACTTATATACCGGGCGATGAAGCGGGTTATCACTACACGGCGGATCGTGCGGAAACCGATATCCTGATGAAGGAGATTCGCAACGCCGCGGCCTATTCAAACTTTACGATTTTCACGCTGCACAGCCACCAGTGGAGCATTGATGCGAACGATCCGTTGGGTGGGTTTCACGGCGAAACCAACGAACCGCCCGATTTTCTCGAGAGCATCGGCAAGGAGGCGATCGACAACGGCGCGGACATGTTTTGTGCCCATGGTCCCTTTGATTTCAGGGCGATTGAGATTTATAAAGGCAAACCGATTTTTTACGGACTTGGTTCGTTCATCCGGCAGCCGTACCTGCAGGAATATATTCCCTGGGAAACCTACAGTGCGCACACCTTCACCGGGCATAAATACGACTCGGTAAACCCGATTGATACAACGATCCCGGATGCGGAATTCCTGACGACCCGGACTGGCCGTCACCCCGCGCGCTATTTTAAAGGCGCGTCCGTTAGTTGCGATTACAAGGATTCTCGTTTGCGAAGACTGACGATCCACCCGGTGGATTTAGGCTTCGATGGACCGCTCTCCGATCTTGGCACGCCGAGGAAGGCGGGCGAAAAGCGAGCTGAGGAGATTCTTCAATCGATTGCCATGCACTCCGCGAAATACGGCACCAAGGTAAAAGTGTCGCGCGGTCTCGGCATCATCGAGGTCAAATCATGACCAAAAGCGAAGCATCACAAGCAAGCCCCGAGATGGTTGAAGGGCCGTTCTACTCTAACGGTGGTGACTATCGCGCTAACCTGCGGGAAAGCCAGCAAGGCCAGAAGCTGGATCTTACGATTACAGTCGTGAATGCGGAAAACGGCGAGCCATTTGGCGGCGTTGACGTCGACCTCTGGCATTGCAACGCAACCGGTCATTACAGTGGTTACGATGTCGATCCTGATGCGCTCCCTGAGAACATAAGCAATGGTCAGCCGGCGACGAATGACGATACTTATCTGCGCGGCAAGTTGACGACGAATGCACAGGGGCAGGTTACCTTCCAGACGATTTATCCCGGCTGGTACACATTGCGTACGCCCACATATTCACTTGAAAATATTTGAAGGCGACAACTGCAACACAACGACACAGTTGTATTTTCCGGAAGATGTGAGCCAGGAGCTTTACAGCACGCCTGAATACGCAAGAAATGCGACCCAGGACACTTATAACAAGACCGATCCGGTGTTCGGCAACACACCGGGCGATACTGATTCATTATGGATTGATATCGAAAAGGGACCAGAGGTCTTCTTGGGCACTGCAGTGATTTCCATCGCTCCCGGGAACATTAACGATCTCATCATCGTGCCGCCCGGCAGGATTCCACCTTTGGGCGGCAGACCGCACGACAAGCCCGTCAGGTAATGCGGCAACTTTTGGCGATTTTCCTGCTGCTGCTCGGTTGCACCGATCCGACCGATCCGCAGAGTGAGCGTTCAGCACCCAACATCCTGGTCATACTCGGTGACGATATGGGTGTGGAGACATTGTCTGCGTATGACATTGGCACGCCAACGGCTGTTACACCAAACCTCGATCAACTGGCCGCTCGCGGCATGCGCTTCGAGCGCTTCTGGTCACAGGCAGCGTGCTCGCCGACGCGAGCTGCAATACTGACCGGGCGATACGGGTTCCGGACCGGCGTGGTGACACCGCTGTTCTATGGCTGGAGCAAAATGGATCCGGCGATGGTTCCGCAGCCGTCCATTCCCGCAGGCTCTCCCAGGGAAATCGACTTTACGCCGAGGGCCCCGGTGCCAGACGGTGTGGACTTCACGATGAGTTCCTTACCGCCCACGTTCCCAACGCCCGCAGGTCCGGCCAATGATGAATTGATGTTACCGGCAATCCTTAAGTCACTGCCTGCCAAATACGCGACTGCGGCGATCGGCAAATGGCATTTGGCGGATTTTCACAACGGCAACCTGAAGCATCCAAACCATGTTGGCTTCGATTACTTTTCCGGCACGGTGTATGGCAGTCCGAAAAGTTACTTTGCGTGGCGGCACGTGGAAAATGGTCAATTGTCAGCGGCGACCGGGTACGTTGACTCGCGCGTGATCGATGACGCAAAAAAGTGGATTGGTCAGCAAACCGATCATCCATGGTTTGTCTGGCTGGGTTTCACATCTCCGCACACACCGCTGCACCGCCCGCCCATGGAACTGTTGCACAGTGCAGCCAGGGACCTCGATCCTGATGCAGTCGCCCCCGAAAACGCGCAAGCATATTTTCTGGCACAAATCGAGGCGATGGATACGTTGATCGGCGAATTGCTGAGCTCGCTGTCACAGGAGACGCTCGACAATACCTACATAATTTTTCTTGGAGACAATGGAACCGCAAGTTGGGATCAGCCACCGGCGCCGCGCGACCCACGGCGGGTCAAGATGACCGTTTACGAAGGTGGTGTTGCGGTACCGTTAATTATTGCCGGGCCGAATATCGATGGCGGACAGGTTCGCCGGCCATTGGCGCATGCGGTAGATTTATTTTCCACCATCATCGAACTTGCGGGCGGCACCGCGGCAACCACTGTTCCCGATGACACCGTGATTGACTCGGTGAGCATGACGCCGTATTTGCTGGACACAAATGCAGCACGCCCCCGCGACTGGGTACTCACAGAGATTACTTTCGGACTCGTTCCATCCAGGGCCATACGCAATGATCGATACAAATTGATCTGGAGAAATGACGAGCAGGAGTTTTACGATCTGGATTCAGATCCGCATGAATTAAATGCGCTCGAATTATCGTCTCTTTCAGGCATTGAACAGGTGAACTACAGTGAACTCAGCGTAACTGTTGAGCAACTTCTTCGGAGATCTCTTTGAGCACTGAAGCCATAATTTTTACCGGTGTTGCCATTTACCTCGTGATGATGCTGTTCATCGGTATCTGGGCGTCGAAGAGAACCGGTTCCACCGCCAATTTCATCGTCGCGGGGCGCAGGCTGCCTATATGGATCGGCAGCGCTACGATCATTGCAACCTGGTTCGGTGGCGGAACGATGATGGGCGCTGCGGGTGCCTCTTATGACCGTGGCTTGATTGGCGTCATTGCAGACCCTTTCGGTGGTGCACTCTGCCTGTTCTTAGTCGGATTTTTCTTCGTACGCATGTTCCGCCGTTTACGCCTGCTCACCTTTATTGACTTTTTCCAGAACCGCTATGGCACGACAGCGGCTACGATCGCAGCAATCGGTTCGATTGCTTCGAACATCGGCTGGACGGGCGCGCTACTGGTCGCATTTGGCCTGGTATTCCAATCGTTAACCGGCGTACCTATGGAATTCGGCATCATGGGCGGTGCAGCGGTCGTTTTTGTCTACACCGTGGCAGGTGGAATGTGGGCGGTCGCGGTCACTGATTTCGTGCAAATTGTAGTGATTGCGATTGGGCTCGTTCTGCTGCTGGTTGTCGTCCTTATCGATGTTGGCGGCTGGGATGCGATATCGCCGCAATTGCCGGAAGACACGTTCCGCATGATTCCGGCCGAGCATTCCTGGATGGTCTGGCTTAACTATTTCCGTGCCTGGTTGATCTTTGGTCTGGCTGATGTCACGGCACAGACATTGCTGCAACGCGCGTTCTCGGCAAGAAACGAACAAGTCGCGCAGAACTCGTTCTACCTGGCAGGAATCGGACATTTGTCGCTGGGCATGATCCCGGTGATGCTTGGCATTATCGCCAGCGTAACGATGCCCGGTATTGTCGACAAGGAAACCGTGGTGCCGGCAATGGCTATCGCACACCTGCACCCGGTAGCCATTGCGATTTTTGTCGGCGCGCTGTTGGCCGCGATTATGAGCAGTGCCGATAGCGCACTGCTCGCAGCTGCCAGTGTTTTTAGCGTCAACATATTGCCTTTATTCAAATCGGAGCTGCCCGATAAGCTCAGGCTCCTGGCGACACGCATAGCCATTCCTGTATTCGGCAGCATCGCTGTATATGTCGCGCTTGAGGTGCAAGTCGTGTACGAGCTGATCATGGATGCAAATTCCGTCATATTGGTATGTGTAACGATACCGTTCATTGTCGGCGTCTACTGGCGCAAGGCGAACCGGACCGGCGCCTTGGTATCGATGGCAGTCGGTTTCCTGACCTGGTTTATTACGATCCTGATCGCACCCGGATTTCCCGGCGATCTGCTGGGACTGTTAACTGCTTTAGTCGCGATGTTGATCGCTACCGCGCTTACCCAGAAGTCGGATCCGCCCGAACCGCTGCGCAACAGTGACGGCGAGGTAGTGGAAATGAAGGATCGACTCGGGACGCTGCCGTTATTCAGGCGAGCTGAGGGCTTTGGGGTCGGACCAACGTAAGAAATTGAATATCAAACATTTTGGCTTGTATTTGATGCTCAATTCCGACCTAATTCGCCCATTTCGTGCCCAAAATCGACGAATTACGAATACCAGATCAAACTGATAACTAATCGCCTCATTTTGGGGCCGAAATTGAGGAATTAGAGCGAATATTTGGTTGTTTTGACTGTGTTTTCGCAATACTTTTAAGCGGTTGCAGAGGTCCGACCCCGCTTCGCGCAGCGCAACTCTTGAGCAACTTCTCCGGAGATCTCTTTGAGCACTGAAGCCATAATTTTCACCGGTGTCGCCATTTATCTCGTGATGATGCTGATCATTGGCATCTATGCGTCCAGGCGCACCGGATCCTCAGCTAATTTCATCGTTGCGGGTCGCAGAATGCCGGTGTGGATCGGCAGCGTCACCATTATGGCAACCTGGTATGGCGGTGGAACGGTAATGGGTGGCGCCGGCGCCTCTTACGACGACGGATTGCTCGGCGTGATTGCAGACCCATTCGGCGCTGCGCTCTGCCTGTTTTTTGTGGGCTTCTTTTTCGTTCGCCTGTTTTACCGTCTACGCCTGCTTACCTGGGTAGATTTCTTCGAAAACCGCTTCGGCAAGACAGCAGCAACGATCGCGGCTGTCGGCTCCATCGGCGCGACGATCGGCTGGGTTGGTGCAATGTTGGTTGCATTTGGCCTGGTGTTTCAATCGTTGACGGGGGTCCCAATGCACCTGGGCATCATCGGTGGTGCCCTGGTCATATTCGTCTATACGGTTGCCGGTGGTCTGTGGGCTGTCGCGCTCACGGATTTTGTGCAAATGTCGATCATTGCAATCGGGCTGATCTTGCTGTTGGTTGTGGTGCTCATTGATGTCGGGGGCTGGGGTGCGATTTCAGCGCAATTGCCGAGGATACCTTTCGTATGATTCCGGCAGAAAGAAACTGGGAGACATGGCTGAACTATTTTCGGGCCTGGTTGATTTTCGGCTTGGCGGATGTGACCTCTCAGTCACTGTTACAACGCGCATTCGCCGCAAAAAGCGAACAGGCAGCCCAGAATTCATTTTATTTTGGCTTTGCAGGCTATCTTCTCCTGGGCATGATCCCGGTCATGCTCGGCATCATTGCGAGTGTGACAATGCCCGGCATTGCTGACTCGGAAACCGTCATTCCGGAACTTGCTATTGCTCACCTGCAT
>PVMK01156371.1_pt1 | contig 16032 bp, 16 predicted proteins | sample 1853481 | NCBI WGS metagenome assembly PVMK01 (sample SAMN08533507, study PRJNA380276) | Marine sediment metagenome, whole genome shotgun sequencing project.
AATAGACCGGTTGCTTTGATTATAGTCAGAATGCCTGGAGCGCACCAAAAAATAAATAGCTGCAACTATCAAAGCAACCGGTCTATTTTTGTTGCCGGTCTATTTGCTAGTGCTGCGATCCTCTCAAGATATGCAGGCATAGCTTTGATACCATTATTTTTTTGGGAAGCGATAATATTAATAAAAAATAAAAAAATACAGTATCAATATAAATCCATTATCTTTGCAATAGTAACACCTGTAATTACTATCCTATCTCTTTTCGCCCGCAACTATATATTAACGGGAACAACGCGCGGTATTCATTTGCCCTCACCCGAAAGATCTTACATGGAAGCCTTTGCGGGTACGATAAAGATGCTCTACTTGCAGTTTCAGTTAGGTGAAAAATCAGGCACTCTTTTACTTATATTGATGATACTTTTTATTATTTATTTAGCTATAAATACTAATCTGAGAAGAGAGTTATTGAAATTCAGTAAGTCCGGCCTTGATCTGCTAATTTTGTTTATAATTATTTATACGGCGCTAATTATTGTTACGCTGGTAAATGATCAGCCGTACTATGAACTGCGTTACATGAGTCCGTCAGTGCCTATTTTATTTGTTCTCAGCATTGCTCTCATTGTATTTGTGTGGGACCAGATTAAATTAAAGGGATTTCCCAAATTATCATTGATAGGCATGCTGTTATCTCTTGGCATAATAGCATTCAGTATATGTTATAAAGCCTCTTCGTATTTCCCGGATCTACGCTATAAACAGGAGAAAGTATATTCCATAATGAATTCCTGCGCCTATGGCTGGATGATAGATAATTATGGAGAAAATGTTGTAGTTACAACCAATAAACCATTCCGCCTCAGTTTTTTCGGGGGGTATTCAACTCTCGTTTTGCCAAGCAGGAAGTGGATTCCAAACGCTCGTATCCCTGAAAATATGAAGCAGGAACTTCCAAAACGTATGTCGGAAGTCGGATCGCAAATGCTTGTATTATTCGATGGAATCAAGGAACAGCATTACGAGAGTTATGTTATGGGACTTTTTAGCAAAAGAGAAGATGATGCTAATTTTGCATTGGTCTACGAATGTCCGGACGGTGTCGTATATAAACTGAAAGAATAAAATAATAGTTATCAAAGCCTTGATTTATATTCCTTACAGCTTATAATCTAACCGCTTTTTGGGTCTTAATGGCCGTGTATATGGAAAGAACTGTCTTCAGGGAATGAGTTCCGGCTTTAGCGTCTGCAATAACATCTTCTTTTTTATTAATGGCCATTACCAGGTTGTTAAGAATGGTCTCAAAGTCATAGCTCATGGGACACTTGATTTCATTGATCTCATGATTGTTGGAGACAATCACTTCTCTTCCTGAATAGTCCGCGAAAAGGAACCCTTTGTCACCGGCGAAGGTTATGATATTTTTTTTGAATTTCTGGTTCCTGAGCAGCACCATGGAGACGCTGAAATCTTTATATGTAATATCAATGAACCCGCTGTTCTCGTTTTCAATCTCTTCACTGTATGCATTGTCTATGATCTCGGGCTGACACCCTGTCAGGAAAGAAAGAAGATCAAAGTAGTGGCTGCCGAGATCAAGTATGACCCCCCCGTTTGACAGCTTCAGGTCGCGCTGCCACTCGCTGCGGGCAGGGCCATGGCTTATGACAACCTGTATCTTCTTCAGTTTTCCGATATTGGTCAGGTTGTTTTTTATTGCCGCAGTAACCGGATTAATCCTGAGGGGTAAATTGACGGCAACAGTCAGGTTTTCCTTTTTTGCCCGGTTTGCTATTTCCCAGCCTTCTTCGACGGTCGACGCTATCGGTTTGTCTATGAGGATATGTTTTTTTGCATCAAGGGCATCCAGGGCCTGAACACCGTGTAAATTGCTTGGTGTGGTGATGATAACCGCATAGACCTCTTTGTCCGCAAGCAGGTCATGGTAATTGGAATAAAACTTGATGCCGTGCTCTTTCGAATAATCATGCCCTTCCTGCGAGCGGCGGCATACCGCGACAAGCTTTCCATGGGCAATGTCTTTTCTTATATGTTCGGCAAGCCTGAGACCCTGCCTGCCGATTCCGATAATACCAAAACCAACATCCTTCATATTGAGTAAATATGCATTTTGTCCTTGACGAATACTTCCCTGATAACATCGTCGTAATCCTTCATCTTGCAGGTATACTTAGCGCAGTATTCGGGATCCTGGGACCGGTATATTTCAAGGTGCTTTTTGCTGCCCCAGAGGTCAATGAAACGGTTCTCATTGATATTGCCTATTGTGTAAGCTCCGTCAGCGTGATCCATGAAACCGCAAAGATACATGGCGCCGTTTGCGGAGATCGTTCCGATCAGGGGATTTGAAATGCACCTTGGCGTTTTTTTCGGTTTTTTATAAAATGAGTGGAATAATAGAACAGGACTCTCTTGATTCAGTTTTTCGATCTTCTCTGTAGCATCATCAATTATCCGCCTTGAAGCAGGTGATTCACCAACGACGGCGGCAAACATAATATAATCAACTTTTAACCTCTCCCCCAGAGCAACCATATCCTCCAGCTCATGGATGTTCTTTTCGAAAATAGCATTCTTTATGCCTATCAGCATATTGGCCCCGATCTTGTCACGGTGTCTTCTCAACTTTTCAATGTTATTGATGATCCGCTCGAACTGACTCGTTTTTGGGGCATTGATCAGGTTGTGAGTTTCTTCGGAAGCAGCATTCAGGCTGATTCTTATGTATGTTGAAGCCCGGACAATGGTATCGATCTCTGATTCCTTAAAGGTTGAGCCGTTAGTTGTAATGGATATTAAAATATTATTGTCATGGAACCAGCGTATCAGATCATAAATGGCCGGATGAAGCATCGGTTCACCTCCGCCAACCAGTGAAACAGATTTAACACCTAGTTTTTTAAAATCTTCAGCTAATTCAAACAGCTTTTCGCGGGATATATGTACTTTATTATCAGTTCTAAAGTTTGAGTAAAAGCAGAAAACACAATTGTGGTTACATAAATTTGTAGGTTCCAGAACTACCCTGACAGGTGCTGGAATTTTCCCATTTAATAACTGGTTTATTTTATCTGAATGAGATAGTATTTTTAATTTATTGAATGGATTAATTGCAAGCATTAAATTAATTTTAACAATAATGCTGAGCCAACTGCAAGGACTTCGGTAAGTTGGAAGACCAGTTGACATTCCGTTTAGCTGTAGTGAATTTAGCCAAAAATCATTTCAAAGAATTATTATGTAAATTGATGCCTGAAGTAAGAGCAATGGATTTTTATTTATAGATGTAATAAATATTGATTTGCGCTTGGAACAAATAATCAGTAAAATAAAGAAACAACTGGAAAGCGTAACATTACAAATACATTGCTTTTTCTAACCTTTTAACGTATGTCCAATCAAACAAAATCTAATTCTTCCAGCCAGCAAAAATATCATCTGACCGTAATTTATTTGTCATATGCAGTTTTTGTGCTGGTCTTTGGTTTTGCCTACAGATTTGCAATTAACCCGGATGGAACATCTATCCTTCGTTTAGCGGGTTATATTGCGGAAGGGAATTTTCAGCAATCCATATCCCTAGGGTACTCCCCGCTTCTTACCTGGGTGATTTCTTTTTTTATATTTCTGGGATTTGACGGGCTGACGGCCGCAAGGATAGCGATAGCATTGTGTGGGGCGGGGCTCCTTCTTAGCAGCTGGTTTTTGGCTCTGCGTTTTGATCTGTCAGAAAATATAAGATTTGCTGCAGTATTGATCGCTGCCTTATTAACTGCTTTCTGGACTATCCAGTTTATTGCTGCAGATGTATTATTTGCTGCCTTGACATTATGCTATTTATATCTGGTAACTGATCCGAATATTCTGTCAGGGAGAAAGGCCGCGTTCTTTTGTGGTATTGTGAGTGGTTTTATGTACCTTGCGCATCACTATGCCATGCCATTCTTCTTTGCTCATTTCCCGGTTATGCTGCTGGCAAGAGGATATATGCAGAGAGACAGTGCAGGGCTGCCTTGGAAAAAGGTTTTTATTGCACTGGGCAGTGGAATCGCCGGTTTTTTAATAATAGCCTCGATATGGATCGGAATCATTTCGGTAAAAAACGGGCATTTAAATATCAGTATGAAGGGTGGGGTGGCGCACGCCATAATGGGGCCCAAAGATGTTGACAGGCGGCATCCGTTTTTTGTAGGCGGGTTATTTAAACCGAAGGACGATTATGCGATCCATGTATTTGAGGACCCCTCAGAGGTAGAGTTTAAGACGTGGTCGCCATTTGAAAGTAAAGAATATTTTATTCATCAACTCAAGGTAATAAAGGACAACTCAGTTTATATACTTAATCATTTTGTTAATAAAAGTCCTTTTTTTACATATGCTTTTGTGATAGGGGTCCTGGCGCTTTGTTCCGATCGCGTCTGCTGAATACTTTAAATCAATGGCAGAAAGAGATTCCTGTATGCTGGATCGTTATAACATTCTGTATTTACTGCTCCGGGTTCCTGCTGCTCATAGCGAGGTCCCCGAGACGATTTTACGCCTTGATGATAGTCTTCCTTTTCAGCTCTTTTCATTTTATGGAAGAGTTAACGTATGCCACAAAGGATATTATCTCTGAACAGAGAAAAAGATCCTTGGCCTTTTTCCTCTTTATTATCATTGTCTCGGCCTTTGCGTTAAAACCGTCTATACAGCTTGTCAAGATCGGCAAAACATATCATTACTGTGGAACAGGTCAATCCATATAAGGAAATAGCTGAACGGATCAATGCGATAGATTTTCCCTTCTCCTTATGCGGTTATCAGATCATCTCAAAAACCGACTACCGACTATTATATGGCCTATTTTTTGAAAAAGCAGTTACTCGGAAGACCTTTGTCAACCGATTTGGACGGTATCACCGGCGAACTGGAATTAGCCGGCGGGAGGTCTCTAGTTGTCTTTGATAATCCTGGGATCGTTGAAGAACTTAAGCGTGATGGAAGGTATGTTCATGCAGGTTCGCTGAAATTGAACGGCAAGGATAAATATGAACATGCGGCTAAATGGGTTATCTCAGAACATGAGATCATTACTGGATGGGATGAGGAAGTAAGTATTTTTACTTTAAAATAGCAGGGATTATCTCCACCAGCTTTTCAGGATCGTTTTCGCGAAGAACAGCCCGTACTTTTATATCCCGGCCTTTCTTGCTCGTGCCATGCTTTCTTTTTACTATAGTAATGGGAACCTCGCCTATTCTTAAGCTCTTTTTAGCTGCTTCTACTATAACCTCGGCGGTCTGGAACTGGTCTTCTTTCAGGTTCAATGAATTCATTTTATCTACATTGAATGCCCTGAATCCGCTTGAACAGTCTGTTAATCTCGTACCGGTAACAAAATTTGATGGTCTTTGTGAGAGGTTGATGCCTGTATCCCGCATCAAACTGCTCTTGAATGATTTCTCCCAGAATTCTGGACCCAATGACAAGGTCATATTCATTATTAAGAATAGGAGCCACCAGCCTTTCTATTTCTTCAGGTAAGTGCTGGTTATCTGCATCCATGGTTACACCAATATGTATATTGTTTCTTAACAATACGTCGTATCCTAATCTTGAGGCTGCGCCCTGGCCACGGTTGATCTTGTTTTGTACAACCAAATGTCCGGCCTGTATAACAATATCTTTTGTATTGTCGGTGCTCCCATCATCAACAATAAGAGCCCCGACATTCTTATCCTTTATCTTATCTGGGATTCGTTCTAAAAGTTCCTTTAGATTGGCTGCTTCATTATAAGCAGGGATTATTACCATTATTTCTTTATCTGCTATCTCCTTTTTGAGTAAATCTTCAATTTCTTCATGCCCTAATTTACGAATTAAGAGATCAAACTGATACCGGTATTCATCTAATTTGGATTGAAAGTACAATAGTAAAAACCAAAGTATAATGTTTGAGCCGATTAACAGAACAAGAATCCGGCCCCTTTGCTGCTGTTCAAGTTTTAAAATCTCGGCTACAAGATTTAACACATTTGGATTGATTGATACAGTTATTAGACAAAGGCTGAATATACCGAAGAAAATAAAATTTCTTCTCTTCCATCTCGGTCCCCGGTATATAGTAAAAGTCACATACAAACCGATTATTCCAATAATCAAACCGACAATTCTTAAACTCGAAAGTTCCATATTTATGGTCCTAAAATAAATTGTGTGATGCTAATAAGTTCTGTTACTGTTTATTCATATTTTTTAATTTGAAATATTCAAGGGTTTTTTTCAATCCCCTGTCAAGTTCAAATTTCGGTGCAAATCCAAGCATACGCTTTGCCTTTGAAATATCCGAGTAATTTCTTTTAACATCACCGAGCCTGCTCTCGCCGTGAACAATATTGACATCTTCTCCTGTCTCACTCTTGAAAAGGCCTTTGATTTTATCTGTTATTTCATTAACAGTTGTTTCCATGTATGTAGCTATTTGAAAAACTTCACCACCAACATCTGACGTAACAGAAAGTACGATTGCCTGAATTAAATCATCTATATATATAAAATCCCTTGTTTGACTCCCGTCCCCGTATATTTCGAGGGTTTCTCCTGCAAAAGCCTGTTTGAGGAATTTTGCCACAACACTGTTTTTGTGCTTTGAAAGAGGTCCGTAAACATTTCCAAACCTGAGCGATATGGTTTTAATGCCGAATGTTCTGAAATAAGCCGAACAGTACGCCTCTCCTGCAAGTTTACTTGCACCATATGGCGAAACAGGCTTCTGCACTTTTTCTTCGTGGATAGGCGGCTCTGCTTCTCCAATTGTAGCTCCTGATGAGGCCATAATAAACTTTGTAACATTATTCTGCCTTGCTGCCTCGAGTACGTTAAAAATACCGTTCACATTGGACTCCATGTCATATCTTGGGTTTTCTACAGAGGGCCCAACCCCTGTATTGGCCGCAAGATGAACAATAACGTCGATACCTTCGCAGCATTTAAGGCATATATCGTAATCCCTGATATCTCCTTCTATAAGATCTATTCCAGCAGGTTTTACCCCAAGATCCTTTTCGATAGCGGAGATGATTTCCAATAGATCTTCTTTTGTTCCAACGGAATGATTATCAAGAATTCTGATGTTCGATTCAGGGTTTTTTCTTAATAGATAATTTATGAGGCTTAAGCCGATAAAACCGCAGCCCCCTGTAATTAGCCAGCGGTCTGATTTTAAAGTGTTTATCATTCCTTGACTTTGTTCCTTTCACTGAATTTTTCTGGTATATGGCAGAAAATTACCTGGATACCCTTTGGACGGACTTAACGGTCTCTTTGTAGGGTGCAAAATAGTAATACTTATTTTATTTCTTGTCTATGTAGGAATGTATTATAGTGCATCATTATATTTATTAATTATATATAGTTACAGTACGTATCGTCAATTATCATTCTTTTAATATATTTTTGCCATATCTGTTAAATTAATAAATTATGATACTTATGTCCGTCGACATCGAATCCTGGGTTCATCGTCCGGTTTTTAATATACCGCTTTCTGAGCAGACAAAAGAACTTGATGGGAGACATGTTCTAAGGTCGACTAGAATTATATTAGAGCTTTTTAAAAAGTACGGAACAAAAGCGACTTTTTTTGTTTTAGGAACTGTTGCCGAATGGTATCCCGAACTTATAGAGGAAATAAAAAATGATGGCCATGAGATCGGAATACATGGATATACTCACAAACGTCTCTGTTATCATACCCGGGAGAGCTTTGATGAAGAAATAAAAAGAACTGTATCTTTGCTGAGCAGTATGGGGATAACACCGCGCGGGTACAGGGCTCCTGCTTTTTCAAGCGCTGAGTTCTTATATGAGATCCTGAGCGAGAACGGAATTGAATATGACTCATCGATCATTCCTGTAAAGACCCCTCTGTACGATGGAACATCTTATGATTGTCATCCTTTTGTAATAGATCGCGGCATTATTGAGATTCCCTGCAGCGTTTTTAAAATATCAAAATTAAGAATTCCTGTCGGAGGGTTTTATCTGAGGCTGTTCGGCGGTAGAGCGAACCATTTTTTGCTCAGGAAGATAGAGAAAAGATACGGGATTTCGATTATGTATTTTCACCCATGGGAGCTATTGGGTTTTCATGATAATGTCCGAGAGAATGATAAAAGGGCTGCTCTCCCGTTCCTTAAAAAACAATTTGCTAGCTATAAGATCCCGATGGTAAAAGAACTTGAATATTTGCTGAACAAAATAGATTTTACGGATTTTGAGGGGGCCAGGAGCTTTATCGATGAAGTATTATCGGAATAGCCTGCGGGTGAATGCCGGTTATCCGTTTTATGCCGTAAATTCTTAGAAAAGCAATGGTGATTATTCTATCAATGTCTACTTAAAAGACGACAAGTAGACAACATATCACATTGAAGAAGAATGGGGGGGATTTTATTTTTTCGAAAATAATATTTCGTTAATGATTAAATTGCTTCCAATTATGCCGCATAACATTTGTATACGTGTACAATTTTGCAGAGGAAACTACCTGGTTATCAGGGACATCTACTAATACTGCAGTGTTTGCTGAGATTACTACATTATCGCCAATACACACTCCTCCGCTCACAACAACGTTAGCGCATAAAATTGTCCCGGAACCAATAACAATCGGGGTTTTTCGATTTCTTTGAGAATAGTCTTTTGTCCCCACGGTTATTAAATCATGAGAATTGGCAACAAGGGTCACATTGGTTCCTAAAGCGGAATTATCACCGATCTTTAACCCCCCTTCAGCGACTATGATGCAGCCCCTGTTTATAATAATATTTCTCCCTAACTCAAGCCCATATGTATAGAGTATGTTTACCCCTCTCTGGATAGCCACAAAACCATCAATCTTTTTAGCAAAGCACCTGACATATAAATATCTCAGATAAATACCACCAAACCCAGGCAAATTCTTGAATATCCACCAGATATATTCATCGCATATTCTTATCATTAACTCCCTAAAAGTCAGCCTGGATAAAATAAGACTTAATTTTTTTGTGACTAATGACACTAAATCAATTCCTTAAGACAATTAATTATTTTTTCAAAATCAGTGAGTTGAATTATTTGATCATCACTAAACTGAACATCATATTCATCTTCAATTGCAAATACAAGTTTCATATGTCGTAAAGAGTCCCAGCTCGAAACAGTATCAGGGTTGGTGTCGTTATTTACATCCGATTGATCTATTTCAAGAATAGTCGCTAATATTTCCTTAATTTTTTCTTCCATTTCTCAATCCTTATATTATTAAGTTATTTTCAAATGCCACGAATCGTTTCTCCTGAAATAATTTGCAGCCATGCTATCATCTCGACGAGTTATTTTCGAATCACTACTTCTGCCATCCATATAAGATATTCCATCAATTCTTAAAAGTATATTAGAAGCCCTCCTCAAATATATACTGTTAATTGCTGTTGACTATTTCCTGATCTATTTCCGAATCAATTTCCTTGAAATATTGAGGCTCTTTTTTAATATCGTTACCCAAATTATATACAAAATGCATACTCGCCGAATCAGGGGTAGGTTCCAATTCTTTAAAACCATGTCCGATGTAAAATTTCTTCACCTGAATATTTTTACTCGTTTCATAATATTCACCAATAGCATCTTCACAGCCTCTGATCTTTGCTAACTTCAGCGCTTGAACAATAAACGCATCTTCAACACCTCTTCCCAGCACCCGGCAGGAAAGTAAAAACGTATCAAATGTGACCTTTTTCCCTTCATACCTCAGTATACAGGTGCCAACGATTCCAGACTCGCCAAATTTATCAGATAATTTAAGATAAATCACGTCTGATTCTTCCGCATCGCAAAAAGACTTGATTTCTGCTTCATTGTAGCGGCGAGTAGTGAGATTGAATTGGTTGGTTTTCTGTGTTAACTGTGATATTCGCGGGATGGCATACTCATTGGCAAAACGTACTTCAACAACCATTTCGAGCGATACATAATAACTCTCAATATCTGTTATCTCGGCTTTAAGCATTTTTCTGCCGGCGTCTGCTTTATACATAGCGCCGCGTTTTCTGTCTTCCTCAGAAACTGTTATCGTATCAAATAATCCATATGAAATTAAAATTTGACGGTATCTAGTAGCCATTTGTTCAGGCAAATGAATAGTAGTGACTTCAGGCATCATCTCACGTATGAGATTAATCTCAAATTCGCTGTCATCAACAAACACCATGCTGTCTGTGCCGATGTTCAAGTCGAGTGAAATCTGTCTAAGATTCATAGCCTTGTCGTTCCAGTTTATCTGCCATGCGGCAATATGCTCCTCCTTCAGCACCATTTCAGGGTGTTGTTGGAATACATCCCATACATCCTGTGGGTTATTTTTGCTGCAGAGGGCAATGATCACGCCCCTGTAATACAGGTTAACAACCTCCTGTTGAAACTCATAATATGAAGAGCCCGGATATGTTTTACCTAACTTGATACCAGTCAAACCATCTTCGGCTACAATACCGCCCCAGAGAGTGTTGTCACAATCAAGTACCAGACATTTTTTGTTCTTACCTTTAATCGCGGAAACGAACTTGATATTTTCAAATGCAATTTCCTCCAGGCCGGCTTTTGTGTAAGGTGCTCTTCCGATATGCCAATAGCGATGATCATAATAATTAGCTGAACCGATTCCGGGAAAAACGCAGGGAGATGTGGAAGAAATCCTTTATTACAGCGTTTAGGAGAAGCACATTGGACAGCATGTTTTGATTGAGACAACCTCGTTTGTCAGTATTTTGATGTTATCAACAAAATCAATATGTTAGTCTATCCCAAAAGGCTGTTTTATGAATATATTGGACCGCGCTGAATAAGAATGAAATATCAGTCTTGATAACCATGAGGGTGCTTCGAATGCCAATTCCACGCAGATTCGACTATCTGCTTAATTTCCGGATACTTGAAACTTAAACCCAGAAGTGCATGGGTACGCTCAGATGAAGCAACCAGAACAGAAGGGTCTCCCGGCCTACGCTCAACTTCCCTGGCGGGGATCGGATGGCCGGTAATCTCACGGGCTGCCACGATAACGTCTTTTACTGAATATCCTTCACCATTCCCCAGGTTCAGTCTTTGAGATCCTATATTATCCATTTTTCGGAGTGCTTCACATGTACCATGGCAAGGTCCTCAACATGAATATAATCACGTATGCATGTCCCGTCATCTGTGTCGTAGTCTGTTCCATAAATATCCACATATTCCCTTTGCCCCAGAGCAGTCTGTAATACGATAGGAATGAGATGGGTTTCAAATGGATGATGTTCCCCATGTTCGACTGTGGCTCCTGCCGCATTAAAATAGCGCAAACAGACATAATTCAAGCGGTGAGCTTTATTATACCACTCAAGCATCTGCTCAAACATAAGTTTGGATCTCCCATATGCATTGATAGGATTCGTTGGATGTTCTTCGGTAATCGGTGTGAACTTCGGGTTTCCAAACAATGCTGCCGTTGATGAAAAAATAATGCGTTTGACACCTGATTCTCGCATAGCTTCAAGCAGTTCAATGCCTTTTGAAACATTAGTGATAAAGTAATCCTGCGGATGTGTCATGGACTTGGATACAAGTGTCTCTCCAGCCATGTGAATAACAGCGTTAATATTGTGATCAGTAAACGTCTTTCTCATACTATCACGATCCGAGATATCAGCCTGGATGAAATGAATGGTATCGGGGATTGCAGATTTGTGTCCTTCAACAAGACTATCCAATACAACGACGTTATAGTTCTCTCTCAGTAAAACTTCAACCACAACGCTTCCGATGTATCCTGCGCCACCAGTCACTAACACATTCATATTTTGTCACCCACCTTATTGAGATTATTATAAAATCGTAAACGGAAAAGTCCGCATAAATCGTCATAGGCATCCTTAAATATTTTGGCTTTCGTGTCTGTGTCTTCAATCCATGTTACGGGTATCTCACAGATCTTATGTCCAAGCTTCTCGCCGTAAAACAGGAACTCCGTATCAAAAAACCACTCATTATCGTCAATATAAGGCAGTATCTTCTGAACAACTTCACGACGCCCGGTCTTGAATCCGCAGTGAGCGTCAAGGAAATGTGTCCCCAGAGACAGCTTTATAACAATATTGTAACATCGTGATATGAATTCACGCTTTAAAGACCTTTTTGTGTTGGATTCCTTGGCAAGCCTGTTGCCCACAACAATATCTGCCCCATCGTTCAGCAGATCAACCGCGCGAATAAGAGATTCCAAAGAAGTAGAAAGATCAATATCCATATAGCTGACAAAGTCGCAATCAGCCTGCTCCCATGCGGTACGGAGGGCAATTCCCCGACCCTTGCGCGGAATGTGGAGATACTTAACGATGGAATTTTCAGACTCCAGTACGTGACCGATTTCACCGGTGCTGTCCTTAGAGTTATTATCGGTGATTACTATTTTCCACTCATACCTGTCATAATCACCGAGGAAAGCTGTCAAGGTTTGTATGCTTTTCCGCAGCACCTTCTCTTCATTGTAAACAGGAAGTACAATTAATACTGAAGAACGGCTCCCCTTCGTTATTGCATCCTGAATGTTTTCCATGTTTGTCATAGGGAATTCTATACCTGATTAACGGTCAGAAGCGTAATGACAGGTTAAAAGATTCTTTCAATTAATAAGTGAAAGTACTTTTTAAATAATATTTCGTTAATTAATTTATTTTGTATTGCACCTGACAAACTTGACTATATTTAGAGCTATTGTGCGAATTCAAAATATTTATATTATAGCAAATCTGGACAGTAAGTATGTTAAAATTGAAAATAGAGAACAACCTCACCTTCAGGATTCATTTGCATTTGCTTAATTTTAAATGACCATTAAACGGAATTATTTACAAACTATACCCAGACCACTCCAATAACATTATGAAATTCACAGGAAAATTATTATCAATTTTATTTATGAATTTTATCATTTTTCTGCTGATCCTCACCATGGTAGAAGTAGTTTTCAGGATAGTTGGCATTCCATATAAAGTCAATTATGTACCTAATGAAAATTCTTTTTCCAGATTTGACCCTGAGCTTGGCTGGTCATATATTCCAAATGTATCAACATTACTCAAGGCAGGAAATATTGAGAAACCGGTCTATTTCGATATAAACGGGATAAGAGCGCCATATACAAGCTTTCAATTTGACAGTTCGCAGCCGACAATTCTTTTTATAGGAGGATCTTTCACCATGGGACATGGTTTATCCTATGAAGAAAGTTTTGTAGGTAGATTCGACGCTCTTAAAAGGGTGCCCTATCAGGTAGTTAATGTGGGAGTACAGGGTTACGGGTCAGATCAGGCGCTAATAGCGCTGAAGAAATATTTCCCCAGGTTCAATGTGAAGGCTGTTGTATACACATTCATAGAAGATCATCTAGTAAGAAATAGCAATTATGATCGCCGCATGCTAAATCCAAGCGCCCGGTTTTTAGGGACAAAACCTCAATTTGCGTTAAACAGTCGTAATGAACTATACCTGGCAAGGATGCCGCTCCTTTACCGTAATTACGTCAATTCATATTTAATTGATTTTCTGAAAATCAGGATTGGCGCCATAATGGGGTCTTTTCCCCCTTTTTCAGAGACATTAACAAAAGGTATTATTGAGGAGATGAAGAAATACAGTAACGAACATGGTGCACTTTTTGTTATTCTTAACTGGAGATGGAGCAGTAATGACTATGAAAGACTTTTTCGTGATCTGGACATCGATGTCATTGACACAATAAGTAATGCCCCGGAAGGATGGGAAGAAATGGTGCTTTTAGGAGGCATTCACCCAAACGCTGAGGCTGGTGATCATGCCGCAGGATTACTGTTTGATTACTTCAATGAAAAAGACCTCTTATAAAAAACTGGGGATTGGTAGCAATGTACCGGTTCTCCAGGATAATATATTAAATTGGAGTAAAGGGAATTAGTATGAATAATAACGAAAATTGATAATCCTTTACACTTTCCTCTGACTTATTGAAAATATTCACAATTTGCAGCATACACGCTTATTAATTCTAAACTGTATTAGCGAGTCTCTATACAAATGTTTTATAATTAATTGATTAGCAATAGGAGAAATATGAAAGATTTCTATAAAGGGAAAAAAATACTAATAACAGGCGCGGCAGGAACTGTCGGAAGAGAAATAGTAAGGCAAATTGTTTCATTTGAACCTGCAGAACTCCGCTTAATGGATAACAATGAAACAGAAATGTTCTTTCTTATGGAAGAATATGGAAAAGGCAATGTGTTTTGTTTTCTTGGCGATATAAGAGACAGGGACAAATTAGATAAATTATCTAAAGATATCGACATAATCATCCATTCCGCGGCTTTCAAACATGTATACCTGTCCGAATATAATCCTTTTGATGTAGTTCAGACTAATATCATAGGGGTTGAGAATGTTATAAGATCTGCAACCGCGTGTAATGTAAAGCAGCTTCTTTTTACAAGCAGTGACAAGGCGGTAAATCCTACAAACGTTATGGGAACATCAAAGCTTATGGGTGAGAGGCTGATAACTGCCGCAAATGCAATGCATCATGACAGTAATACCATTTTCAGCAGCACCAGGTTTGGCAATGTCCTTGGTTCGAGAGGTTCTGTTGTACCTTTATTCATGAAACAGATCAAGAGCGGAGGCCCTGTAACTATTACGGACAAAAGAATGACGAGATTTGTCATGACAATAGAAGAAGCTGCAAGATTGGTATTACAGTCCGTTCTGATATCAAGGGGGGGAGAAGTGTTTGTTACAAAGATGCCGGTAGTAAGAATTCCCGACCTTGCCGAAGTAATGATAAAACTGCTTGCGCCAAAGTATGGTTATACACCCGAAGATATAAAAACAGTTGAGATCGGAATGAAAGCCGGCGAAAAGCTATATGAGGAACTCATGGCCGATCAGGAGGTTCATCGCTCTTTAGAATTAAAAGATATGTTCGTGGTAACACCGGCCTTTAAATCTTTATTTCAATCCATAACATATGAATATCCTAATACCGTTTCAACCAAAATAGAAAAACCCTATATTTCTGAAAATGAGAGTCAGTTAAATAAAGATGAGATAGAAAAATATCTCGTTGATAACAGGGTTCTTGAAAAGGTCGAAGAATCTTCCTTCGGAGGACCTGTTTGAGAGTATTAATTCTCGGTGCTGACGGGTACCTTGGGTGGCCTACCTGTTTGTATTTTTCCCAGAGAGGCCATGAGGTTATCGGAGTTGATAACTACTTCCACCGCAACGCTGCCGCTGAACTCGACTGTGAATCTCTTATAAACACACCTGATCTCACTCAAAGAGCAAATATATGGAAAGAAATATCTGACAAAAACATTAAAATTCATATAGGAGACATTACTAATTACGAGTTTCTCTTATCAATTTTCAGAGAGTATAATCCTGATACAGTTATCCATTATGCAGAACAACCTTCCGCTCCTTATTCCATGATGAGCCGGGATAAGGCCGCTTTCACCATTCATAACAATCTGATCAGCACCCTTAACATAGCTTATGCCGTAAAAGAGGGGAAGTCTGATTGTCACATCATTAAGCTCGGAACCGTGGGCGAATACGGCACCCCTAGCATTGATATTGAAGAAGGTTGGCTGGAAATAGAACATGAAGGGCGCAAAGATAAATTCCTTTTTCCGAGACAGGCAGGATCACTGTACCATACTACTAAAGTACAGGACACAGACCTTTTATGGTTCTATACAAGGATGTGGGGCCTGAGAGTGACTGATTTGATGCAGGGTCCTGTCTATGGTCTTTCAACAGATGAAGCGGACCTGGACAAACGCCTTATGCCGTATTTTCACTACGATGAGATATTCGGGACCGTATTGAACAGGTTTATTGTACAGGCAGTAGCAGATTATCCCTTGACAGTCTTCGGAAAAGGCAATCAGACAAGGGGATTTTTAAACT
>PVMK01130787.1_pt1 | contig 16030 bp, 11 predicted proteins | sample 1853481 | NCBI WGS metagenome assembly PVMK01 (sample SAMN08533507, study PRJNA380276) | Marine sediment metagenome, whole genome shotgun sequencing project.
ATGATCCTGATGCCTGGTTCCTGGGTTTCGATGACGACTTTTTCGATGTCATCCAGCCGCTCTTTTAGCAGTGGATGCAAGGTCATTGCTGCTTCAACCGCCGTTTGGGCGTGGAACTCGGCCGGGTAGGAAATTTTGAACAGGATGTTCTCCATGACATAGCTGCCGTAACCCTGCGGCAATGAAAACGGCTTGCCCTTGAACAGCACGTCGTAGAACCCCCAGGTCTGTGCGCTCAATGCTGAGGGGTATCCCATCTCGCCGGTCACCGCGATCAGCGCCAGCCGCACGCCGCGGCTGGTTGCATCGCCGGCGGCCCAGCTTTTTCTCGCACCCGTGTTCGGCGCGTGCCGATAGGTACGCAGGGAGCAGCCGTCGATCCACGCATGCGATACCGCGTTGATAACCGTCTCCTGATCGCCACCGAGCATGCGGGTCACGACCGCTGTCGTGGCAACGCGCACCAGCAGCACGTGGTCGAGGCCGACCCGGTTATAGCTGTTTTCGAGGGCGAGAACGCCCTGGATCTCGTGCGCCTTGATCATTGCCGCGAGCACATCGTGCATCGTTAACGGGTTTTTGCCCTCGGCGCGCGCGATGCGGCTCAGGTAATCCGCCGTCGCGAGAATGCCGCCGAGATTATCTGATGGGTGTCCCCATTCGGCGGCGAGCCAGGTGTCGTTGAAGTCGAGCCAGCGAATCATCGCGCCAATATTGAATGCGCCGGCAACCGGGTCCAGCTCATAGGAGGTCCCCGGCACGCGGGCGCCGCCTGGCAAGGTGGCGCCTGCTACCACCGGGCCCAGCAATTTGGTGCACGCAGGATAGGCCAGCGCCTGGAAACCGCAGGCGAGGGTGTCCATCAGGCAGTAATGCGCGGTTTCATAAGCCAGGTCGCTGTCGATCGTCGTGTTGCAGACGTAATCCGCAATATCGACCAATACCTGGTCCGGCTCGGGCCGTGCGGCTGAGCGTGTGTCATGTGATGACATGAATTTTTCCCTGACTCCTTGCTGCGTCTTCTGTAGGAGCCCGGCCTACCGGGCGATCGGCGCCTGATGCGTGCATTTTTGTCGAATCGCTCGCTTGGGCGAGCTCCTACCAATCCTTTCTACAGTTTTTGTCTTACGAATAATCAAAATCCGCCGCTCTTTTAACGACGCGCATCGATTGGCTCGTACTTCTGCAACCCCGGCCCAATGTAGTCAGCAGCCGGCCGTATCAGTTTATTGTCCGCTCGTTGTTCCATGATGTGCGCCGACCAGCCAGTAATACGTGAACACACGAATATCGGTGTAAACAGGTAGGTCGGAATGCCCATGAAGTGATACACGCCCGCCGCATAAAAATCGGCATTGGCGAAAATCTTTTTCTCGTCCCACATCACTTTCTCGATCGCCTCGGCCACTGCATGTAAAAGCGTGTTGCCCGTTTCTTCCGATAATACTTTTGCCATTTGCTTGTTCACGGAATTTCGCGGATCAGATGTAGTGTAAACACGATGTCCGAAGCCCATGATCTTTTCCTTGCGCTCGAGCATCCCAAGTACGCCTTCAGTCGCTTCTTCGGGCGACGAAAATTTCTGGATCAGTTCCAGCGCTGCTTCGTTCGCGCCCCCATGTAACGCACCGCGCAAGGCGCCGATCGCGCCGCAAACCGCCGAATGGAAATCGGACAAGGTCCCGGTGATTACCCTCGCCGTAAACGTTGAGGCATTGAACTCGTGCTCGGCGTAAAGAGTGAGCGTGGTGTCGAGCGATTTCCTGTGCAGCTCGCTTGGCGGTTGGTCGTGCAGCAGGTGCAGAAAGTGCCCTGACACACTGTCATCGCCGGTTTCGACATCGATGCGTTTACCATCGCTGTGGTAGCGGTGCCAATAAAGCAGCATCGAGGGCAGGCACGCAAGCAGGCGATCTGCAACCTGTGCCTGGTTGGCAAAATCGCCCTCAGCCTCCACGTTGCCGAGGATCGAAACACCGCTGCGCAGTACGTCCATCGGGTGAGCGTCTGCAGGAATAATCTCAAGCACCTGTTTTACCGGGTCCGGCAATCCGCGTAATGATTTTAGTTTCGTGATGTAGTCGTCGAGCTCGCCGCGATTCGGCAGGTGCCCGTACAAAAGGAGAAAAGCAACCTCCTCAAAGCTCGCGTTATCGGAAAGATCGTAAATGTCGTAACCACGGTAAGTCAGGCCAGCGCCTTCCTGACCGACTGTGCACAATGCCGTCTGGCCGGCTGTTACGCCGGCCAGTCCGCCCGTCTTCTTGCTGGCTGCCATACCACTCTCCAATTCTCTTTAATCTTTTTTCTTCGTCAGACCCTTTTCGGCGAACAGTTGATCGAGTTTGTCTTCATATTCGTGATAACCGAGCACGTCATAGAGTTCATCTCGCGTCTGCATGCTGTCGATTACCGCTTTTTGCGTGCCATCTCTGCGCAATGTTTCGTATACGCCCATGGCGGCTTTCGCCATCGCGCGATATGCAGACAGCGGGTACAAAGCGAGGCTTACGCCGGCGTTTGCCAGTTCTTCAGTGGTGAACATTGGCGTCTTGCCAAACTCCGTCAGGTTCGCCAGTACCGGAATATCGATCGCCGCTGTGAATTTTCGATATTCATCCAGCGTTGTTAGCGCTTCAGCAAATATCATGTCCGCGCCGGCCTCTACATACGCCGACGATCTGTCGAGCGCCGCTTCAAGTCCTTCGACGGCGTGCGCATCGGTGCGCGCCATGATCGTGAATTTATCGTCGCTGCGGCCGTCAACCGCGGCTTTAATGCGATCCACCATTTCAGCGGTTTCGACCAGGGCCTTACCCGGGCGATGCCCGCAGCGCTTGATACCCACCTGATCCTCGATATGGCAGGCGGCGGCACCCGCGCGAATCATCTCGCGCACGGTTCTGCCGATCATGAAAGCACCGCCCCAACCCGTGTCCGCATCGACCAGGAGCGGCAATTCGGACGCGTAGCTGATTCGGCGAATGTCCTCGCAGACATCATTAAGCGTTGTCATCGCAAGATCCGGCAGCCCGAATGAGGCATTGGCGACGCCGGCGCCGGACAGGTAGATCGCCCGGAATCCGGCTTTCTCTGCGAGCAACGCCGAGTAGGCGTTGATCGTGCCGACCACCTGCAGCGGTTTCTCCGCCTCCAGCGCCTGCCTGAAGCGAACGCCTGCGCTCATATCGAGTCCTCACAGAAGTTTCGAGTCAAAATTTTAATACAGATTAAAATTTCCGGGAACGCGATTTTAGCTCAGCGGAGGCACCATTCCCAAATTAGGGTCAGAGCCGGGCTCTGACCCCGGTTAGGCGATTTCGACGACGGTACGACCTGTCACAGTGCCGTCAATATAGGCCTGACTAATCCAGCGCCTGATAAAACAGGGTTCTGAAACGCTCGCGAATATCGCTGGTCGTCGGTCTGACCTGCGTCATAAGGACCGCAATAAGATCTTCAGCCGGATCGATCCAGAACACCGTGTTGAAAGCACCGCCCCAACCGTACATGCCCAACGAACCAATTTCGCCGGAACCTCCAAGATCACCATTGACCACGAATCCCAGCCCGAAATCTCCATCGCCGTCGTCATCCCAGTCAATTCGCGGTGTTCGCATCAGTTCCACCGATTTTCTGCCGAGCAGGCGCTTACCATCGAGTTCACCGTCATTCAGCAACATCTGGATGAATCGCGCGTAATCATAGGCCGTTGATGAAAGGCCTGCACCACCGGAAAAATAGGACCGAGCGCCTTCGATCGGGTAATCAGGATTGTCCAGCTTGATGTCTGATTCATTGCCTTCCGACACGCGGAGACCATCCACATCCGCATACAAGGTCACCAGCCGATCCTTCCTGTCGTCTGGCAGATAAAAGTAAGTATCTGACATTCCGAGTGGTTCAAAGATTTCTTCGGCAAAATATCGGTCGAGGGACTTTCCTGACACAATTTCGATCAGGTATCCCAGGACGTCGGTATTGAGTCCATACTCGAACCTCTCCCCCGGATCGAATAGCAGCGGCAACTCTCCAAGTGCATTCATTGTCGAGGCGAGTTTGACATTCTTGGCTGTCAACCCGTCAAGGATTCCGGCTTCAACATAGGTTTTTTGTACGTCCGACGAAATAAATGAATAACCGATACCGGATGAGTGCGACAGTAGATCGACGATCTTTATTTCGCTTGCAGCTGCCCGCGTTTCAATAATATTGCCGGCATCATCAACGCTATCGACTACCCGGGGATCCGCAAACGCAGGAATAAACCTGGAAACAGGGTCATTTAGCTGAAACCGCCCCTGTTCGTATAGCATCATGATACCGACTGACGTAATCGCCTTGGTCATCGACGCAATGCGAAAGATCGAGTTTTTTTGCATTGGTTTCCGGGAGGCTATGTCTGCGTAGCCAAAGCTCTGGTGGTATATGACGTCGCCGTGTCGCGCCACGAACGCAACAGCGCCAGAGAATTTTCCGGCTTCGATCTCCTCGCTCAGCACGTAATCTATTCTTTCGAGTCTGGCCGAATTGAACCCGTTCTTAGCCGGATCACCGCTTTCCAGTACCTGCGCGGCCGCTCCCTGCGCCAGGAAAAAGAAAGTTAAAACCACATGATTTTTTGTCAAAGCAAGCACCTTTGTGGCGTTTGAAATGTGGCGATTAGCCAATCTCCACGACGGTACGTCCCGTCACCGTCCCATCAATATATGCCTGAAACGCGTCCGGCAGCTCATCGAAAGAAATGGTGCGGCTACCAATGAGATCGAGATGCTTAGGCTTGAGGTCCGTGCCAATCCTGTCCCACACCTGTAACCGCAAATCTCGTGGCGTGTCGACGGAATTGATGCCGAGCAGGCACACGGCCCGCAGGATAAAAGGAATGACCGTCGTGTTGAGTTCATGGCTGGCGGCGAGTCCAATGCTCGCGATGTTGCCGCCGTAATCGACAGTGCGGGTAAGCCACGTCAGGTAGTCGCCGCCGAGGTTGTCGATCGCGCCGGCCCACAGCGCTTTTTCGAGTGGGCGTTTCCCCAGGTCGATGTCGTCGCGGATAAGAATTTTATTTGCGCCGATACCCTTTAGATAATCGGTTTGTTCGGACTTGCCAGTGACAGCAACCACTTCGTAGCCGCGCCCATCCAGCATGTCGACAGCCACGCTGCCGACGCCGCCGGTCGCGCCGGTCACAACAACAGGACCACCCTGCGGCGTTTGCCCGTTCTGCTCCATGCGGTGAATGGCCAGTGCCGCCGTGTATCCGGCGGTGCCGATCTGCATGGCTTGCCTGGTATCCATGCCAGCGGGTACTGGCACGATTGAATCGGCGCCGACACGAGCATACTCGGCATAGCCGCCGTCACGAGTTTCGCTGAGCCCGCAACCGTTTACCAGCACCATATCGCCCTCGGAAAAACGATTGTCCTCCGAGCTCACCACCGAACCGGCGAGGTCTATGCCTCCGACCAGCGGAAAAGTCCGGAGAATTTTACCGGTGCCGGTCGCAGCTAGCGCGTCCTTGTAGTTAATGCTCGAGTGGCTGACCTTGATTACAACGTCGCCTGCAGAAAGATCGTCAATATTGAGCGATGTAAAACCGGCAACGAGCTTGCCATCTTGCTGGTCGAGGCGATAAGCGCGAAATTCTTCCAATTCAGCTCCTCATAAAGGTTGCAATTCCGGGACTATGGGTAGGGGTGCCCCTTGACCATGCTAGCATCCGCTGATCCAACGACCCAACAAAGGAAATGATGTGAAGCGGTGGCTTGTGGTTTTACTGGTAGTAGTTGCAGTGGTTGTCCTGGTGTCCCCGGGCATCATCGGCCGGATAGCCGAGAAGAACCTCGAGGAAAACATCACGTGGGCCGAAAGCGAGTCCGCCGGTATCGAGATTCGGACCGAGAGCTTTGACCGCGGCTGGTTTACATCGGCAGGCCGCCATCGCATTGTCCTGAATGGTGCACCGTTCGGCACCGCATTGAATAACTACCGAAACCAGACCGGCAACAAGGACCTGCCCTCCCTGATCATCGACACCCGGCTCGACCACGGGCTGGTGCCGATCAGCTCGCTGGGCAGGGAATCCGGATCGCTGCTGCCAGGCCTGGCCAGCACCGTGTCTACATTTCAGCTTGACCCCGGTAATGGCGAACTGGTGCCACTACCGGGTTCGTTATTCACCAATGTAGCCTTGAGCGGGGCGAGCGATTCACGTTACCTGCTCGAAGCCGGCGAGTTACAGGAAGATGAAGTCCAGGTCGAATGGCAGGGTGCCGATATTGCAGTACAAATGGACTGGTCCACTGGTGCAATCGTTGTCGATGGTCGCGTTGAGCCAATCACCTTTACGGACGAGAAAGACACGGTGCGCTTCGGCGCCATCGCAATCGTTGCAGACCAGGTGAAAAGTGATTATGGCTTCAATGTTGGCAACGCCGAGTTCAGCATGGCCTCATTCGTCGTCGAAAGCGCAGGCGCGCCTGCAACCGTCGGCAAAATCTCAATCGCCACCAACGCAGATATTGATGATGCACGGCTGAACATCGGCTCGAGGGTGGCGGTTGATGAGATCGTCGTACCCGGCTTGGGCGACATGAATTTTGTCCTGGACCTGGCCCTGAACAGGATTGATGCAGCATCGCTGCAAGTTATCGCGGCGGCATTCAGGGAAACGCAGGGCGCAGCCGATCCGGAAGCTGCGTTGGCCGAGATCTTTCCGCGCATTGAAGGCGATTTACAAAAAATCGTTACCTCCGGCGCCGAAATCCGCATCGATCAGCTCGATGTGACACTGCCGCAGGGTAAAGTAACAAGCAAAATCCTGGTCGACATTCCTGAAGGTGATGCTGCCGCAGATTTCAACTGGTCAAGCGTGTTGCTTGCAATGACCGCCAGTGCGGATATTCGCCTGCCGGCGGCACTTTTCGAGTTTGTACAAACGATGAATCCGCAGGCCGCCGCACTTGTGGCCATGGGCATTTTACTGAAGGACGGCGACGACTATGTCATGAACGCCGAATATGCACAGGGGCTACTTAGTGTTAACGGTGCACCGATGCCGATCCCCATGCCTGGCATGTAACCAAACCAGCAGGGTAGCCGTCGTAGGAGCCCGGCCCACCGGGCGATACCAGAGTTCCGAACGATTGCACTAAAGATCAATCCGCACCATTCATCGGGGCAATGTTTGTCGATGCGGGCGGATTGGGAGCGCGCCCCCAATCCCCCCGTATTGATCGAAGGTGGGCCATCGACCGGTGGGGATTGATCTTTAGTGCCTTCGGGTAGAGGACCGAAAATCGCCCGCACCGACAGTTAATAACCCAGATCGAGTTCGTTTGCTCTGAAACAGGCGACGCTGCCACCGGCGGTTGATTCCAGATCAGGAACCTGCTCGCTACAGCGCGCGACAGCGTGCTGGCAACGCGGGTGAAACGGGCAACCCGCAGGCGGATTTAGTATCGACGACACCTCACCTGCGAGCGGCACCTCATCGGGCTTTGCACCAGGATCAGGCACCGGAACTGAGCTGATCATCGCTTTCGTATAGGGGTGCTGCGGCCGATTGAACATCCGCTCGTTCGTCGCTACCTCGCACACTCGCCCCATGTACATGACCAGGACCCGGTGGCTTATTTGCCGCACGACCGACAGATCGTGCGTAATAAAAACAAGCGCGAGGCCGGTATCGGCCTGTTCCGCCTGCAGCAAGTGCAGAATATCGCTTTGAATGGTGCCATCCAGCGCTGCTACCGCCTCATCACAAATCAGCACCTTCGGCCTGACGACAAGTGCACGTGCGATCGCGACCCGTTGCGCCTGGCCGCCGGACAACTCGTGCGGATACCGCTCACGCAACTCAATTCCAAGCCCCACATGCCGCAGCATTTGATTCACATCCTGTTCCCGCTCGGCCTTCTTCTTTTTGGGTTCATGAATGCTGATTGGCTCCGCAACGATTTCAGCAACGCGCATTGCCGGATTCAGAGAGGTCACTGGATCCTGGAAAACCATTTGGAGTTGACGACGAATTGCATTCGGTCGCGATTGCACCAGGCCAGGCAGTTTTTTGCCGGCGTAGCTGACCGCGCCGCTACTCATAGGAATCAGCCCCACAATTGCCCTGGCCAGGCTGGTCTTGCCGGAACCGGATTCGCCAACGATCGCTATCGTCTCGCCCGGCGCAACCGTTAAGCTTAAACTGCGCACCGCGTCCAGTTGTCTTTTGCCGCTCGCGCGGCCCTCCCTGAAACTTACCGATACCCTATCGACCTCTATGATCGGCGCCACACCAGCGGGCAAAGGCGTCGTTTTTGCCGGCACATCAATACGCGGCGCGGCGGCAATCAATCTCGCGGTACGTTCATTCGATGGTGCCGCAAAAATTTCCTGCGTCGGCCCCTCCTCAAGCATTTGACCATTGTCCATCATGAGCATGTGTTCGCAATTTCCGGCAACGACACCAAGATCATGTGTAATCAATAACAACGCAGTATTCGATTGAGATCGCAGCTCGCGTAGCAACCCCAGGATTTGTGCCTGCACCGTGACATCGAGCGCGGTTGTCGGCTCATCGGCCACCAGCAAATCGGGTTCGCCGAGCAGCGCGGCGCCAATCATGACTCGCTGCCGCATACCACCGGAAAGCTGGTGTGGAAATACGCCGTACTGACGTTCCGCGTCCGGTAGACCGACCCTTTGCAGCATCGCAAGCGTTCGCTCGCGTGCCTCACCCGACTTGCAGATTTTATGCTCGAGCAAAATTCGTCGCAGCTGATCGCCAATCGTCACGTATGGATTCAGCGCGGTCATCGGATCCTGGAATACCATCGCGATGCGACGTGCACGATAACGATTCAATATATCGGGTGCTGCACCCAGGAACTCCCGGCCATCGAAGCGAATGCTGCCGCCGGTTACTGCATTGGCCGGCAGCAAACCCATCACCGCCATCGCTGTTTGCGTCTTACCGGCGCCCGACTCACCGACAATGCCGAGTGACTGGCCCGCTTCAATTGAAAAACTCAGATCGTTCACCACCGGCTTCGCAGAGTCTGCATAGCGAATGCTGAGATTCTTGACGTCGAGCAGACTCATAAGGTCTTCTTTTTCGGATCTGCCACGTCTCTCAGCCCGTCGCCCAGAAAATTGAAGCAGAGCAGTATGACCGCGAGGACGAGAGGCCGGAATCAGTAATAGCCATGGCGCCCTCTCCATGGCGCTTACGCCACTATTCACCAGCGCGCCCAGTGAAGTCTGCGGTTCCTGTACGCCCAGGCCGAGAAAGCTCAGAAAGGACTCGACCAGGATTGCCTGCGGAATCGTGAGTGTCATGTAAACGACAACGACGCCGAACAGGTTTGGCGTGATATGGCGCCATATTATTCCGGGAGTAGACACTCCAATAAGTCGCGCCGCATCGACAAACTCTCGCTGCTTCAGGCTCAGAGTTTGCCCGCGGACAATTCGTGCCATATCCAGCCAGTTGATGGCACCGATCGCTACGAAGATGAGCAGGAAGTTACGCTCGAAAACAACCATCAGGAGGATGACAAAAAATATAAATGGCAAGGCGTACAGCGCGTCGACCGCCCGCATCATGATGGCGTCGACTTTGCCACCCACGTAACCGGCGATTGCGCCGTATGCAACACCGATGCCAAGGCTTACACAACTTGCGACAATCGCCACAAACAGGGTTACCTTCACACCAAGCAATGTCCTTACGAAAAGGTCTCTGCCCAGATTATCTGTGCCAAACAGATGCCAGTCGCCTGCCGATGGCAGCATGAAGGTATTCTCGAAGTCCGTGCTCGCAAAATGGTGCGGACTTAAGAGCGGTCCGAGCAGCGCAATTGCCGCGATGAGCAGCAGGATGGTGCTGCACACCACAATCGTCTTGTTGTCCCGGCTTTTCCGGAGGGATCGGCCTGATTGCCGCACGATAGCTCATTGGCGGCGAATCCTCGGGTCCAGGATGCCGTACAGCAAATCAACAACAAGGTTCAGCAAAATTACCAGCGTCGCGTAGACAATAACAATCCCCAGAACGAGGGTGTAATCCCGATTCAATGCACCGCGTATGAAAAACTGGCCGACCCCCGGAATGCCGAAAATCTCCTCCACGACGACGGAGCCCGTAAGAATCCCGGCCAACGCCGGGCCCCATGTAGGAAAGTAACGGCAACATTGCCGGCTTCAGCGCGTGGTAACGAATGATCGAACTGGTTTTGAGTCCCTGCGCCCTGGCTGTTCGCACATAATCACTGCTCAGTACGCCAATCATGCTCGCTCGCGTAAGCCGCGCGATGTACGCGATCTGCGGCAAAGCCAGCGCCACCACCGGCAAAACAAGCCGGCTTATTTCCGTGCCACCGCTCCAGCTTGCCGGCAACCAGTGCAAATACACCGCAAAGACCAGGACCATCACCGGCGCCACCACAAACACCGGCACCGAAATACCGGTCATCGCGATGCCGGTAACAAGCCGGTCTACGAAGGAATTCTTGCTGAGCGCCGCCGTCAGCCCGGCCGCAACTCCCGCGACAATCGCGAGCAACATGGCCAGCACGCCCAGTTGCATTGAAAGTGGCAGCGCATTGCCGATCAGTTCAGCAACGGTGTAATCACGATAGCGGTAGGAGGGTCCAAGGTCACCGCGGACCAATCCCCCGAGGTAGCGGAAAAATTGCTGCGGCAATGATTCGTCGAGATTATAGGCTCGGGCAATGTTCTCCTCGATCTCCGGCGGAAGCACGCGTTCGGCGTCAAACGGTCCGCCCGGTGCTGCGTGCACCATGAGGAAGGCGAGAGCGATAACCAGCAACAATGTTGGTATTGCCCCGATGATGCGCAGAAGCGCGTAACGCAGCACAATAATTATTCGGTATCAGCAAGACTCAGGTGCTGACTGTAATGGTAATTCAACACATTGTCTCCCCAACCGCGAACGCGCGGACTCACCATATTTTTGTTGACTAAAAAGTATATGGGCATTACCGGATGTTCGGACAACAGAAGCTTCTCTGCGTCTTCGAGGTAGACTTGACGAAGCGTGGGATTCTTCTGCATACCGGCCCTGTCCATCAACGAATCGTATTCGTCGCTGCTGAATCCTGTCATGTTGGAGGGATTGTCGCCTTCGAGGATGCTCAGGAAAGCGTGTGCGTCGTCGTAGTCGCCGGTCCAGCCCGACAAAAAAACCTGCGTTATTTCCTGCGCGCGAATATTTTCGAGCAACACTTGAAACTCTTCGTTAATCAGGTTCGTCTCTACTCCTAGCACGTCGTGCCACATTGACTGGATAGCAATCGCGACACGTTTGTGCGTATCAGAAGTGTTATAGCGGATCGTCACACTCAACGGGTTGCTCTCGTCGTAGCCGGCCTCCTTGAAAAGTTCGCGCGCCTTGGTGTGCCGCTCCGCCCGCGTCAGATTGGCGTAAAGGAAATTACGCGATTCATAATTAGCGGTGCCGGGTGGAACCCAGCCGTAAGCCGGCGTTTCCCCTCGGCCCGTTACGTTTGTCGTCAGCACTTCGCGATCAATCGCCATCGACAGCGCCTGCCGAAGTTTTCGATTGCCCTTGAATGGCGGCTTGGTCACATTGAAGCCGTAATAATAAACCGCCAGGTATGGTGACACCCGCAGTTCGTCCGGACGATCATTTTGCATCTGCTCGAATGCCTCCGATGGCACGCTTGCTGTGATGTCCAGTTCTCCGGCCCGGTAACGATTCAGCTCTGCCATCTCTTCGGGCGTTACATGGTGCCGCACCCGATCGATCGCCGTCTTGTCGTTTCTCACGGTAATGCTCGTTGCGAACGAGTTCAATATAGGATCCCACTTTCCATGCCTGAAGTCTGTACGCACCGTTTGTTACCAGGTTGCCGGGCCGGGCGTATGCATCGCCATGCGCTTCAACAGACGCACGATGCGCCGGAAAAGTACTTGGGTGCGTGAGCAGGCGTTGAAAATACGGTACCGGGTTGTCAAGTGTTATCTGTAACCTGAGATCATCCAGCGCCTCAACAGCAAGATCGCTTACCGGCCTTTTCCCTGCAATTATTTCGATCGCATTGACAACGTCACCGAGAGATTGCTGTGCGTAGAAGGCGGCAGTCGCAGGATCTACCAGGCGCTGAAAGCTGTATACGAAGTCCGTTGCGGTAACAGGTTCGCCGTTCGACCATTTGCCATCCGGCCGTAGCCAGAAGGTATAGATCAATCCGTCTGCAGATATTTCAACGCGCTCCGCCGCTGCCAGCATCAGTTCACCATCGGAGCTGTATCCGGTCAGCCCTTCGCCCAGATCCCGCTGCACATCGCCGGCCTGAATGGTTCTCGCCTTTTGCGGATCGAGAGACTCGGGCTCAGCGGCGGCACCACGATTCAGGATGGATTCCTGATTTGCGTCTTGCGCGCCGCCGCAGGCAGCCAGGAGAATTGCAACACAGGCAAGAATCGGCAAGCGCGGCCGCGGATGATACTTGATCAAAGAAGGCCCGTGGTTCATGCGTCTCGCAAGTACTTCCTGATGCCAGAAGGAGCATTCAGGATACCGCATTGGCCCTGACAAACCGTCTACCGGTTCAACATTTGGAAAAAGACGATCGCTCGCTGGGGCAGGAATAAATGGGGTCAGACCGCATTTAAACTACGCTAGGTAATTGCCGCCGTCACATTGACCTTAATTTAATGCGGTCTGACCCCATTTATTCCAGCGAGCGATAACTACGAAACAGCAGAACGCTTGAAATTCCGCTTCTTGAGATGAATCAGCAACAACGATACCGTCGATGGGGTAACGCCCTCGAGCCTTGATGCATGACCAAGCGTTACCGGCCGTGCCGCCAGCAACCGCTGGCGCGCTTCAGTCGACAGACCGGTGACATTCGCGTAGTCAATATCGTCCGGGAGAATTAGCGCTTCCTGCCTGACATGTTTGTCGATTTCGCGTTGTTGACGCTCAATATAACCTTCGTAGCGCGCCTGCACTTCGAGTTGCTGCACCACCTGTTCAAGCTGTTCGTCGGACATGTGCTGCTGCCAGGAGCCGCTTCCTACCGCTGACAGCGTGGTCAGGTCGGCGTAGCCGAGTTCCGGGCGGCGCAATAATTCCGTTGCGCGGCATTCTCTTTGCATCGCGCCAAGAATTTCACGGTCGTTGTCGTCGAGGCTCTCCGGCCGCACAAAAATACCTTGCAGCCGGTCCTGTTCCCGGGATACCGCATCGCGTTTAGTGTTGAAAAGCTGCCAGCGATGATCGTCAACCACGCCGAGATCGCGGCCGACCGGCGTCAGTCGAAGGTCCGCATTGTCTTCCCGGAGCAGCAGCCGATATTCTGCGCGGCTGGTAAACATGCGGTAGGGCTCGCTGACTCCGCGAGTAATCAGGTCGTCTACCAGTACGCCGAGATACGCGTCGCGCCGTGACGGATACCAGCCATCCCGGCCCAAAGACTTGCAGGCTGCATTGATGCCCGCAAGTATTCCCCTGCGCACCTGCTTCTTCGTACCCGGTGGTGCCGTTTATCTGCCCCGCAAAATAAAGTCCGGGAACGAAGCGTGTCTCGAGGGTTGGTAGCAGGTCGCGCGGATCAAAATAATCGTACTCGATTGCGTACCCAGGCTGTGTAATTTGTGCGTTCTCGAAGCCCTTGATCGAGCGCACGAAACGCAGCTGCGTATCACTGGGAAGGCTGGTCGAAATGCCATTTGGATAAACCTCGTCCGTGCGTAGCCCTTCCGGTTCGACGAAAATCTGGTGCGAGTTCTTGTCCGCGAAGCGTACGACCTTGTCCTCGATCGACGGACAATAACGCGGCCCGACGCCTTCGATGGCGCCGGTATATAACGGCGACTCCGATAACGCATCACGGATGATTTCGTGCGTCTCCTCCGTGGTGTGCGTGATGTGGCAACTCACCTGTTCAGGATGATCGCTGCGCTTGCCGACGAAAGAAAACACCGGGATCGGTTCGTCGCCCGGCTGCTCGCTCATCAAATCGTAATTCAGTGTGTTGCCATCGAGTCGCGGCGGCGTGCCGGTTTTCAGGCGCGCAACACGAAACTGCATTTCTCGCAGGCGATCTGCAAGCTTGATCGAGGGAGGATCTCCTGCACGGCCGCCGGCTTTTTCTGTATTGCCAATAAGAATTCGTCCGCCAAGGAACGTTCCCACCGTCAGCACTACCGTCGTCGCAAAAAACTTAAGGTCCAGGCCGGTAACGACGCCGGTGACGACGCCTCCCTGCACCATGAGATCCTCGACGGATTGTTCAATGATCGACAGTCCCGCTTGATTCTCGAGCATGTCGCGAATCGCCTGGCGGTACAGTTGGCGATCCGCCTGCGCACGCGTTGCACGAACAGCGGGACCCTTGCTTGCATTCAAGGTACGGAACTGGATTCCTGCCTGATCGATCGCCCGTGCCATCGCGCCGCCCAGTGCGTCAATTTCTTTCGTAAGGTGGCCCTTGCCAATGCCGCCAATAGCGGGGTTACAGCTCATCTGGCCGAGCGTCGATATTTTCTGCGTTACCAGCAGGGTCCGCGCGCCGGCGCGCGCGGCAGCGAGGGACGCTTCCGTGCCGGCGTGGCCGCCGCCGATAACAATGACATCATATTTCGTGTCTGCGGACATTGGTCAAAAAATGAACAGCTTTCGGGGCGGCTATTCTAATCGCGCGCAAGCTTAAGTGCCATAACGCTTTACACGGCATGAGCATATCGGGAATATAGCGCCGCAATTGCACTTGCTATCGCTATTGCAGCCGGAAGCCGATTTGAAACACTTAGCCATCATCGCCGCCACCTCCTGGCAGCGATGCCACTGGAGGCGCAGCAGACCAGCGAGGGGCTGACGCTCGAAGACTGCCGTATCCGTGTCGCGCGCGGGTACCCGGGCATCAAGGCCCGCTGCGGTAAGCTGGAACGGCGTGAGGAGCCCGGCAATCCTGATTCACCAGTCCTTTCGCTTTTTTTTGCCGTCGTGCCGGCACTCAGCCTGGAACCGGAACCGGACCCGTTTGTGCCAATCGCCGGCGGCCCGGGACAGGCATCGTCTGAATTCTATGCGGCTTATCAAGGCGCCTTCGAGAAGGTAAGACGGAATCGGGACATCGTGTTGCTTGACCAGCGCGGCACTGGTCAGTCCGCGGTGATGAATTGTGAGGCAGACGAGGACATTATCGAAGGCCGGTTTTCCCGCGAACAAACGCTTGCCGTGACCCAAGAGTGTCTCGAACAACTGCCACACGATCCGCGTTTTTTCACCACCAGTGTCGCAGTTGGCGACCTCGAGGCACTTCGCGAGGCACTCGGCTACGCACAGTTCAACCTGTACGGCATTTCCTACGGCTCGCGTGTCGCGCAACATTTTGTACGGCGATATCCGGAATCGACGCGCACCGTCATTCTGGATGGCGTGGTTCCGCCACAGCTGGCGCTCGGCCCCGCAATTGCCATCGAAGCGCAAAATGCGCTGGATGCGATTTTCGACCGCTGTGCAGAAAGCGAAGTGTGCGCAGAGCGGTTTCCCGACATTCGTGAAGATTTCTCGATGCTACGGGCGGAGCTGGTCGATGAGCCGGTAACGATTGTGCTGCCAGATCCGCTGACCGGTAAACCCGAGGAGATGAGTTTCGGCCCGCAGGAACTGGCAGCGGCGCTGCGGCTGCTCAGCTATCACCCAAATTCCGTCGCTGTCATGCCGATGCTGATTAATGAAGCGATCAGAGGCAATTATGCCCCGCTCGCTTCCCAGTTCATGATGATTGCGGCAAGCGTGTCTGAAGCGATGAGCATCGGCATGCATAACGCCGTGGTCTGCACCGAAGATGCGCCGTATTTTGCGGGTGAACAAATCAGCCGCGATGCCTTGGACGCCACCTACATCGGCCCGCTGCAACTCGATGCGCTCGAGACGATTTGTTCGGTCTGGCCCAGAGGGGTGCTCGACAAGGATTTCAAGACGCCGCTAGCAAGCGATTTGCCAGTGCTGCTGCTTTCCGGGGAGGCCGACCCCGTG
>PVMK01184451.1_pt1 | contig 16030 bp, 16 predicted proteins | sample 1853481 | NCBI WGS metagenome assembly PVMK01 (sample SAMN08533507, study PRJNA380276) | Marine sediment metagenome, whole genome shotgun sequencing project.
GGCCGAAGAGACAGGATCGATGACGCTTCGTTATCTACAAACCCTGCTCCAAATTGGCGTGGAGCAAAACTCGACCATCATCTTCCCCGTGCCTATCGATATCTTTGAAGCCTTTAAACAGTACACAGAGGTTCAGAGCAAGGAATAGTCCGCCGGACCCGACTAGGACTTTCCGCGTGAGGCAATCTGGCACCGGCCCTCTAGCCTCCTGCCTGCAGATGAACAAGATTCACAAACCTCACTTGTCTCAAAGATAACGTGAAACGGCCAAAAATCATCCTGTCGCTCGGCCTGGCAGTTATGGGTATCATCACCGGATGCTCGTTACTTGATCCGCCGCCTGGACCGGTCATCCCGACACCACCCCCACCGGCGCCTGCTGTGAGCTTTAACGAGCTTGAACTGGTAACCAATCCGACAAGCTCAATTACACCGGGAATCGATCCCGATATCGCAGCCCTGATGAATGCCGTCTCGTCGCAGCAACTACTGGCCTATGTCCGGACGTTAGAAGCATTTGGCACTCGAAACACTTTCAGCACCACGCAGCGCGACGATTTCGGAATCGGCGCCTCCACCAGGTGGATCTACAAAGAATTCGAACGGGTAGGAGGAGGCAATCTAGAGGTCGTTTACGACGATTATCAGGCCAACATTGACAACCTGACGACGAACCAGCGTAATGTTCTGGCCACATTGCCCGGCGCAAGCGAGCACCCGGGCATAATTGTCTTAATGGCTCATTATGACTCGCGTAGCTTTGAACCGAACGACGGGACAAGTCCGGCGCCAGGAGCCAATGATAATGGTTCGGGCGTTGCCCTTCTATTAGAATTGGCCAGATTGCTCAGTTCGCGCCAGTGGAACCAGACCATTATCTTCGCTGCTTTTTCGGCCGAGGAACAAGGGACCTTCGGAAGTAGACACTTCGTTCAGAATCAGATGCTCGACGGGGTTACAATTGATGCCGCCATCGACAACGATATCGTAGGCGGCCGCCCGGGAATACCCCAATCCATTCGCGTTTTCTCCCCAGGCCCGGATACACATAACTCACGCCAGCTCGCGCGCTATCTCGACCTGGTCGGAGGCCTTTATCTCCCAACTTTTCGAGTTGATCTGATAGATGCTTTGGATAGAGAAGGGCGCTGGGGGGATCATCGCGAATTCGTAAATGCGGGCATTCCCGCGGTGAGACTTACCGAGTCAGAAGAGGATCGGGAGCAACAGCATAACGGTCGAGATACATCAGATAAAATAGATTTCGACTATCTGCGCCAGGTTACCCAGCTGAATCTGGCCGCAATCGCCAATCTTGCCGGCGCCCCCCCCGCCGCCTGCGGTGCCAACAATCGCCCCCATGGCCGATCCTGGTGCTTATATACTGACCTGGGCTCCTGATCCAAGGGCGGCCGGATATGCGATATCGTTCCGACCAATTGGTTCCTCCGATTACCCCCCTTTTCGTTATCTCTCGACGGCTGACGCGGGAAATGTTGCCTTAACCGATCTAGACCCGGCTTTGACCTATGCGGTCAGCCTGGCAGCCATCGACTCAGGCGGCCGGATCAGCGGTTTTTCACCCGAGGTAATGGCCAGCCCAATCCAGTGAATCCAGTTTGGATTATGGGCTGATCAAAACTATTATCGGGCCATTCGGGGATTCGATTTCAAGGCTGATCGTGACAAACTGGCCCCCTTTCTCATAGATCAGGAAAGCGCTGTCCTCGAGCAATATAGCTTCTTCGTCGAGAGACCAACCGGCGTTGGGCATCTCTTCTTCGTAGAAAGCCAGTACCTCGACCGGCGGCAAATTCGTTCGGAAACTTACCAGGTCGCCGATAGATGTGATCTGGAATGCATCTTCGACCACCGGGTAGTCGGCCGGGACCGCGCACACTTCTGGCAAGCCAATGCCGGCCTGTCCTTCAGCACCAAAAACATCGATCAATATCGTCAGGGTTCCAACCTCAGCCTCGCGCTGATCGTGAAACTGTCCGCTGCCGCTCACTGTCACCTCGATTCGAGTGACATACCCACCATCCTGAGCGATGAACAGATGTCCATCGACCAGCAGCCCCTGATCTCGCCAATCGGCTCGGGCTTCCTCATCGAAGTAATAACGCTGGGATACGACCCCGTTTACGGTCTCGACCTCGGCCATCGATCGAGCGCCAGATAGCCCGGCGACCAGCTCATCCGGAAGATTAGCCAGAGCGCTACTATCCTCTGACTCGATGGCTCTAGCGAGGCATCCCACCCCTGGAAATGCGAGATAGCGATCCTGGCCAATCGTTACCAGCGACATGACTTGGAATTCGGACAAGTCATCGAATCCGTCTATCGTCAACTCCAAGGCTTCGGCAGAGGGTGCTCTTGACACCCTCCTCTGGCTGGCGATAGACCACTCAACAGGGTTACCGGACTCATCCTCTCCCAGAAATTGCGCGTCCATTTTAATAGTGAAATCTTCAAGGGATTCGAGACTTTCATCAAGGTCCGGGAGATCCAGGATATCGGGTAGCTGTGCGGAACCACCGGAGATTCTTGGGGTGAAAACTGTGTCTGCAGATCCCGGGGTCTCTGCAACCTCGTCTTGATCTGCCTGTTCAGTTGGGGTCAGAACTCGATTCGAGATTTCGGCCGTCTCGGTGGCTGACTCATCGTTGCCACAGGCAACAGATGCCAGAACAATAACTGCCAGCAACACTGCCAGCATCCGCGACCGGAATATGGGAAGATCTCTTTTCACTGTCAGCTTGTGGTGTGTAAGGAGTAGTAGATCAGTATTATGACCGGCGATCACCAATAGAAATTAATACCAACGCCATCAAATATAAACCGGTATCAATTACTAACCTATAGCGAGTAGCTCTCATCGACCTCGAGCACGACCACGGCCGAGTTGCATTCGGACTGAACCTTGGCGGCCCAGGCAGCGACATCTTGCTCAATAGGTTGCCAGGTATTGTAATGGTAGGGGATCACTGCTTTGGGATTCAGAAACTGAACCGCTTGCAGGGCATCTTCAGGACCCATGGTGTAATTGTCGCCGATGGGGATGATGGCCAGGTCGAGGTCAGCCTGGCCAATCAGTTGCATGTCTGAAAAAAGAGCTGTATCGCCGGCGACGTAGATCTTCTTGCCTTCCAAGGTCAGAAGTAATCCAGCTGGCATTCCCCCGTAGGCTCCATCCGGCAGGCCAGAGCCATGAAAGGCGATAGTTAGCTTGAGATGTCCAAAGGGGTGCTGAAATCCGCCGCCGATGTGCTGGGCATGCACGTTTTCGTGACCGTGCGAGGCAATCCAATTGCAGATCTCAAAGTTAGAGATCACCATAGAGCCACAACGCTTGGCGATCGAGAGTGCGTCGCCGACATGATCACCATGACCGTGGGTAATCAAGATGTAATCAGCTACCGATTCGCCGGCGTCGACGCTGCAAACCGGATTATCGGTGAAGAAGGGATCGATAAGGATGCTCGTGCCACTAACGTCCAATGAGAGAGTCGAATGACCGTGCCAGGTTACAGTAACTGTCATATTTGTCCTCCAAATTTGCCGAATTTGATTGGCTAAGAAAATGGATCTGGCCAATTCAAAAGAAGTCTTTCAATCAGGACCAGTATAGCCCGGTCCTCAGGCCAGCGTCAAACAAAAAAGAGCGTCTATCACTTAGATAGACGCTCTCTTAACCAGCGATTTGCACCCGGGATTTGCGTATGATTAGGGCTAATAAGCTAAATCCCCAATCTTAAAGCAGCCTGCTGGCAAAGACTGGCCCCGCCAGCCTGGATCCACTTTTGCAGAGTTGGGCTTTCGTGCACTCCTGACTTTGCATCCCGGTACAAACCTGTGGTCCAGATGTAATATCGCTGGGTCTCGTTGGCCCAATTGTCCCAACTACTTGCGGCAGCCACATGACCTCCGTTGTAGCCAGCATAGGAGCGTCCGATATCGCCACCTGTTTGTTCTAATCTGCCGGTGAAATAACTAAGACCTCGCCGGGCATTGGTATCTGGGTCAAGTGAATTCTCTCCTTCGGCGAAGTGAAAAGGCATAACCTGAAATAAACCTTGGGCGCCGGCGATAGAAACAGCCTCCGGGTCGCCGCATGATTCGACCTGCATAATGATGGCTGCGAGGTCAGGATCGAGGTCGAATTCCCGGGCCCACAGTAAGATACGATCCTCCCAGAACCTGATTTCCTCAGTGAATATCGGTGATAGGGTTCCCAGATCTGAGACTGACTCGATCTCGCTGCCTGACCCACCCAGCCCCAATGTATTCTCCTGAGAGTCGTCAACATTGTTTAGAGTCTCGGCCGATGCCCTGATAATGCCAGACTCATCGATCGGGCTAAGAGCCAGGAGAACGACCAGGACAATAACAGCCGACGAAAGCATTACCAACATTCTCTGATTTAGATTCACGGGCCGTCGACCTGTGAGCTGACGATCATTATCGCTCGTTCGTGACCTTCCCCGATCTGTAAAAGACTGCTGCTGTGGGGGTCTAGTTACTCTTCGTAGAATCGTCATGATTCATACCTTAACCTGAATTACCGAGCCTGGGGCCTCGAACTTGAGCGCCTCTTGCAGGCGGCTGTTTGGCGAAGTGCCTCAGAGGTTGCGACGGCCGGCGTATTCTTCCCAATGTCCGAGAATTTTCCCGGGCGGGCGCCGCAGCCAGGTCGACCGGTTGCGGTGTAAGTCCAGGCATTGCCGTTCCTTGAGCTCGAACCGGTACTGGCACATGTCCGTTGGATGATCCATTCGAGCGCATTTTGACTCGCCTGGGGGTGGACCCCATCTTTCGCTGATAGAGTAACCTCTCCCCGGTAACCGTGAGAGCGCCTATAAACAGAATCCTCGTCAGCCAAACTAGCGCAGCCACAAAGACGGGAACGAATCGTAGTATTTCCTCGCGACTTAAGATTTCGTTGCCCAGCTGGCTGTCTAGTAGTGTTAAGGAGACGGCCCACCAGGTCATAACGGCGTTCATAGTCGCACCTAGCAACCAGGCTCCCATCAGATACCAGATCTCCTTTGGCTCATCCATTCCTCGTTCAGGTGTAAAGAGCCTGGCTAAACCGGCAAAGTCTATGGCACAGAAGGCAACGGCCAAAATCGCTGCCCAAGATAGGGTAACGATTCGCACATCGCCTAAAAGACTTTGAAGCGCATACCGGGTCGTATCGAAGTTAAACAACTCAAATGCAAACAGGGCCAGAATTAATAGCAGTCCGATTACCAACCGCCGTGGCATTCGTCTTCCCGGATTCGGAGATCGCTCATCGGCTTTGGATCCTGAACTATCGTTTTGAGCCAAACGACCAGATCTAATAACTTTGCTACTCATGAAATATCCTCCAATTGGCTTACCCTATTTAGCAGAACGCATGTTCTAGTTGTCATAATAGCACGCATGTTCTACTATGTCAAGTTGTTTATCAACAGATGTTGTTTCTCATTGGACCTGTACGTGTCCCTTCTAACAAGACGGACAATGGCCTTACTTACGCATAGCTCGTATTTCGGAGGGGAACTCCTGGCGACCCCAGGACGTTATCTGGTTGAAATCGCAATGGGTTGTGGATAGTATGGAGGGTGTGGGTTATGAGAAGGCTAAAAAGAGTGTTTAATACGTAGGTGGCTATTTTATTGATTGTGTCAATCGTAAAGTGAGCCGGATGCTCCGAGTTGTCAGAATTAGAGGTTGAGATTATCGACATCGAATAGCTTGCCAGGAAGTCGCCGTGGCCTATCAAGTCGTTCTTATGGGCATATGCCCGCATATTGTTGAACTGAGTAACCAGGAGGCAGACCGTATTCCTGCTGATGCATGGTGTTAACCCTGCGTACCATTCTGCTCGTTACAATGTCATTCTCCGTTGTGCGCATACACTCAGCCGCAACAAGACGCAAAATAGACGGTTATTTGACCCACGGGAAGCTATGGCATAAATGCGATTAAGCCGGCTGGAAAATCTCTACTATATTTCCTGAAGGATCCAGGCAAATAATCTGTTTGCGTCCATCATTTTCTATAATATCGTGTTTAAAGTGCACACCATTGTGTTTAAGCCGGGAAACCTCAGATTCAATATCATCTACGACAATTTGGAATCGAGCCCAACCTCCCGGTGAGGGTATAGAGCCGTCAGGCATTGGCCTCGAGGCAGAAGCCATAGGACCGGAGAGTATTAGCTGTACTCCATCTCGTTCCAATATAGCTACCACCGGTCCATATTGTTCTTCCAACCGGAAATTAAAATTTGATGTATAGAACTCAACTGCCTCGTCGACGTCGTTGACGATATACCTTATCCTAATCAAGCCTATCACCTCTTTCAGTTCTGCTTCATTTGCAGATCAGTATAGTATAGCACTCGGCGTCATTATGCTGCTTTCTTGACACGCTCATGACAGAATCCTTCCGCCAATCGCCGCCCCTCCTGCTTAGTTCTTCCTCTTGAAGAATAGCGGGGAGAGCGGTTTTCCACATTATCTCAATAACATTCGACCTCTGATTTGCACGGCGCTAACCCAGTACCGGTGAGTGTAGGCGCTTCTAGAATTTTAATCTGCATCCCTGGTCGCATCACCGGCTGAGCGCGCGCGGTACTCGAATCTTCATCAGCATCGTTGACCGCTCGTTCAGTTTGAGGCGATAGGGCGGTCAGGATGTTGCAACACATTGGCGGTCCGCCTTAGTATTCAATAATTGTCTGAATCATAGGCCCAGTCGTCGCTGCAGTACTGGCTGGATCAGACATTCTTGGATTATTCTCCATATTACTTTCGCTGCTTTATCTTCTGTGAGCCCGGTACCCTCCCACGGTCAAAATTGAGAATGGCCATATCTGCCTATCGGTTCTCGGTCTAATAACGACTATACTGCTAGATATGTGCATACGTCCTGAGATCGACGGGGGGAACTCTAAACCATGAGCTCCCGGACTAGTAAATTTATCACCCTCAACTGCCTGATGGCAGGCCTGATCTTGATATTGATCGCTAGCATGTCGGCCGGCGTCAGCGGGGAAGCAATCGAATTAGCGCCAGCCGCCTACATGCCCCTGTTAGCCACGTCGCTATGCCCCAATACAAGCAGCAACCACTATAGTGGTGGAACGGCATTCCAGGTTGAGTATGATGACCCAGTCCGACCGGCCAAATACCATGCGGACAAAAACATCGAATTGCGTGGTTACCAGCCTAATCCTGATCCAGATGTTCGACGAGGCCTGGTTGATTATGGGTTAAACGATCCTACGCAGCCGCCTCAGTTCGCTACTCTGTTCAGTCCTTACCGCGTGCCAGCGTTCGTCGAGGTATATCAAGTGAATCAATGGTACTGGGCGACTTCACCCGAACCGGGTAGCCGCGGCAACCCCGAAAGCAGCCCTTCGGTCACCGTCCTCGGCCTCGCGACGACGCCAGGTGAGGAGTTTCAAGTCCCAGATTCGGGTTACGATATCGGCGATGGAATGGAGGTGATCCTCCTCTTCGCTGATGAAGACTCCCTGGCTCTGCGATATGGGCGAGAGGATAGTGCCGGGGCACATGGCTTCACGGTGCATATCGATAACATTTGTCCAGATCCTAATTTACTGGCCCTGTACGCGGCCTTGGATGCCCCCGGAGCTTCGCGCTACGTTTATAAACTACCACACCAGCGGCCGTATGTTTACCCGCTGCCGAACCTGGCCGCCGGCCAACCTCTGGGAATCGCCCGGGATAGTGAGGTTGTGGTGGCTATCGTCGACAGCGGAACTTTCCTGGATCCTCGCTCTTGTGACGATTGGTGGCAGATCCGGCCGGGATATGGTGCCTGTCCATAAGTCCCGATGGCTGGTCATGTGATTCAGAAATAGTCCTGCCGCACGGCGGCCGGCTAGTTTATTGCCCGTCGAGGGCGTTCCAATACTTTTTCAGTTTACGTTGTCAAAACCTTTGGGACACAAAGGGCGAAAAACCAAGAGAGGATTCGTCATTCCAAAAATAGAGTATTGGAAACCACTTGTCGATTGACTAGGCGTCTTTGATTCAACGTTCCCTGATTATTTTCCTCGCGAAATTCTTTCACCTCCAACTCAGCCACTACCAACATCGCAGCCGCCTTAGACCAACCTCAAGCGTAACAATGTAGCCGCCAAGTGTGAGCATTTAGGATTACTACCCAGCCAAATATAACGACCAAGAACCTTCCGAATCAGGCTAGATGTTTTTGTCAAGGGCTAGCCACAGGTCGAGGAATTGTTGAGCGATAGCCTTGAGCCAGAAGCTAATAAGCTTAGTACCATGGCCCGCTATTCGTCCGTAGCGGAATAGTCGTCAGAATCAAGTCGTGTCACAACTGGACTCTGTTCGCGATTGAGTAAGGGCCACGATAACCGACCTGGTAACTTTTATTGGGCTGCCGTACAGGGGTGGAAGTCTTTCTAGCTGCTTATCAATTCGTAAAGTGTACCCGATCACATCATGATATCGACTCTTTCTGACCAATTAGCACTTACTAGTTGGAATAACTGTTAGAACAAACGTTCTACTTCACAAGTTTTAGTTCATCCACTGTAATGAATCTGTTACAACCTGGAGCTAGTGTTTCATTGGGGAGGCACCTATCTAAGGGAGATCTATTTGGCTAACCTAACGCCAAATACTATGCCAATCACTAACACGCTGATCACCAGGCACGGCCGATGGTTGTTACCATACCGGCCGTACTTTTGTTTCCCAAGGAGGATACATCAATGACCCATAAAAGCAGAAGATCCAAGATTGGGCTTCTAGCCGTAGGCCTGTTCCTGCTGGCTCTGGTTCCATTGTTATGGGCTGGAGTCGGTCGTGCCCAGGAAGGCGCGAACGAAGAGCACTCTATTGGACCCAGATTGAGGGAACCTTTGAAGGCCAAACCAGCCGATCTGATCATAACTGATCCTCAAGCTGACGTGCAAGAGATAATTGAAGAGGCCCTGGGTGAAAGTGTTGATGGCTCAGTCGTCGTCTCGGCGGCAGCCTTCTACCCAGAAGACCATAACCAGAAGTGGGATTTCGACGCTGGCGGCGGCTACCTCCATCCGGATAGTGGAAGCTATACAGGTTTCGCCCCAGTGAACTTGCCTGACGGAGCGACGATTACAGCCGTGACCGGTTATGTTTACGATCTCGACGGATCAACGAATATCAATATCTCACTATGGTCTACGATCTACAACTTCTGGAATTCGTCTCAGGCCATCGCCCTTGCCTTTTCCGAAGGGAGCAGCGGGACCATCCAGGCCATTACGGATACGACCATAGGTGACCATGGCAATCCAGTGGACAACTCCACCTATGCCTATTTTGTTGGCACTGGTACCACAGCCACCACAGATAATCATCGCTTCTTCAGCATTGAGATCTTTTACACCCAGTAGGAGCAACCACCACCATGATAACATCGACAAAAAGCGTAAATCCTTCTCGGGCGCACGATTTTCGGCGAAAATTCTGGCCAGCAGTGATCTTGGCCACCTTTACTTTGTTCGTGACAATCGTATTGCTGCTAGTTGGTCGGTTGTCTTCAGCCGAAGCCGAGCAGCTAGATCTATCCTTGGTTGAGGCCGCCTCTGTTCGTGGCCAATTGTCAGGTGTAGTCCAGGTTCCCACCTCTCCGATTGTAATACCGGCAGCGGCATGTATTCCATACGGTGATGATTTCCAATGGTCGTTCTCCCCGGGCGGCGGTTACATTCATCCGGACGGCTCTAGCTTTATCTGCATTGGCCAAGTCAACTTACCTGACAGGGCTATCATGACCGAACTGATCGCCTATATCTACGACAACGATCCTGATGAAACTACAAGCAATCGTTTGATGGCTAAGGAATATAAATCGTTACAGAATTCACAAGTATTAACCTGGCTCGAATCCTTCGACGACAGCACAGAGATCCAAGCCTTATCCCACAAGGTAAACCACGTCGTAAACAATTCCAAATACATTTACTTTTTCTCTATTGATATGCGGTCCACAACCGATGCGCATAGATTCCTCAGCTTTGAGATTTATTTCGGCAGACCAGTATTCTTACCAGTTCTTATGAATCAATAGGTAAGACTCTTCAAGCCCTGCAACTAAATCCATGGATTGCCGGGTGTGAATCGGTGTCGTTTGCTTAGGGGATTCTGCTAGCTGCATTCACCGCGGTGTCAGTGGTAGAGGCGGGGATAACGTTTCAGACTGGCATGCCAGATTAGCTATCTAGATTTTCGCAGAAAACGATAACCAATTTTAGGCCTGGTTGTTCTTTCGAGACCAATGGGTTGTTCTTGACAACGTATCTCGAGACCATGCCTATGATTTGCAGGGAGTCCTCGTAGTCAAAGTTGCATCGTCCATTGTCGGGCAATACGATAACAATGCTGACCCCTATAATCGGATCTAATGCTGTGGCTGAAGAGTTATGATTCGAAGGCTGTGCAGAAACTGGATTGGTTAGTAAACGAAAACAACACAGCGACCAATTGAAGTTCAGATGCAAGGATTGATCTTTATCGAGGACTATTACGCTGGAGACGAAGCTGGAGCTTGATCTAATACTTTCGGCTTTGTTTGAATAGGTATTGTGTATCGACTTCGATCAGGCTGGGATAATTCCAGGATTACGGAGCGGTCACCGATTAATGGTTGAGTCCTGGTGTTGATAAATTCTGAATCAGAGTCCCACGAAACACAACACGCTAAGGCCGTAAATGCTGTCACGGTGTTTCGGGCACTGTGGTAGTCTGGCGTGATTCTATGGTATAGTAAACGCTACTGGCGTGTATCATACTGCGACCTTGAATCTCTGCCAGGATCCGGAGGGGCTAAATGAATCTACGATCGGTTTACTGGGTTATCCTACTGTTCCTGGTTGTTTCGTGTTCGTCAGTAGCCTCCGACGAAGACATTGATGGAGCTGATGAGATCCCAACTTTGGCTCCTACTGCGGCGCTTGTGGCGCCAAAGCCGACGGTCACACCGGCGCCCGTCCCCACAAAAACCGCACAACCAACTGATACCCCTTTGCCAAGTGAAACTCCCCAGCCAACTGAGACTCCAGCTCCATCCGATACCCATACTCCTGTCCCGACTTCAACTCCAGTACCGACAAATACTCGAGCGCCAACAAATACGCCTAGGCCTACAAATACATCGCTCCCTACTGCAACCGTACCCCCACCACCTACAGCAACAATGCCTCCGCCAACGCTACCTCCGCCGACTCAACCACCAGCGCCCGCCGCATGCGATATCTGCACCTATGATGCGTACAATTGCGGTGATTTTTCCACGCATAATCAAGCCCAGGCCTGTTTTGATTATTGCTGGAGTATAGCCGGCTACGATGTGCACAATCTCGACCGCGATGAAGACCGCATTGCCTGCGAGAGTTTGCCATGACTATCTGCAGCTCGTAAGCGCTTGGCTCCAGTGTTGATTTATTTATGAAAAAGGGAGTTGTGACCTTGACCCCTGTTAAATCCACAAAGATGGCATTTGCTATTTATCGACATCGGTAATATGCCAGAATACAGCAATAGCTCCATGCATCGTACCGTCCCGACTTATCAGTGGAAAGCAGGTCGTCTCGACGATTCGCTCGACATTGTCCAGACCAACCGTATTAAATCGCCTGTGTGCTGGTTTCTGTTTGTTTAAGGCTATCCACAATGGCAGTTCATCTTGTGGAATTAGACCTCCGTCCTCGTTCGTGATGGCAAAGGTCGTGGACCAATCCTCAGCTTTCATCGTACCGACCTCAGCGAAATGTAGTCCAAGAAGCGGCTCTGCAGCCTCGTTGAAGAATATCAGATTACCCTCGGAATCGACCAAAAACATCGGCACGCTCAGATTACTGACCCAATGACGACTGAGGACAATTTCTATCTCTTCCTGCGGCATATCGATTTGTTTCCCCTGGGTTTGAACTTCGCGGATCGCTTGAAGCAAGATCCAGGCCATTGTAGCACAGAGTGCGAGCGAACTGCATAACGCGGCCGCAGAATGTCCAGATCCGTAAGATCCAATAATTCTCTGGCTTTGGTTGAAGTACAGGGAGGATTAGCCTGCGCTAGAAGCCCGCTGCCAAGCTACCTTCTTGCCGACGGAGTTGATATTGACGCGGAAACCCTATCCACATTTGCGGTTTATTTGCTGGGATTGTGCAGATATCTTTGTTTGGATTGACTCCAAAAGGTTGGACGAGAAGTTGAGGTGAAACAAGTAGCAACTCAATCACTATCGGCGATGCACAGCCTATCGCCGAATGAAGACGCCGGCGATTGAAAAATCGAATCGTCTTAACCGCCAGTCTGCGATCAGCCCTGCAACCTTATTTGACATATCGGCCGGTGTGGATCATTATCACCATACATCGCATGAGGGAGATAGAATGATGAAAGTCAATGCGGCCGTGCTTTACGATATAGACCAGCCTTTCGTGGTCCAGGAGCTAGACCTGGCTGAACCGATGGAAGGCGAGGTCCTGGTCCGCCTGGCTGCCAGCGGTGTTTGTCACAGCGACTGGCATCTGGTTACAGGGGCCACCAAGCACCCGATGCCTGTTGTTGCGGGTCATGAGGGCGCTGGGGTTGTGGAAGCGGTCGGGCCGGGCGTTAACCGTGTCGCTCCCGGCGACCATATCGTTCTCAGTTGGGCGCCGGCTTGTGGGCACTGTTTTTATTGTCGAAACAATAAGGCCAACCTCTGCAGCACCTTCCTCGGTCCGATGTGGGCCGGGACAATGCTAGACGGCACGCCGCGTCTTAGCCGGCAAGGGCAACCGGTTTACCATTTCTGCGGCACGGCCTCCTTCTCATCCCACACCGTCGTTCCGCAGGAGAGCTGTATTTCTATTCGAAAGGACGTCCCCCTGGAAGTCGCGGCCCTGGTCGGCTGCGCGGTCTCGACTGGCGTTGGCGCCGTATTCTACACCGCAGGTGTCCAGCCAGGTGAGAGCATTGTTGTCTATGGCTGTGGTGGGGTGGGGCTTAATATTCTGCAAGCCGCGGCGTTGTCAGGGGCATCGACCATCATTGCTATCGATACAAACCCGGCCAAGATGGCTCTTGCCCGGCAGTTCGGGGCCACCCATGCGCTCTTGGCTGATGGAAACACCAGGACCAGGATTAAAGAACTGACCGGCGGCCGGGGCGCGGACTTTGTGTTCGAGGCCGTCGGATTGCCCTCGCTCCAGGAGGAGGGACTTCGTGTCGCCCGTCCGGGTGGCACATTGATTCTCGTCGGTCTGTCGCCGGTCAAAGAGCCCACGAACCTCTCAGGCGCCTTCATAACCCGACAGGAAAAGGTGGTCAAAGGCAGCTATTACGGGAGCGTGGACACCGAGCGGGAGTTCCCCCTCATTCTTGACCTCTACGCAAAGGGCAAGCTCAAACTGGATGAGCTCGTAACAGGCCAGTACCCCCTGGAAGAAATCAACGAGGCCTATGAGGTGATGCTAGCTGGGGAAGTAGCCCGTGGCGTAATCACGTTCTAGAACACTGCCCCATTGACGCCTGAAGCATGGCTCTTCGTGACAATGGCCTGGCAAATAGCGGACGGATCCAATAGCCGGATTCTTAATAGTCGAGAGATGCTTTGATTGATTGGGCCACTGGATAAGGAACACCGGGCACGGCTGCAATTTCTTCCACCGTTGCCTGGCGAATGCCGTCCAGCGAACCAAACTGTTCCAGTAAAATCCTTCGTCGTTTCGGACCTACTCCGGAAATATCGTCCAGGATCGAGGCCACGCCCACTTTTGATCGCCGTTTCCGGTGGCCTTCGTTGGCGAACCGGTGAGCCTCGTCACGCACTCGTTGCACCAGATACAAACCCTCGGATCTATCGTCCAGGCGGATGCCACCTGGCCGGCCGGGCATAAAAATCACCTCATCCTGTTTGGCCAGGGCGGCCATCGGTACTTCATTCTCCAGATCATGTTTCCGCAGAACTTCACGAGTTACGGACAGTTGCCCCTTTCCACCATCGACGATCAGTAGATCAGGCAGGATGGCCCAGGCCGTATCCTTGCGCAACTTTCCTATCTTGCTTGGGTCGTGCAGTTCACCGGCTATCGTATCCGCATAACGCTGAAATCGACGGCTGAGCACTTCCTTCATTGCCCCATAGTCATCATTGCCCACTGTGCGGACGTTGAATCGACGATAATCGCTCTTTCGAGGCGCACCCTGGACAAATACGACCATCGAACCAACTGTCTGTGCTCCCTGGGTGTGGCTGATATCATAGCACTCAATGCGCGCGGGCGGACGTTCTAGATCGAGTGACTCTTGCAACTCGCTCATGGCCGTGACGTGTTTCGAGCGATCGGCCGCCCATTGCTGGCGAAGTGTGGCCAGGGTGTCAGCTGCGTTGGTGGCTGCCATCTGGACCAATTGCTTCTTTTTGCCCCGTCTTGGAACCGAAATGGTCACCTTTGTGCTTCGCTTCTGCCTGAGCCACTGTTCGATAATCCGCGCCTCTTCCACCTCATGAGGTAGCAGCACTTCCTTTGGAATGTGGGCAGCCTCATCATAGAACTGGGTCAGGAAATCGCCAAGTATCTCCGCCTCTTCCTCGTCCTCGGTGCCTTCCAGCAGGAAATATTCCCGGCCGATCAGCTTTCCGTGCCTGATAAAGAACACCTGTACACAGGCATCGCCTTGCTCGCGGGCGAAGGCGATGACATCCTGGTCGGTGTTCGCCGTGCTGATGACCTTTTGTTTGGCGACGACATTGCCAATGGCTTTGAGCTGGTCCCGGTGGACGGCCGCCTTCTCGAAATCTAACTCCCCGGCCGCTTTTTGCATATTCCGCTCGAGATCTTTGATGATGCCATCACTCCGGCCGGATAGGAAGTCCATCAGCAGCTTGATCATAGCCCGATATTCATCCTGATTGACGTTGCCGATGCAAGGCGCGTTACACAGCTTGATGTCCAGATACAGGCAGGCCCTTACGTCTGTGCCTGTTATCGTCCGGTCGCAAGTCAGATAAGGAAAAATCCTCCGCAACAGGTCTAGCGTCTGGTGAACGGCCCACACCGATGTATAAGGTCCGAAGTACCTAGATCCATCTCTCACCATTCTTCGAGTGACTGTCACCTTTGGGAATGGATCAGCCCAGTGAACCTTGATGTATGGGTACCGTTTATCATCTTTCAAGCGGATGTTGAAATGAGGCTTGTGCTTCTTGATAAGCGTCATTTCCAACAACAAGGCTTCGAGATCAGAGTCGGTGGTGATAATCTCGATATCTACAATCTGGTCGCGCAGACGTCGCGTCTTAAAGGAATCGACGTTCTTCGCGAAGTAAGACCGAACCCGCTGGCGGAGATTAACCGTCTTGCCAATGTAGATCACCCGGTCGTTAAGATCTTTATGCAAATAAACGCCGGGTCGCTTTGGAAGGTTGTCGAGGATCTCTTCGATATGGGGTGACAATGATACGCGCATTGGCCGATTATAACGCACAGGTCAGCGATTCTGAATTCTGCAGGGCAATCCTTAGCCAATCACCAGCATGTCCGGGGGTTTTCACGAGCAATATGTCGGCGGGTCTGTCTTTCATGCGCTATTTCAACCACCGAATTCTTCCTTTACCGGACCAGGAGCCGAAAGTAACGGCTGCCGACAAACGATTCCGTCCAGTAACTTAGCCAACCACTGAAACAGGAGATGAAAATTCGAATTCAAATAACCAGATCTAAGTCGAAAAATCTGATCTGGCGTAATAGTCAGGTCTAGCACAGAATATCACCCAAGCAATAAGAATACCGTTAACATATCGCCATCTGGAGGAAAGCTGCCTTGTTTCACAATATTCGACGATCAATAGTAGAGCGAATGAAATACCTTGAACAGAGAGACGAGCAAGATCGTGCGGATGGCACAGCTCGACCACAGCGGCTTCGACAGATTACTCCTGATACGGGCAAGTTTCTTGCCTTGCTGGCGGCCAGTGCGCCGGAGGGAAACATTATCGAGATCGGAACCAG
>PVMK01116206.1_pt1 | contig 16029 bp, 14 predicted proteins | sample 1853481 | NCBI WGS metagenome assembly PVMK01 (sample SAMN08533507, study PRJNA380276) | Marine sediment metagenome, whole genome shotgun sequencing project.
CGAAGGCCTCGTTGGAGCCAACGTCACCTATGACGCTTTGGAGCGGCAGATCCGGATGACAGAATCAGATCTGGCCGCTCTTCGGGAGCGAATGAAGGGGCTCGGTGATATGGCCGGCAGGGCAGAGACTCGCGTAGACGCCTTCTCCGACATCGAAGGCGAAGCGACAGCCTTGCTCGCGGAGGTGAAGGTCAACGAGGCCCTCCTCGGCAGGTTGCGGAGCACCGAGGCTGCTCTCGAAGACGCGTTGCGCGACCCACCCAGCGGTTTCGTCGTGTTGGATCCGGGGGGTGTGCCGGAGTACCCGGCAGAGAACAAGTTGAAGATCGCGTTCTTTGTGGCCATCGCGATGATGGCCGTGGTTCTTGCATTGTTCGTCGTGTTGCGACGAGAGTTCCGCGGACTCTGGGTGAACACGCCAACAGAGGTCGCGTTCTGGGGCAACGGGCCCGTGCTCGGGACGACGTCGTGGCCGAACGATCCCCTCGGCCTGGACGAGCTCATCGGCGGGCTCGACGACTGCGTGCCCTACGCCAAAGGAAACTTGCTGATCATCGGGGGCTCACCCAACGACTCACGAATGGCCGGCGAGCTGGCCGATCGGCTACGTGGTGACTGGTTCCCCGCGGACGAGCATACCGCCGCGCCCAGGCCAGCCAAATCTTCACCGAAAGAGCGGGCTCCCCTGCAGACCCCTCCTCCCACGGGGCCCTATCCGATTGGCGGTTCGGGTAGCGGTGCTGTCGCTCTTGCAAGGCTGCCTTCGGCTGGCCCCGGCGAGGCCATCCGTGTAGCGGGCCCGGGCACCCAGATGCGGCTCGAGGCCTGGGACGGACCGTATGAGGGTCCGGCGCTTCGACGCGCGGCACGCATTGCAGACCGAATCGTGCTTCTCGTGCGCTCACGCGCGAGGTCCCCGATCGAGCTCAACGGCATCCAAAACCGGGTCGGCCGGAAGCGGGGGATCGGATACATCGTCGTCGGACTCCCATCCGAGTTTGGCACGCTCCCCGATCGCGTAGGCGACGTCGCTGGCTTCTGGCGATCGTAGCGTCAGCGAAACAGGCGCTCGGTCTCCCTGCTCACCATGTTGACCGCGGCACGGCGCGGCAAGAGCCTGCTCAGCAGCATCGAGGCAAAGCGATTGCGCCCGCCTGACACCCCACGCGGCCGTTGGCCGAGGTCGAGGAGCGCCTGTTCTGTGACCTCGTCGGGCGGCATCGGACGGGCCAGCCCGCTGGTAGGAATACGGTCCGTGGATGATTCGTAACTGGGCGTCAGTGTAGCCCCCGCCACGCACGCCAGGACATCCACCCCGTGTCGTTGAAGCTCGTACCAGAGGCCCTCGGCCAAGACCATGTCGTAGGCCTTGGTCGCCGCATAGTTGGCTACCATCGCCGTGCCCTGAAAGCCGCTCATGGACGACATCAGGATGATCCCGCCTTTCCCGCGTCGCACAAAACGGCGTCCGAAATAGTGTGACAGGCGAAGGGGGCCGTAGACGTTGACGTCGACCGCCTTGAGGTGCTCGCCGACATCGATGTCGAGGAAGGCCCAATCGGAGAGTACGCGGCGTTGTAGATCATCAGGCCGACGTCCAAGCCTTCGGTCGCCGCGCTCATTCCCTCCACGACGTCGGGGGAACCAAGATCGAGCGGGTGCACCTCACCTCGACCCCGTGTTTGTGTCGAAGGTTGGAGGCCAGCTCCTCGAGGGGGCCGGCCCGGCGCGCGACCAACACCAGGTTCATTCCCCGAGCTGCGAGCTTCTGCGAAAACGAGGCGCCGATCCCCTCGGACGCGCCAGCCACGACTGCCCACGGTCCGTAACGCTCGACGAACTCAGCCATTCAGGGGGACTCGGTGAAGGGCGTCTCGGTGTTGTACATCCGCTTGATGACGTAAATCGGGGCCAGGAACCAGGGAGCGTTGAGCGCGAGGACCAACAGCGGCGAGGGCGTCGGGTGCAGCCCCATGAACTCCTCGCCGAGGATGATGGTGACGTTGGTTAGCATCACGGAAGCCCAAATGATGCTGGGGATGCGGATCCAGTTCTTGCCCTTCGTCCACGCGTAGATCGCGAAGACGTAGAACGGACCGAAGAAACAGCGAGTCGATCCAAATCGTCATGCGCCACCACACCGGACGTGCGATCAGGACGGGGTCGAAGTTGTTGCCGTACCAATGGATGATGTCCACCCAGAAAGCCGGTGGCCACAAGGGGTATTCCCAGTCACCACTGATGTCCGGCAGTACGATCTGCTCGACGTCGACGATGTACGTGATCAGTAGAATGTTGATCCAGAAGTAGATCAGAACAACGATGTCGCCCTTGCGGCGAGACAGTGGAGTGACGCGATTCATGAGTACCCTCGTTCGGCGAAGTTCCGGCGAGGTTACTCGGCACCAGCGAAAAATCTACCGTAAATCGCCCGAAGGAAGCTCGCTCTGGGGCAGAAAGCCGCGCCCGACCATGAACCGCGCCATCTCGGTCAGATAAGCGCCACGATCCATGTGAATGATGTGGCTTCCCGGGAACCAGTGGATGCGGCATCGATCCCAGTGGTCCCACAGAAGGCGTGAATGTTTGGGGGGCGCGAGCCGATCGCCGACACCGGCGACGATCATCAAACGCTCCGGCGGCAGCACGGGCGCGTATGTGAGCGGACAGCTCACGGCAACCATCCGCCTCACCTCCGCGAAGTCCATCCCCGTGCTCGCGAGCGCTCCGCGGAGCAGCAGGCCGATCGGCTGCCACTCGAGCACCAGGTCGGCCAGGCTCACGACGGGGACGTTCGGAATCGCGAACGACAATCGCTCTTCCACACTCGCGAGCATGGCGGCCGTGAAGCCCCCAAGGCTCAGTCCCGTAACGCCTATCTGCTCGGCCCCTCGTTCTCGCCGCAGCCAGTCGAACAGAATTCTGAAATCGAAAACCGATTGCGCGACGGCTTCATTGAGCCGTGAGGAGCCACCCGCAAAGTAACCGTGACCGGAGAAGGGCGAGAATCGTGTTTGGCGAGGGCCGTGGAACGGGAGCGTGAACAACACGACATTGCAACCCATGCGGTAGAACCACGGGAGCGCGAAGAACCATTCGTTGATGAGGTACCAGTCCGCGGTGAAGCCGTGGATCGCAACGATCGTTGGCCGTGGCTCGTCACCCCGATGGCGAAGCAAGCGCGCGTGCGCTACCCGGTTGGCAGTGTGCCGCAGATACGGCTTGCGCTGGCGCGGGTGGACCGGCTCAAACGGGCTATCGAAGCTCAACGCCTCGCAGGTCCCGTCTTCCGGCTCGAAACGTGGCAGCCAGCGCCCCTTCTTCGCGCGCACCCGAACGCCCGAAGGCGGCGTCTCGAAGAAGCGCGCCGTGTCAGCCGATTCAGCGATGTCGGCGTACAGCTCTGTATCACGCATCGCCTTGCGCAGCTCGATCGGGTTGTACCCCAACGGAAGGGCCATGCTGGAAATCATCGAAGCGGCCGCGGCGCGCAGGACCGTGTCGACGGCCGCGGTCGCGCCTACGCGCAGACGGTCGTGCAACGCGAGATCAAATCCCTCCGGGCGGCGCGCGAACTCACGGTCGAGCTCCTCCCACCAGTGGCCCTGGGCGAGAAGCGAGGGTGCTCGCGCGCATGATTCGTGCGCGATCCGGGACACGACGGAGGAATCGTCCACCTGCTCAGCATACCGGATCGCGATCACGTTGCACCAATTTGCCCTAGCGGCTGGGGCTCACCTCGAACGGCAGCGCCCCGAGCAGAGCTCCGTCCGCACTTCGGATCTCCACGCGCCACAGCCCGGGTTTCTTCGCGTGCTTCGTGTGCGCCCAGGTTCGCCAACGGGGCACGGCGGGCGGAATACTCAAATCGATGCCTCCGCTCACCTGCCCCTCGGGTCCGATGAAGTGAACGAACATGACCTTGGCCTCGTCGGACTCGTTGCTGACTTCGACGAAGGCGTAGATCCGTTCCTCGTCACGTTCGAAGAGAGTCGACGCGGCAACCGGCTCGCGGTGCTCGACCTCGGGCGCAGTGACTAGGCGCCGAATCGTAAGCCCGTCCATGGTGTGCAGGGTGGCCTCAACGGACGGCTCCGCTTTCGAGAGTTCCGGCTTCTTCTCTACCGCCGTTTTTGGCAAGGGCGACGGAACCGTCGACGTCAGCGGGGGCGCGGTGGATGTGGCCCGCTCGATCGCGCTGGAACGGGACGGCTTGGGTTCGTTGCAACCGACTGCGGTCAGCGCGGCGAGGACGATGGGAATGGTGAATCTGCGTTTGATGTTCATGGAACCTCCTGCCCCATGACAGAGCACGCTCCGTGCCAGGCCGAATCGCCCGCGTACGGAGCCTATGGTCGACCGTCGTCGTGTCACTGGAGACGCGGCCGTGTGTCAGGAGCCACGCCGCCTGCTCGGGGGCTATGGCGTGTCGCCGGCAGCGCCCTAGACTCGGCCGATGGATTCTCGGCCTAGCCTCGAACGGCCGCAGCTGCTCGGCGTGTTTCGTCAGCTCAAGCACGGGGTCACCCTCGTGTGGACGACGAGCCGGGGTTTGAGCATCACGCTTGGAGTCTTGAGCCTGGTGGCCGGCGTTCTGCCGGCGGGCGCCGCTTGGGTAGGCAAGTTGATCGTCGACTCCGTGGTTCGCGCAGCGCAGAGCGGGGCGGGAGAGGATCAGCGCGCAGCCCTAACTTGGGTCGCGGTGGAGCTTGGGCTGGTGGCGGTGCTCGCGGGCGCGCAAAGAGGGCTGAATACGTGCCAGCAGCTCTTGCGCGCGCTCCTCGGTCAACGGGTCAACGAGATGATCCTCGAAAAGGCGCTAACCCTCGATCTGGCCGCATTCGAAGATTCGGAGCTCTACGACCGCATGACCCGCGCCCGTCGGGAGGCTTCTCAGCGGCCGCTCAGCTTGGTGATGCGGAGCTTTCAGCTAGCGCAACATTCCATCTCGTTGGTCGCCTACGGCGGACTTCTGTTGCAGCTCTCCGCGTGGGCGCTTGCCGTGTTGGTGGTCGCCGCCATCCCTTCGTTCTTCGTCGAGACGCGGTTCTCGGCGGACGCTTTTCGACTGTTCACATGGCGTGCGCCCGAAACCCGAAAGCAGAACTCCCTCGAGGTTCTGCTCGCCCGGGAGGACTTCGCGAAGGAGGTCAAGCTGTTCGACCTCGGGCCCGTCTTCTTGGATCGATATCGCGAGATCTTTCGCCAGTTGTACACGGAAGATCGGGCTCTCACGCTGCGCCGCGGCGGCTGGGGCTTCGTGCTCGGCCTTTTGAGCACGGTGGCCTTCTACGGCGCCTACGCCTGGATCGTCCTCGAAACGGCGGCAAAGCGGATCACCCTCGGCGACATGACGATGTACCTCTTGGTGTTCAAGCAGGGGCAATCTGCATTGGCAGCCATCCTCACGTCGATTGGCGGGATGTACGAGGACAGCCTCTATCTATCGAATCTCTACGAATACCTCGAGTACGAGGCGCCGGACGAAGGAGGCTCGGCGACAGAAGGCCCCAAGCCCGGCGACGGCATTCGGTTCGAGAATGTGAGCTTCCGCTATCCCGACGCCGACACGCACGCCGTTCACGAGGTGAGTCTTCACCTGCGCCCCGGGCGCAAGCTTGCGTTGGTCGGAGAAAATGGCGCCGGAAAGACGACCCTCATCAAGCTCCTCACTCGCCTCTACCGGCCAACCGAGGGCCGCATCCTGCTCGATGGGCTCGACTTGGACGCCTGGGATGTCGACGTCCTCCGCAAGAGGGTCGGCGTGATCTTTCAAGACTTCGTGCGCTACCAACTCGCAGCGGGGGAGAACGTCGGCGTGGGCGACGTACGAGGGTTCAACGATCCGGAGCGATGGCAATCTGCGGCCGAGAAAGGCATGGCACACGAGTTCATCGAGCTCTTGCCTCGAGGCTACGAGACGCAGCTTGGTCGCTGGTTCGACGACGGACGCGAGCTGTCGCTCGGACAGTGGCAAAGGATTGCACTCTCACGGGCGTTCATGCGCGACGAAGCGGACCTCTTGGTCCTCGACGAGCCAACCGCCTCGATGGACGCGGAAGCCGAGGCCATGGTGTTCGAACGTTTTGGGCGTCTCGCCAAGGACAAGATGGTGATCTTGATCTCTCATCGTTTCTCGACGGTCCGCATGGCAGACGAGATCGTCGTCCTCGAGGGCGGCCGAGTGACCGAGCGGGGCACCCACGAGACGTTGATGCGCGAGGATGGGAAATACGCCCATCTCTTCACGCTACAGGCGGCAGGTTACCGCTGAGCGGCAAGTCCTACGAATAGAAGGTACGCCCCTCGGCGGCCATCTCGCGGAGAAGCTTTGGAGGCTCGAAACGCTCGCCGTAGCGGGCGCTCAGCTCGTCTGCGTCACGCACGAACTCGGTCAGGCCGTAGTTGTCGATGTACGTGAACGGCCCGCCGGTAAAGGCAGGGAAACCCACGGCCATGACGACCCCGACATCGCCGTCACGAACGTCCGTGATGACGCCCTGCTCGAAACAACGGGCCGCTTCCAGGCACTGCACGAACTGGTAGCGACGACGCACGACCTCCACGCTTGGCTGCTCATCGTTGGTTTCGATCCAACGGCTCATCGCCGTGCCGAGCTCTGGCCAGAGGCTCTTGCCACCGTCATGGTAGTCGTAGAACCCGCCCGGCGTGCGAGTTGTCCCGTCTTCCTTGGGAGGCGGATGCGCACCCCATCGGTCGTGCTCTTCGATGAGAGAGGCGATGATCGCCTGTGCCGGGGACGGCTCCCACTTTTTACCGGCGGCCGTCGCGTCCTTCTCGGCCTGCTTGGCGACCTTGTACATCGTCCCGAGACCGACCTGATCGGAAATGCCCAACGGAGGCATCGGCATACCGGCCGACGTCGCCGCGTTCTCGATCAACGCGGGCGTCACCCCTTCGACCAGGAGGTGGTTTCCTTCCGAGATGAAAGTGCCGAACACGCGACTCGTGTAGAAGCCCGGGCTGTCGTTGACGACGATGCCTGCCTTCTTGATCTTGAGAATGTAGTCCCATGCCTTGGCGAGTGTCTCCTGCGAGGTCTCCTTACCAACCACGATCTCGACCATCTGCATTCGCTCGACCGGCGAGAAAAAATGCAGGCCGAGGAAGTTCTCGGGACGACTCGATGCCTTCGCAAGGTCGGTGATCGGGAGTCCCGAGGTGTTCGACGCGAAGATCGCGTCGTCGCCGAGTTGCTCGTCGGTGGCCTTGGTGACCTTGGCCTTGATGTCGCGATCCTCGAACACCGCCTCGATGACGACGTCACAGCCCTTGAAATCGCTGTAATCTTCGCTCGTGTGAATACGGCTCAGGATCCCTTCGACGCGATCGGGGGTCGTGCGGCCCTTCTTGAGGCGACGATCCAGTGTCTTGCTGACCTTCTCCTTGCCGCGCTCCGCACTCGCGAGGTCGCGGTCGAGCAGTACGACATCGATCCCGACCTTGGCGGATACGTGCGCGATGCCCTGCCCCATCAGGCCCGCACCGATGATCCCGACCTTCTTGACGTCGAATCGGGGGACATCCTTTGGCCGGCGCGCACCCTTCTGGCACTCCTGGAGGCTGAAAAACAGGGTCCGCAGCATGGCGCGGGCGGTCGGGTCCTGCAGCACGCGAATGAACTGCCGCGTCTCCACTTTGCCGGCGCGATCCATCGGAAGCCCCAAGCCGTCGTACACCGACTGGAGGATCGCGCGCTGCGAGGGCATGTTTCCATGAGTATTCGCGTGCGTCATCGCATTCGAGCCCATCATCGTCTGGGCGAAGACAACTGAGTCAGCGCCGCCACCGGGCACCTTGTAGCGCTTTTCGTCCCAACGCTGGGTCGCATTGCCGTCCTCGTTGATCCACTTCTTCGCAGCCGCGATTAGATCCTGCGGTTCGACGAGCTCGTCGACGAGACCCTTTTCGAGCGCCTTGTCAGGAGTGAGCTGCTTTCCCTGCATGATCAGGCCCAGTGCGCTCTGAACGCCGACCAAGCGTGGCAAACGTTGCGTGCCACCAGCGCCCGGCATCAAACCAAGGCCAGCCTCCGGCAGCCCAACTTGCGCGTGCCGCTGATTGACGAGAATGCGCCGATGACAGGCGAGCGCGATTTCGTAACCGCCACCGAGCGCCACCCCATTGAGCGCGGCCACCACCGGCTTGCCGCAGGTCTCCATGCGCCGAAGTTGGTCCAGGACCGCGCTCGTGCGCTTCAAGAGGTCGGCAGCATCAATCGAGCCGGAGCCGAGCGACTCAATCTGCTGAAGGTCGCCGCCTGCGACGAACACACCCCGCTTCCCCGACGTTAAGATGATGCCCTTCACGGCATCGTCGGCGACGGCTTTTTCGACCCCAGCGCTGAGCTCGGCGAGCGCATCCCCGCTCAGCACGTTCATCGGACGGTCCTTGTCGTCCCAAGTGAGGATCGCAACGCCCTCTTCCACTCGATATTCGATGATCGCCATTGTCCTAAACCCGCTCGATGATGGTTGAAGTACCCATGCCTGCGCCGACGCACAGGGTGATCAGCGCAGTGTTGAGGTCCCGGCGCTCGAGCTCGTCGAGCATAGTGCCGAGGAGCATCGCTCCGGTTGCGCCAAGTGGATGACCGAACGCGATCGCACCGCCATTGACGTTTGTGACCGAGTGGTCGATGCCCATCTCCTCCATGAAGAGCAGGCAGACCGCCGAGAACGCCTCGTTGATCTCCCAAAGATCGATGTCCGACGCCTGCATCCCCGCCTTCGCAAGCGCTTTGCGCGAGGCGGGCATCGGACCGGTCAGCATGATGCAAGGTTCGCTGCCCACCGTCGCGGACCTCACGATTCGCGCCCGCGCCTCGAGACCGAGGCGCTCGCCAGCTTCCTTGTTGCCAACCAACACCGCGGCCGCGCCGTCGACGATGCCGGACGAATTGCCTGCATGGTGCACGTGCTTGATCTGCTCGACCTCGGGATGCTTCTCGATCGCCACGGCGTCGAAGCCGAAGTTGCGGCCCATCATCTCGAAGCTGGGCTTTAGCTGACCGAGGTCTTCGAGCGTCGTTCCCGGGCGCATGTGCTCGTCGCGGTCGAGCATCATCACGCCAATGCTGTCCTTGACGGCAACGATCGACTTGTCGAAGTAGCCGCCTTCCCACGCGGCCGCCGCCCTGCGCTGGCTCTCTACGGCGAAGGAATCCACGTCCTGTCGGCTGTACCCCTGCTTCGTCGCGATCAGGTCCGCGCTGATCCCTTGAGGTACGAACGAAGTGCCCCACGCGAGCTCCGGGTCCGTCGACCACGCGCCTCCTGCAGCGCCCATCGAGATACGGCTCATGCTCTCCATCCCGCCACCAACGATCAAGTCGACGTCGCCCGCCTTCACTTTCGCTGCGGCGATGTTCACCGCCTCGAGGCCCGACGAACAAAAACGATTGAGCTGAACTCCAGGAACGCTGTCGTCGTACCCCGATAGCATCGCCGCCATGCGACCGACGTTGGCGCCCTGCTCTGCGACGGGCTCGACGCAACCCAGAATCACATCTTCGATCTCTTTGGTGTCAAAGCCGCCTCGTTCAGGCAACGCCCGGAGTACGGTCTCGGCCATGCGCAGCGGTGGCGCATCGGCGAGGGCGCCGTCCTTCTTTCGTCCCTTGCCGCGCGGGGTCCGCACCGCATCGTAGATGAAGCAATCGGTCATCGAATTTCCTTTCGGGTGTTCCGAGCGCGAGGCCTCGAACGCGTCGGGCCCGCCGGGCAGGCCAAAACTGAAACATGTTCTAGTTTGGCCGGACCCCGAGCGCAAACAGGCAGGAATTCAACGGCCCAAAGCCCAGAAAAAGTCGGCGGAACGCTCGCCGGGGGGCCGCTTGAGCTCGGCCTTGAGCTCTTTGTCAGTAACCGGGAGCACGACGGCGTACGGGGTCGCGCCCCGCTTGGCCGCCCGGTCGGGAATCCCTAGTCCGCGCTTCACGTGCACTCGACCGGCGAACACGATCATCTTGGCGGGCCCATCGATCCGGCCGAGGGTCTCGGCGACTCGTGAGCCCATCGTCTCGTCCCATACGACCTGCGCCTCGTAGTACTGGTCCACGCCGTCTCCGGCGGCGTGCTCCCCCGCGTCGAACTCCGAATCGAAGAGCGCGCGGTGCTGCTCATTGGCGAGATCGAGCTCCGGCAGGGCCGAGGCTTGCTCCGCCGACAGCGAATCGAGCCCGTCCTTTGCCACGGCATAGGCCACCTCGTGCGGCGTGTTGAGGGCAACCACCTCAATACCGCGGTTGCGCGCGTACTCGAGGATCGGCCGGTACATGCTGAAATCGAAGCCCCAACGATCGTCGTACTCGGTTTCCCGGCGCAGGACGGTTTCGTCGATCAGCCCGGCACTCCATTGCGTGAGTGGTTCCTGGAACGGAGTTTGAAACATCTCCATTCCGATCGCGAGGGACCCCTCGTCACGATGGAGTTGGCGAAGGATCGCGTACTGCACCCCATGGTCGCCAGGATCGTCGTGACGCTCGCCGACGTATACGACGGTTTTCGTTCGCAGTATCGCGAAGAACGCCTCTGGCTCGATCGATCTCCCCGAGGCTGCGTCAACCAGGGAACGCGGCGCCGTTTGGCTACGAACGATCGACTCCGCGGTCCGTGTGTCGGGTCTGGTTGCGCCTGCGCAACCCACACACACGGCCAGCAGAAGTGCAGCGAGCTTCATGAATCGGCGGGAAGAAACAAAGCCTTCCGGTAGTACTTGAGCTCCTCGATCGACTCGAGCAGGTCGTCCATTGCGCGATGGCTTCCCTTCTTCGTCGGGCGGCCGGAGTACTGCGTCGGGTACCAACGCTGCGCGAGCTCCTTGATCGTCGAGACATCGACGTTGCGGTAGTGGAGCCAGTCTTCCACCTCGGGGAGGTACCGAGCGACGAAGCGCCGATCCTGATGAATCGAGTTGCCGGCGAGCGGCGCTTTCCTTTGCTTGGTGTGTTCTCCGAGAAAGGCGAGCAGCGCTGCCGACGCTTGGGCCTCATCGATGGTCGATTCACGGACGCGCTTGATGAGACCCGACTGTCCGTGATGGGTCGTATTCCACTCGTCCATCGCTTCGAGCACCGCGTCGGGCTGGTGCAGGACCAGGCTGGGCCCTTCCGCGACGACGTTGAGCTCGCCATCTGTGACCAAAACCGCGACCTCCAAGATGCGTTCGGTCTCGGGCTCGAGGCCCGACATCTCCATATCCATCCAAACGATCGCCGACATGAGCTGCCTCTCTTTCTTAGCACGAGGTCAGCCGCATCGCTTTTCTGAAAGCGCTGCGGCATTGAACTCGTCCGGAACTCGCGTATAGAGTGGCGTCCCAACGACGACTGCCCTAGGAACCGCCGGTGCAACCAACTGAGCGCAAGCTAAGCCAGCTCCGCCAACTCGAAGCGGAGAGTATCCAGATCATCCGCGAGGCTGCGGCCGAGTTCGACAATCCCGTCATGATGTACTCGGTCGGGAAGGACTCCACTGTCATGCTTCGCCTGGCCGAGAAGGCGTTCGCCCCGGGTCCTCTGCCCTTCCCGTTATTGCACGTCGACACGACCTGGAAGTTCCAGGATATGTATCGCTACCGCGATAAGGTCGAGGCGAACCTCAAGGGCGAGCTGATCAAGCACATCAACCAAGAAGGCGTCGCCATGGGGATGAACCCCTTCGACTTCGGCAGCAAGAAGTACACCGACGTCATGAAGACGGACGGCCTGAAGCAGGCGCTCAGCAAGCACGAGTTCGACTGCGCGTTCGGTGGCGCGCGCCGCGATGAAGAGAAGTCGCGCGCCAAGGAGCGAATCTTTTCGTTCCGCGACCGTCACCACCAGTGGGACCCGAAGAATCAGCGCCCCGAGCTCTGGAACATCTACAACGCGAAGATCAAGAAGGGCGAAAACGTCCGTGTGTTCCCGTTGAGCAACTGGACGGAGCTCGATGTCTGGCTCTACGTCTGGCTCGAGGACATCCCTGTGGTGCCGCTCTACTTTGCGAAGGAGCGGCCGGTGGTCGAACGCTCCGGCACGTGGATCCTCGTCGATGACGACCGCATGCGGCTCGAGCCGGGCGAGGAGCCCCAAATGAGAAGGTGCGCTTCCGGACGCTCGGCTGCTACCCATTGAGCGGCGCCGTCGAGTCCGAGGCGGACACCGTCCCCAAAGTCATCCAGGAAATGCTCCTGAACCGCTTCTCCGAAAGGCAGGGGCGCCTCATCGACTTCGATGAAGAAGGGTCGATGGAAGTCAAAAAGCGCGAGGGCTACTTCTAGGCCCACTGCGGGACTCTTCTAGGGAACGTCATGACAGACGATAAAGATCTCATTCGCGAGGACATCGAGGGTTACCTCGCGAAGTACCAAAAGAAAGAGCTGCTCCGATTCGTGTCGGTGGGCTCAGTCGACGACGGCAAATCCACGCTTATCGGGCGCATCCTCTACGACACCGGCATGGTGTTCGAGGACCAGATGGCCGCCGTTCGGGCAGCTTCGCAGAGCGAAGAGCCGGACCTGGCCCTTCTGACAGACGGCCTCAAGGCCGAGCGCGAGCAAGGGATTACCATCGACGTCGCCTACCGCTACTTCGCAACCGACAAGCGGAAGTTCATCATTGCGGACACCCCGGGTCACATCCAGTACACCCGCAACATGGTCACGGGTGCGTCGACTGCCGACGTGGCGTTGATTTTGATCGATGCGCGACACGGGGTCCTCGAGCAGTCGAGGCGTCACGCATACATCGCCTCGTTGCTCGGCATTCCGCATCTCGCAGTGTGTGTGAACAAGATGGACCTCAAGGACTATTCGCAAGATGTCTTCGAGGAGATCAGCGCCAACTTTAGGGAGTTCGGGAGGACACTGCGTTTCAAGGATATTCAGTTCTTCCCGATTAGCGCCCTCATCGGTGACAACGTCGTGACCGACAGCGACAAGACGCCTTGGTACGACGGGCCCAACGTCCTTGGGTATCTCGAGACGGTTCCCGTGTTCGCGGATCGCAACTTCGACGACTTCCGTTACCCGGTGCAGTACGTCATCCGGCCTGACCTCGACTACCGCGGGTTTGCGGCCGAGGTTTCCTCGGGCGTGATCGCCAAGGGCGACGAGATCGTAGCCCTACCCTCGGGCAAGGCGTCCAAGGTCGCAGCGATCGACACCAACGATGGCGAGATCGAAGAAGCTTGGGCGGGCCAGTCGGTGACGATTCGACTCGAAGACGAGATCGACATCAGCCGCGGCGACATGATCGTCAAGACCGGTAACCTTCCGCGGGTCACGCGGCGCTTCGATGCCCACATCGTGTGGATGCACGAAAGACCGCTCGACACCGAGAAGGCGTACCTGATCAAGCACACCACCCAAACGGTGCGCGCTCAGATCGACAAGATCTACTTCGAGGTCGACATGAAAACCCTCGAGGAGAAGCCGTCCGAGGGGATTGAGCTCAACGCCATCGCCAAGGTGCGCCTCAGCTGCCACCGCGCCCTCTACGTCGACGATTACCAAAAGAATCGCGCGACGGGCGCCTTCATCGTCATCGACACACTGACTAACAACACGGTCGCCGCGGGCATGATCGCGCTCGAGGGTAGCGATCAGAACCTCGACGAGGTCATGAAGGAGCTGCACGCCGAGTCGGCGATGGAGCCCAAAACCTTCGTCAGTCCGAACGAGCGCATTGAGCGCTTCGGCCAGCGCGGCGCGACCATTTGGCTCACCGGCCTCCCGGGATCCGGCCGCTGGACCCTCGCATACGCGCTCGAACGGAAGCTGTTCGACGAGGGCCGCACCGCCACCGTGGTGAACCCCGTCGGTGAGGACCTCCGTTCGATGATCTCCGCCGCCAAGGCAGTCACCGACGCGGGCCTGATCAACATCTGCGCCTTCCCGAGCCCTACGCGAAAAGACCGGGACGAGCTCACCGCGCGAATCGGCGAGGACCGGGTCATCCAAGTCTACGTCAACACCGACGAGGCGCTGTGCAAGGAACGCCGCCCCGACGTCGACACATCGAACTTCGAGCCGCCGGAGAAGCCGGACCTCACGGTCGCGCTGGACCAAATGCGCATCGACAAAGCCGTCGAGATCATCCTCGACGCGTTGGAAAAGCGCGAGCAATTCGAGGCCCACTAGCCGCGCGGGCCAGTGTCAGTGTCAGTGCCGGTGAGCTCGTGATCGGATTATCTGCGACGGTGCCGACGTGATTCTCGAGCTCCTCGGTGTCGTAGCGCCCGTCTTCATCGTCGCGCTCATTGGGCTCGCGTGGGCGCGCTCGGGCACGCACTTCGATGAAGTTTCAATCTCGCGGCTCGTTTTGAACGTCGGTATCCCGTGCCTCGTCTTCCGAAGCCTGACGCGCCTCGATGTGCCGCCGGCGGAGCTCGCGCGAATGGCAGGGCTTGCAGCGAGCGTGATGAGTATGTTCGCGGTCGCCGGACTGCTCGTGCTCAAGGCGATGAAGCTGCCCGCGCATACGTACCTTGGCCCTCTGGTTTTCGCGAACTCGGGCAACATCGGGCTGCCGATCTGCCTTTTCGCTTTTGGCGACGCGGGCCTCGCCCTAGGGATGGCGTACTTTGCCGTGTCGTCGACGTGTCATGTCGTCCTGGGCGGCCCGCTCTTTGCTGGGAGCTTCTCTCTCCGCCCGTTCTTCCGATCGCCGTTGACTTGGGCCGTCATCATTACCGTTGCCGTGGTCGCATCGGGCGTCACCGTCCCGACGTGGATCACGCGCACCACCACCCTCCTCGGCGACATCGCCATCCCCCTCATGCTCCTGACGCTCGGCGTATCGCTCTCCAAGATGCACCCCGAATCCCTGGGCCGCTCGGTCACCCTCTCTCTCGTTCGCCTTGGCCTGGGTGTGTCGGCCGGCTTGCTCCTCACTACGCTGCTCGGAGTCGAGGGTCTCCCGCGCAAAGTCCTCGTCCTGCAAGCATCGATGCCGGTAGGCGTATTGAACTACCTATTCGCCCAACGATACGCGAGAAGCCCGGAACAGGTCGCAAGCCTGGTGCTGGTGAGCACGCTGCTCTCAGTGGTGTCGATCCCGGTGCTACTGGCGTGGCTGTGACTGTAATCGCGACTGCACCCCCGGAGAACAGCGCACGACGGTCGTGCGTGTGGACGTCGATGTTGACGTACGGAGGGGCGCGGCCTAGGTCCCCAGTCCACCCAGCCACCTTTGCAAGCCGCCCCGTCCGGCGGAACCGCGTGTCGTGTTCCGCCGCGCCCCGATCTATCCCGCTAGAGTTGCTCTAGCGGCATTTCGCATTCGTTTCTTAGGCGGCAGTTGGCGCATTCGGCGCCTCGCCAGATTTGGTCGTAGCGTTCCTGCACCTGGTCGATGGTTTGTTCGTCGGAGGTGACGATGCCCATCTCGAAGTTGCGGCGACCGTCGCCTTTCGCACCGAGCCCTGCACCCGTCCAGTTTGCGCTTCCCAAATAGACCAGGCCCGCGTCGACTATGACCGTCTTCAGGTGCACGCGCGGGCACATGCGCATTTCGATCCCGCCAGCAACGAGCTCGGGCTGCGCGTCAAAGCTTCGACGGAATGCCCGCGACGGAGCGGACGCGTGGAGAATTCGCAGCTCGACGCCACGTTGTGCAAGCTCCGCGAACATCTCGAGCACAGACCGGTAGTTGGATCGACGCCCTCGCCGCCGGCCCGGAACCACCCGAGGATCCTCGACCATCAAGTCCTTGAGGTTCGCGGTTGCCACCCACACGCTCTGCTCCGCAGCAAGCACCGCCTGCATGACGTCCTCGTAGTGCTCCCGGTCGGAGAGGATACGGAGAGGAACGGAGCGGGTCACTCGGGGAACAATACGTCCAACCAGCCCCCCACCAGAGAAAACCGCAAAACCGCTGACCGCTGACCGCTGACCGCTGACCGCTGACACTGACACTGGCACTGACACTGGCACTGGCACTGACACTGACACTGACACTGGCACTGACACCGACACTGACACGGACACTGACACGGACACTGGCACTGACACTGACACTGGCACTGG
>PVMK01188775.1_pt1 | contig 16028 bp, 11 predicted proteins | sample 1853481 | NCBI WGS metagenome assembly PVMK01 (sample SAMN08533507, study PRJNA380276) | Marine sediment metagenome, whole genome shotgun sequencing project.
GAGCAGGTGCTGGGCCATGGGCTCCTTCAGGTCCTGAGGGCTGACCTCCGAATGGAGGGTTGGACTCCGTCACCTTGAATCGACTGCGTTGTGACCAGAGAGGGAACTCACAAGGTCTGGGTAGAGAGTGGATGGGGAGGTCGAGAGGAGGGTAATGGCGAATTTGTCTTTACCCTCAATGCTGAAACCTTCCCCCTCCCACTGGAAGGATCCTGAATGACCCGAAAGGGTGAGTGGACTGGGTAAGGAAAATGCTCGCTCCTGGCGAAAGCGAGCCTCCAGCAGGACCACGCTGTTTCTGAGATGGGGAAAAAAGAAGTCTTGTACCAGGGTAGGAACAATGCCCAGGCTTCTGACCAAGATGATGTGGTCTTCGTCGTGTTCCGGGCTTTCCTCAGGGTTATTGGAGAATTTCAAGAAAAAGTAGCCCTCTCTTGCCCCCTGATGTCCCCCGGGGAGCAAAGGTTGACCGTCGTAAAAGGGCAAACCATCATCATGGGGAGGCTTCCAGGTGGATGGATCCACACGCAGGGCCTCAGCGAAGGACATGGGGTTGCGCCAGCCAGAAGAGTGAATCCCGGAGAAGGTCCCGTCCAGCCCTGCCAGGAGGAGATTGAGCTCCATGTGGGGGAGTAAGGTCCGAGCGTATTCGATGCCATTCTCGGCCAGCACCAGACTGTAGAGTTGGGACTCCACATCTGCAGCCATTTGCCATTGGGTTCTGATCCTCAAGTGCAGAAACAGTGAAATGGAGATCATGAACAGAATCAGCATCATGGCGGTCAGAAGAGAAAAGCCTGCAGCCCTTGGGCTAGCCCGCACTTCTCACACCTCCTCTACTGCATCGGCACAATGATCCGGCCTGACTGTGCGACCCGCAAAGCGGGTGCCCCCTCCGTCGGCCTCCTCAACGTACCCTACAGTACGTTTGCGGGGGCCTCGGTCGTGCGCCTTGCCAGGCCGGCCCTTCCGCCGCTTCGTGACGAGCAGGTGTGAGAAATGCGGGCTAGATCTCATCAGGGATTTTCCGGGAAGAGATTGGAGCGGTAGTTACGCAGGAAAAACAGCAGCTCAGTGGATTCCGGAAGATCCTCCTGGGTCATCGAGAGGGGACGATCGGTGACCGTCTTGAGGCGGATGGAAAGCAGTCCGTTCTCTTTGGATTCAACCTTGAATTCAACTATATTTTGGAGCAACGGTTGGAAGGAACCTCTGTTGCTTCGCACTCGCAAATTGAAGTTTGACGATCGAATCGCCAGTGCTTCAAAACTGCTGGAGAGATCCGAATCGGGGAACCCCCCAGGGCCATCGATATCACTCTTGAGTTCGAGGCGATCGGTGTCTATCGTGACCCCCGACCAGGTTTGATCCCAGCGGTTATTTCCCGCGGGTATGATCCAACGGGAGAGGAGCAGGGGAGCCAGCCAAAGGTTGGCATCGCGCTCCAATAGGAGGGTGAGATTGGAGGACCCGGTTTGAAACACTCCGATTGTGGAAAAGAAGCCCGCCAGGACGATGATCGAGATCGATGAGGCAATCATCGTCTCAACGAGAGTATGCCCCTTGCTAGAGCCCCCAGCTTGCACACCTTTATTTCTCACTATTCAGGACCTCCCAACCGGAGTGCTCTCCCAGCCTCGGATCCGTGAGTAATGTTCGATAGAGAGGACGAGAGTCAGGAATGATTTGAAGAGGTTCTCCCCGTGGGGATTGAGTGGCTCGAAGCTTTTCAATCTGATTCCAGAGTTCAACGGTGGCCTTCCAATGGTTTTGAGCCAGCGAATAGTGACGAAAGGCCAGTTCAAGGCCTTGCAGTAGTACCATCGATGCCACCAGGAGGAAGACCAAGGAAATCATGACTTCGATCAGCGTAAAGCCTCTGATGGAGCTTGCGGACGATCTCTGTGTCTCTCGTCGTCGCCGATGTCCCTGCATCGCCTTCTCCTCGCTCCTTGACCTCGCCTCGCAAGCCCCATCAGTAAACGTCATTGTATGCTATCGAGACACTAACGGATCCTTTCCCATCGCACCCTCCCGCTTAGGGAAACCACCACGCGAATCTGACCGAGGCTGTTTTCCAGTATGAATGTTCCTGCCGGAGACGCGTACCCTCGAGAGTAGAAGCGGGGTGGCTTTCGGGGCGTTTTGGAAAACTCAACTCCGGCAGGAAGATCTTGCCAGAATTGCGGTTCCGAGTCCTTCAGCGCCACCCCGAACTTTTTGCCGCTCGCGTGCACCCGTACCTGGATAGCCAGGTTCTTGGAAACTGCCTGAAATCGAGCGGCCATCACTGTGGACAGGAAGGATTCCCCAGCCAGATGAAGCCTGTGTTGCTCGGCTATTCCGTTCAATATTGAAAGTCCCAGAGTGGAGCCGGAGCCGATTAACGCACACACCAACATCACCTCCAGGAGGCTATACCCTCGGGCCGTGTCCATACTCATCACCTCCTGTTTGCTATAACGCTCCAGCGGGAAAATCTACGAAACCAACAGACAACAACCAACAGACAACAGACGAGGATGCATAGGTTCTCGTTACGAAGCGGGGTGAGGAAGTTCGGTGCCAGCCCCAAATAATCTCCTTTGAATACAGGTATTTACGCCAGAATTCTGGGCCTGTCCCCAAACTTCGTCCAACTTCCCAGTCTGTTGTTTGTTTTTCTTCTAAGAAACACCGAGCCCGAACGTTATCTATTATGGTAAGAGCAGTAAAAACGACGTCGAGGTTTTATGAGCTCATCAAGTCAAAGCGAATGGATTCGATCAGCACTGGCTCGATACGAAGGCCCTCTTACCCGCTATGCTGCCCATCTTACGGGCGACATTGAGCGAGCCCGCGATGTGGTTCAAGACACCTTTCTACGGCTCTGCTCGCAAAAGCGCTCCTGGGTGGATGATCATCTGGCCCAGTGGCTTTTTACCGTATGTCGCAATCGGGCCCTGGATGTGCGGAGAAAGGAAAACCGTATGAGTGACGCAAACGAAATCCAGCTGGAGGCTCAGGCCACTCAAGAGCCCGAGCCCTCGACAGTTTTGGAGAAAAAGGAAGAGCTGAGCCGGGTCCTTCATATCCTGGAAACCCTCCCTCCCAATCAGCAGGAGGTGATCCGTCTGAAATTTCAAAACGGTTTGAGTTATCGGGAAATTGGTGAAGTGACCAGCCTTTCGGTCAGCAATGTGGGCTTTCTGCTCCACACTGGACTCAAGACGGTCCGACAGAAACTTGACGCCTGGTCGCGTTCGAGTTCCACAGCCATGAGGAGGATCAAATGAATATCGATCCTAAAGATCCGAGATTGACAGCCTATGCCTTAGGTGAGCTGGAGAGCGAAGATGAGCGTATTGAAATCGAAAAGGCCTTGGATGGTTCTGAAGAGCTGACCCAAATAGTGACTCAGATTCGCCAAACGGCTGAACTGATGACCGAAGAGCTGCAAAAAGAGCCCTCCCCCGGTCTGGCGCCAAAGCATCAGCAGAGGATTGAGAGCGAACTCGAAGGGCCTGGGGGCTTCTTCTCCTTACATGTGGGCAAATGGGCTTTCGGTGGAGCGCTGGCTGCGGCTGCCTGTCTGATTTTTGCCGCGGTTCTGACTCCGAATCTCCTGCAATCCAGATCAGATCGGAACACTGTGACTCAGGTTTACCGCCAAGAAATCAATGCCCTCTCCTCGCTCTCGAGCCCCTCGGATGAGCGATTGGCTGAAGAAGCCGATCCCAACACGGATTTTGGGAATCGCCGATACCAGGCCGAGCAAACCGGTGCCCTGGTGAGAAACGAAGACTCAGAAGTGGTTGCCCAAATGGAGGAGCCTGCGGTAGCCAGCAAGCTGAGAAAGACCGAGCCCGAATCCCAGCCTGCGGCCAGTGCACCTGCTGCGGGGATGGTGGGAGGAGAGCTCAGAGAGTTTGCCCAGGTGGGGCGGAGTCGAGGCGACACACCGGCTCCTTCCGAGCGCGGTGCCGGCTCCGTACAGGTTCTTTCGTTGCGGCCGAACAGAGAGGCGGAAGCTCCGGCGGTTGTGGCAGACGCCAGGCCGCTCGATATTCCTGCGCCCGAATTCAACACCGAGGCCTACGACCGAATTGAGGACAATCAATTTCTGCAAGCCACCCAGAATCCCCTTTCCACCTTCTCCATCGATGTGGATACGGCTTCCTATGCCGTTGTTCGTCGCTTTCTGCAAGGGGGTACGCTTCCGCCAAAGGATGCGGTTCGCATTGAAGAGATGTTGAACTACTTCTCCTACGACTACCCTGTTCCCTCGCAAGAAGGCCCCTTTTCGGCCAGTGTGGAAGTGGCCCAGGCGCCCTGGGCATTGGAGCACCGATTGGTTCGCATCGGGCTCAAGGGCCAGGAGCTGGGAATGGAGCAGCGGCCCTCCAGTAACCTGGTTTTTCTGCTGGACGTCTCCGGATCGATGCAGCCTGCTAACAAGCTTCCCTTGCTCAAGAATGCGATGCGCCTGCTGGTGGATCGGTTGGGCGAAAAGGATCGAGTGGCCATTGTGGTCTATGCGGGTGCCTCGGGTCTGGTTTTGCCCTCCACTTCCTCCGATAAAAAAGGGGAAATCCTGGCAGCTCTGGAAAATTTGCGAGCGGGAGGATCCACCAACGGAGGATCCGGGATCCGGCTTGCCTACCAGACCGCCGTCTCGAACTTCATCACAGGGGGAGTCAACAGAGTGATTCTGGCCACCGATGGCGACTTTAATGTGGGCACCACCAATCAGGGAGACCTGACCCGGCTGATCGAAGACAACGCCAGGAGTGGGGTTTTTCTGACCGTACTCGGTTTCGGAATGGGCAATTACAAGGACTCGACCCTTGAAAAGCTGGCCGATATGGGCAACGGCAACTACGCCTACATCGATACCATTAATGAGGCCCGCAAGGTCCTGGTCGACGAGATCAACTCGACTTTGGTCACCATTGCCAAGGACGTCAAGATCCAGGTCGAGTTCAATCCGATTCAGGTCAGCGCTTACCGGCTGATCGGATATGAGAATCGGCTTCTACGCCAGGAAGATTTTAATGACGATACCAAGGACGCCGGTGAGATTGGGGCCGGCCATACCGTCACCGCACTCTATGAAATCGTACCCGCAGGAAAGGGACTGCAAATTCCGGGCGTCGATCCCCTCAAGTATCAAACGCCGATGGGTGCGACCGATGTGGCCCAAAGCGGCGAGCTGTTGACGCTTAAGCTCCGCTACAAACAACCCGATGGGGAAACCAGTCGACTCCTGGAGTTTCCCGTTCGAGACGGTGACAAGGCCTACAGCCAGGCTTCGCAGGACTTCAAATTTGCGGCTGCAGTGGCTTCTTTTGGCATGATCCTTCGCCAATCTCCCTACCAAGGGAATGGAACCCTGGCTGCGGTCCTGGAATTGGCCCAAGAGGGTAAGGGGAGCGACCCCCATGGTTATCGTGAAGAGTTTCTGGAGTTGGTGAAACAGGCCATAGAATTAAGGAACTCGGACTCCAGGCCCAACCGGTAACCTGTCCCTTTCCAACAGAACAGGGTACTAGCGGTTATATTAAGGGAGAAGGAAATCAGGAAGATGGATAGGATGAAAAAACGAGCCCCGGCCTTATTCTTGCTCACCCTTTTTGGTCTAGGTCTGGCCCAGTCGCCGGCGATCGAATACGAAGAGCTCAAGCAGCAGGCCGAGAGCTTTTACGCCGAAGGATCCTACCAGCGAGCTCATGAACTCTATGAACAGGCCGAGAGGCTGACTTTGCCCTCCGGGGAAACTCGCTGGGTGACTCTTCGATTGGCGGATACCCGATGGCGAGCTCAGGCAGCCACCCGGACTTCCGATAGCACCGAATTTGAAAAAGCCCGTGAAGCGTTGCTGGTGCTGATCAACCAGGCCCAGCAGCCGGAGGATCAGGACCTGATCTGGGCCCAGGCGCAGAAATCCCTGGGAGATTTCTGGTGGCTCCGCAACGACTCCCGAAACTGGGGCTCGGCCTGGACTCATTACCAGCAAGCCCTGGCCTGGTGGGCCAGGTCCAGGGACATCGAGACCGCTCGGCGGAACTATTTGGAAATCGTTTGGAATATCAGCGAACCCACCTGGCAGGATCAATATTACTACTACGGTTCCTTCGGCAACGTTCTTCCTCTCGAGATCCTGGAGAACGCCCTGAAAATTACCCAGGACGAGAATGATCAGGCTCATGCCCACTACCTGATCGCCATGACCCTGCGAAACCAGGGCGACTGGGCACAGAGGCAGCGGGTCAGCGATGAATTCGAGGCCGTTCTAGAAGGCGGCGCCGACAGGCCGGCCCGCGACGGCCTTGGCCGGGACTGGTACGATGATGCGCTCTTTCACTATGCCCAGTGGATGGCCAACTTTGGGCAGGTTCGCGTCAACGAGAATGGCCAGTGGGTCAACGAACCGGACTACGTCAAAGCCCTGGAGCTGTATCGCAGGCTGGTCCGGCAGTATTCCCGGGGAGAGACCCGCTACTGGGACCAGGCCAATCAGCAGATTCGGGAAATCACCTCTCCCCGCATCGGTTTGACCGTCTCCAACGTCTTTCTCCCCGACTCGGAGATCCAGTTTCACCTGAACTGGCGTAACGTACGACAGATCGATTTCACCCTTTATCGGGTGAACCTCACCCGCCATCTTCGTTTCCGAGGCGAGAGCGATGGGTGGCTGGATGCCATCACTTCACCTCGACAGACGATGATCAAGTCTTGGTCCGAAGACACTGAAGATCGCGGTGACCACAAACCGGGTGCCCATCCCGTCAGGGTGGAAGATAAACTGCCGGTGGGTGCCTATCTCCTGGTGGGCTCCGGAAATGGGCAGACCGCCAGAGACCTGATTCTGGTCACCGATACTTCGCTGGTCCTGAAGACCCAGGGCACACAAGCCCTGGTTTATTTTTGCAATGCCCTGGACGGATCGCCCCTGGCCAATGCCCAGGTTCATCTCTGGCAGTATTCTCGTCAGGGAAAGGTCTGGCAGAAGTGGGAGATGAGGACTGATTCGGACGGTATCGCCGTTTTCGATCTGGACGTGTCTTCAGCCGGATGGCAAGCCTTCGCCTTCGCTTCCCTGGATGAGCGTCAGGCCTTCAGCGTCGGGCACACCCGTTACTTGTCCTCGGATCAACAATGGCGCATCTATGCCTTTACCGACCGGCCCGCCTACCGGCCCGGAGAGGAGATGAATTGGAAGATTGTGGCACGCAGGGAGCAGGACTTTCGCCTCTTTACCCCTTCTCAGGAAGTGATTGAATTTCAGATCAACGATCCCCAGGGAGCCGTTGTGAAAAAAGAGAGGATCACTCTGAACGATTTTGGCAGTGCCTGGGGCTCTCTCGAATTGACCGAAGCGATGCCTCTGGGGGAATACAACATTCAGTTTTGGGATGAGAACAGGGGAAACTGGATTGGCAGCTCCCAGATGTTTCGTCTCGAGGAATACAAACTGCCCGAGTTCAAAGTCGGAATTCAAACACCGGAAGAAAACGGCAAGAAAAAGGTCTTTCGATTGGGAGAAGCTGTCGATGTCACTCTTCAGGTGGACTACTACTTCGGAGCCCCTGTGGCGGACGCTGAGGTGGAAGTGCTGATTTACCAACGACCCTTTTACCAGTACTGGCGCCCGCAGCGTGATTTCCCCTGGCTTTATAGCGATTCCTCATCAACTCGCGGAATCTATGGCGGTTGGAGAGGGCAGGTCATCCACCGGGAAAAGATCAAAACAGACGCCTACGGGAAGGCATTGCTCTCCTTTCAGACTCCCGCCAACAGCAACCAGGATCAGGAGTATGAGATCGAGGCGCGGGTGAGAGATTCTTCCCGGCGTGAGGTTATCGGAGGCGGCATCGTTCGGGTGACCCGCCAGCCCTACTTTGCCTATTTGCGCCCTCTCCACAACCTTTACCGCCCGCAGGATACCGTTGAAATCAACATCAAGGCCCTCGATGCCAACCATCAGCCCGTCGAGGCTCTGGGTACCCTCAAAGTGCTGCGAAGCTTCTGGGAGGAGATCTGGATCGACCCCAGGGGTCGCCAGGTCAGAGGGGAGAGACTCAGGACTCTTCAGGGGGAGCTCGCTGTCTTTCCACCCTCCGTTTCCTCAGGCCCAGGCTGGCAGCTCCAGCATCGGGGCTACCAGGACGAGGAAGTTCTCACACGCACGGTCACCACCAACGATCAGGGAGAGGCCCAACTTCGTTTCTCCGCCGATCGAGAGGGATATTACCGGATCTCGTGGACGGGTCGCGAAGAACGAACCGCCCCCATTCGTGCTGAAACCAGTGTATGGGTGGCCACCGGAAGGACCACAGAACTCGGATACCGTCACGGGGGGCTTGAAATCATTCTGGATAAGGACACTTTCCGGGTTGGCCAGGTGGCTCCTGTGATGCTGAGCATCCCCACCAGCAACCGATACATCCTCTTTAGTCTGGAGGGGGAAGACCTTTACAGCTATCAACTGGTTCATGTGACGGGAACGGCCAAGCTCATCCAGGTGCCGATCGAGGCACAACATGTGCCCAACCTTTTTTTGAGTGCTGCCATGGTCAGCGATCGCCAGATTTTTGTGGATACCAAGGAGGTGATCGTTCCTCCTGTGGAACAGTTTCTCAATATCGCAGTCGAGACCGACCGGGAAGAGTATGAGCCGCGCCAGGAGGGAAGGATCACCATCACTACCACCGATAGCCAGGGTCATCCCGTATCGGCGGAAATTGCCGTGGGAACGGTAGATGAGTCCGTTTATGCGATCCAGGGCGAGTATGCTTCCGATCCCCGTCAGTTCTTTTACGGAAGAAAACGACAGCGCCTGGTTCAAACCACCAGCTCCTTTCAACTCAAGAGCTACGCGCGACTGGTGGAGGACGAGGATCGCCTCATCGACGAGCGAAGGCGGGGTGAGGCTTCAGCAGACGGAGCCGGGAGAGAGTATTACCAGGACTCTGTGGGTGGGGTCCGTATGGAAGCCGCAAAATCTCGGAGTGCGGGTTTACTTTCTGCTAACGCGCCCTCACCTATGAGCGAGGCTGAGGGCCTTCCGGCAGAGACCTTGTCCCAAGGGCAGGCGGGAGAGAACCTGAATGTCCAGGTTCGAAGCGACTTTCGGGCCACCGCTTTCTGGCGATCCCATCTCCTCACGGATGGCAACGGTAAAGCCTTTCTGACCATGAAGTTCCCCGACTCTCTGACCAGCTGGCGCACCACGGTACGGGCGGTGGGGAAGGACAGCACTTTTGGGCAGACCACCACCCAGGTTCGGACCAGCCAACCCTTGATTGTGCGTTTACAGGCCCCTCGGTTTTTTGTGGTGGGGGATCAGGTCACCATTTCCGCCCTGATCAACAACAACACCGAAGAGCCATTGGAGACCCAGGCCCGCCTGGAGGCTGATGGACTTCAGATTCTGGGCTTGCTCCGAGATGGGCGGATCATCCAGGACCAGATCGGCTCTGTTCGAGTCGCAGCGGGAGGCCAGGAGAGACTCAACTGGATCGTCTCGGTACAGGAAGCGGGCCAGGCCCGGCTCAACGTTCTGGCCCACGCCGATTCCTATGCCGATGCCATGGAGAAGACCTACCGGGTTCACGAACATGGGATTGAGAAGTTCATCTCCCAAGCAGGCAAGATGCGCTCCCAGGACCTGACCGTCCATCTCGATCTTCCCCCTCGCAGGGTAGGGAGTACCTCGCTGAGCGTTCAGTTGACGCCCAGCCTGGCCGTGACCATGCTCGATGCTCTCCCCTATCTGATCGACTATCCATACGGGTGCACGGAGCAGACCATGAGCCGTTTTCTGCCCGCCGCCATCACCGCTCGGACTTTACAGGATCTGGGATTGAGTCGAGACATGATTCTCAACAGAAGGTTCGGCGGAATCGTCCAGGAGTACGCCTCCAAGACCCACCCTCAGGGGGCACAGGACCTCTCGAATCTGGACGAGATGATTCAACAGGGACTCACACGACTCTACGACTTCCAGCACTCGGATGGGGGCTGGGGTTGGTGGAAAGAGGGAGAAAGCGATCACTTCATGACCGCCTATGTGGTCTGGGGATTGTCCCTGGCTCAGGAGGCTGGAATCGAAGTGCAGCCTGTGGCGATCACACGGGCCGTCCAGTACCTGGACCAGCAGATTGTGGAGGCCGAAAACCGCTACGATCTACAGGCCTGGATGCTGTATGCCCTGTCCACCTCTCGACAATGGAGCCCGACAACCGGACCCAGCCGTTTCCAGGTTCGAGCTTTCGACAATCTGTGGGATCGGCGTGATCGTCTCAACGCCTATACGCGCTCGTTGCTGGCGCTGAGTGCTTATCACTACGGAGATCTGGAACGGGCCAGAATATTGGTTCGAAATCTCGAAAATGGGGTGAAGATCGACCGTTCTCCTGAAAACTCGGCGCTGATACCCGGGCAAGTGCAGCCAAAGGAAGAAAGCCTGGCCACTGCTCACTGGGGAGAAGACGGGGTCTTCTATCGCTGGTCCGATGGGGGAGTGGAAGCGACGGCTTTTGCCCTGAAGGCCATATTGAAAATTGATCCGGGTAACCGGCTGATCGAGCCGGTGACCAACTGGCTCATTAAGAACCGCCGGGGAGCCCAGTGGTCGAACACCCGCGATACCGCCATCGTGATTCTGGCCATGAATGACTACCTGGGCCAGAGCGGAGAGCTGGAGGCCGAAGTGGAGTACCAGTTGAGCGTCAATGGCACCCTGGTGGCCAGCAGAAGAATAACACCGGAGGACACTCTCAGTGCCCCCAGCCGATTCACGATTGATCCGGCCTTGATCCGAAATGGCGCCAACCAGATTCGAATCTTGAAAACCTCTGGGCAAGCTCCTCTTTACTTTGCTGTGCAGGCCCAATTTTTCAGTCTCGAGGAACCGGTTACCGCCTCGGGCAACGAAATATTTGTCGATCGGCGGTACTATAAGCTGGTTCCCCAGCAAACCCTGCTCAACGGGTACCTTGACGAAAAGCAGCTTCTGGAAGATGGTCAGAAGGTCCTCAGTGGGGGGCGCGTAGAGGTGGTCATGACCATTGAGGCGAAAAACAACTACGAGTATCTGGTGTTCGAAGATCTGAAGCCGGCCGGCCTGGAAGCCGTAGCCGTCCAGAGTGGTGGACCCCTTTATGTGAAAGAGCTTAAATCGGGTGCGGTGAAAACTCTCTCCGACAACGGGGAGAGGAATCACGCGGATTACACGGGTCGCAGCCGCTGGGTTTATCGGGAGCTGCGTGACCGGAAGGTGGCTCTCTTTATCGATAAGCTTCCCCAGGGGGTGTGGGAAATCCGCTACCAGCTAAGAGCTGAAGTCCCCGGGCAATTTCACGCGCTACCCGTGCTGGGACATGCCATGTACGTGCCTGAGATTCGCTGCAGCGGCCAGGAAATCAGGATCGAAGTGCTGGACATTCCGTAAGGACTTGCCCCTGTTCTTGTGCGGGTTTAAGATCGAGCGGAACATGCAGATTTCCAGACAACACCTTGACGACCTCCGCTTCGCCAAGCAGTTGCTTGAGAGGCCCAGCCTGGCCGCCGATTGACGGATAAGGTGGGAGTGCCGATTGAAAAGGGCTTTGGTCTGTTGCCGGAGAAGTGGTCGGATACGATCCACGAGGTGGTCAACAGCTCTTTGCACAAGTCCCTTGAAGTGGCGGTGAAATCACTGGGGACGGCCAGCGGTCCCCCTCAGGACCGCTTCCACGCGCTGGCTGCTATCACGGCAGGGGCCACGGGAGGGGCTTTTGGTTTGCCCGGGTTGCTGGTCGAACTGCCCATATCCACCACCATCATTTTCCGCTCGATTGCCGACATCGCTCGCAGTGAAGGCGAGGACATCGACTCCATCGAAACAAGATTGGCTTGCTTGGAGGTTTTCGCACTGGGAGGGAAATCAAGCGCCGATGATGCTGTTGAAACCGGTTATTTCGCTGTCCGGTCTGCTTTGGCAAAAGCTGTGACTGATGCCGCTCAGCATATCGCCGAAAAGGGCCTGATTGAAAAAGGCGCACCCGCTCTGGTTCGACTCCTCTCAGCAGTTTCTGCGCGTTTCGGCATCGCCGTCTCCGAAAAAGTGGCTGCCATGTCTGTCCCTGCTATTGGCGCTGTCGGTGGAGCCTTGATCAATTCCATTTTCATCAATCATTTTCAGGACATGGCTCAAGGACACTTCGTGGTGCGACGGCTGGAGAGGCTATACGACAAAGAACTGGTGCAAGAAGAGTATGAAGGTCTGAACCTCTAGCGCACTTTGCGCTCATTCCAGGTTCCAAGTTCCAGCTGTCTTTTCAGCTGTTTGCCATTGCAGTGATACCCGTCACTGCAACAATTTTGGATACAGCGTAAGATATCCCTCAAGTTCTCATTTTTAGGATACAGCCCAACATTATTGAATCGAGGGGATTGTTATGAATAAATTTGTCGTACGTTATATAAAAGAAAACAAAGGGTTTTCGTTGATCGAATTGATGATCGTTGTTCTGGTTATCGGGATCATTGCCGCCCTGTCGATGCCGAATCTTTCCAAATCGAAAATGGCAGCCCATGAAAGTTCCGCCATCAGTGGGTTGCGTACTCTGGTGACCGCTCAGATCACCTATGCAACAAGATCCGGTCCCGGGGACTTTGCACCGGACCTGGCCACGCTGGAGAGCGCTAATTTAATCGACAGCGTCATGGGGTCAGGAACCGCGGAAGCCTACTCGTACTCCATTTCCGGGAGTGGCGTTCAGTACACGATCGATGCCAGGCCTCTGGTCTACGGTTCCAGTGGTATCCGAAGTTTCTTTACCGATGAGTCGGGTGCGATCCGCTATACCACAGCCGATGCTGCGGCCACCGCAAGTGATCCGGGTCTCGGTCAGTAAGGCACTCAACCGTCTTCGATTTCAAATCGACGGGTGTCGGGATCGGCGTTGGTGCGGATACGAATCTTGAGCGGATTTTCCAGCTCCAGCAGTAATTTTTCCGCCCATTCGATAATGACGATGGAATGGCCGGCAAGGATCTCCTCCAGACCAAGGGAAGAGAAGTCCCTCGGGCCCTCCAGCCGATAGAAATCGATGTGGTAAATCGTGCCTTCCTTGCCTGCATACTGATTGACAAGGGTGAAGGAGGGACTCCGCACCAGGGTTGGATCTTGCACGCCCAGACCCTGGGCCAATCCTCGAACAAGAACGGTTTTACCCGAACCGAGTTCCCCGTAAAGCAGGATCACCCGAGGTGGGTGAAGTTTCCTGCCGATTTTCTCGCCAATCCGAAGAGTCTCCTGTGCACTCCTGGAGTATTGAACCTCCATCAGGGTAACTCTTTGCTCAGGGCCTGGTAGGCTTGGCCGAGATGAGCGGTCACGTCTCCCGCAGTGAGGGCTCGAAGACCCACCGCGAGAGCCGCCAGATCACCCGCCAGGGAATGCAGATAGACGCCCACCAGAACCGCTTGAGAAATTTCCTGTGGTGTGGTCATGCCCCGAGCTGCAAAGAGCCCCAACAACGAGGTGATCGTGCCTGTTAACACGTCACCCATACCCGCGGTGGCCATGCCGGGATTCCCCAGTGGACAGACAAAAACCTGGCCGCTCGGTTCAGCAATCAGCGTTCGAAAACTCTTGAGGACCAACCAGGTACCTGTTTCCTGAGCAAACTGGCGGGCAAGTTCCACCTTTTTGGGAAGGATTTCCTGGGTGGGACGTCCCAGGAGACGGGAGAATTCTCCCGGGTGAGGCGTCAGAATGAGAGGTTGCCCCTGGTCGTTTCGCAACTTGTTGGTCTCACCCTCAAAGGCGTTTAAGGCATCGGCATCCAGGAGAAGGGGAAGGGTGGCCTTGTTGACCACTGTGTGGATCAGGTCAACGGTTTCCCTTTCTCGACCCAGTCCCGGCCCTATTCCGGCTGCGTCTTTGTCCTGCAGAAGCTCCAGTAAGTGATCGGTTGCTTGAGATGCAAAGGCTCCCTGTGGTGTCGAAGCAAGACCTTCAGTCATGAGTTCCGCCTGAAAGGATGCGACCACATCCTGGATCGCCTCAGGGATGCAAAGCGTGACCAGGCCAGAACCGGTCCGAAGGGCGGCACGGCCACTGAGAACGGCTGCTCCCGATTTGCCGCGACTTCCCGATATCAGGGCCACATGCCCAAAATGTCCCTTGTGGGACCGGATCTCTTGAGGAGGAAGTGCAGAATAGATCTGCTCGCGAGTCAGGAGGTTCAAGTCGAATTCCGGGTTCTCCAGGAGTGATGCAGGGCTGCCGATGGGGACGATATGCAATTCGCCCAGGGCTTTCTGATCCTCATTGAGGATATGGGCGATTTTGGGAGCGGTGAAGGTGACGGTGGCCGCAGCCTGGACGGTTGGAACGCCCCCGGTCAAGGAGTCGGAAAACATCCCGGAGGGGATATCCACGGACAGGACAAAGGCCTCGCTTTGGTTGATGGTGGCAACGACCTTGGAATAGAGGCCCTCCAGAGGCTTACTGATCCCGGTCCCTAGAAGGGCATCCACGATGATGTCGTAGCGGCTGAATTCCTCGCTCATTCTCTCCCAATCCCCCGTGTCAGTGACCTCTAGGACCTTTTCTCCAGATTTTAGATAGGTATCCAGGTTGGCCCTAGCGTCACCGGAGACATCCGTCACCTTGCTGAGTAAGTAGACGTCCGGATTGACTTCGCGCTGGACGAGGTGACGCGCGAGAACGATTCCATCTCCGCCGTTATTTCCTTTTCCGCAGATAATGGCGATGAGGCAAGAGTCCAAATCCTCGAAATATTTCTCCAGTGTCTTAAAAAGATGCAGACCCGCGTTCTCCATCAACAACGAGCTGGGAATGCCGTGCTGCTCACTGGTGAGATGATCCACCTGATTGATCTGTTTTGCGGTAAGAATCTTCATTTAAGGCATTTCTGGTTGATTACAATTTCATTTTGGTTGACTTTCCAACCCTGCACCATGGAGCCTCAAACTAATCTTAATTGAAGTGAAACATTTGGTGCGAGTTCTCGTCTGAATAGGTGACGACAGTAACAAACAATAAACGTGAAGAAAAGATTGAAATAGGCTATAATGTAGTGAAGACTCAACAGGAGGCACACCGAAATGAAGCGCCAAGTACACAAAACGGTTGGATTTCTACTTTTCCTGGTCTTACTGTTTCCCTTGCAGGCCTTTGCCGGACGGAAACATGAAGACGTGGAGGACATCGGGAACCGCAAGATCAACGGCAAAGTCGCCTTTTTCTTCCCGAATTTTGTCTCCTTGGAGAAGGAAATTCAAATGGGCGCGGAGTACTCACAAGTTTTCGAGCAAACCGCGCGTCTTGTTGAGGATCCTGTGGTCACCGAATACATCGATCGATTGGCCCAGAACCTCGTGAAGCACTCGGATGCCAAGGTCCCCTTTGTGGTCAAAGTCGTAGATTCGGATGAGGTGAACGCCTTCGCCCTGCCCGGGGGTTACTTCTACATCAACAAAGGGCTCATTTTGGAGGCTGAGAGTGAATCCGAATTGGCGGGTGTGATGGCTCATGAAATTGCTCACGTGACCGCCCGTCATGCCACTGAACGGATGACCAAGGGTCAGTTGATGCAGTTTGCCGCACTTCCTGCCATGTTTGTCGGTGGCGGGTATTGGGCCCAATACGGAATCAATGCTGCCTTGGGGATGGGGATGTCTCTGGCCGTTCTCGGGATCACCCGTAAATCGGAGGAAGAAGCCGATCAGCTGGGTACTCAGTACCTCTGGAATACCGACTATGATCCCAACGCCTTCATTTCCTTCTTTGAGAAACTGCAGGCCAAGGAAGAGAACACACCCGGTAAATTCGCCAGCTTCTGGCGGACTCATCCCACCCATGAATCCCGAATTATCAAGGTCCAGGAGGAGATTTCCTACCTTCCTGTCAAGGACGAATACATGATCAATGGCTCTGAGTTCGAAAGGGTCAAGGCCCGTCTGATCGAGATCGACAACAGCCTGCTCGCTCCCGGTTCATCCGCCGCTGGTGGTGCGGCCAAGAGACCCAC